>MDTD01103659.1_pt1 | contig 22999 bp, 27 predicted proteins | sample 811221 | NCBI WGS metagenome assembly MDTD01 (sample SAMN05326646, study PRJNA326480) | marine metagenome | isolation source: seawater | place: Pacific Ocean: South West | collected 2011 | reverse complement strand
GCCTGCGCCGGCTACGACTACGACGCCATCAAGACCTTCATCGAAGGTCTGGTGGAAGGCGCCGACCTGGCGGCACAGCTCGGCGGCCTGTACCGCAGCGCCGAGGTGATCGCGCTCAAACCCGCCACTGAGGATCAGAAGGGCCCGCGCTGAATGTGCCGCCTCGCCTGCCTCGTCATGACGGCCGCGCTGGCCGCGGCCTGTACCTCCGTGCAGCTCGATTCTTCACCGCCCGTGGGGTTCGACCTGTCGGGCCGCTGGACCCTGGTCCCCCCGGCCAGCGAGACTGCGCCCTCGGTTCGGCGGCTGCGCGCCCAGGGCGGCATGCTGTCCTTCGTGACCCAGGACTTCCCGGTGCTGCGGGCGACCGAGATGGTGATCGAGCAGAGCCGCGACTCCATGGGCATCCGCTACGACGTGGGCGACTATCGCGACATTTCCTGGGGTACCCGCCAGCGCGGCCTGTGGGAAGTCCGCGCCGGCTGGCACGAGGGCACGCTGATGATCCTTTCGAAGGCGAGCGACGCCGACGCCCGCGAGACGCTGCGGCTGTCCGCCGACGGCCGCCAGCTCACCATCGACGTCCGCATTTCCGCCACCGGCGACGACCTGAACCTCACCCGCGTCTTCCGCCGCACGCCCTGAACCCCAGCCCCGGCCCACCTCCCCGTAGGAGCGGCCTTCCGGCCGCGATCTGGCCTGGGCCCGACCGATGTGATCCGGATACGTTCAGGAGATCGCGGCCGGGAGGCCGCTCCTACGGGTTGGGCGGCAGTTCGCGCAGGCCGGCTTCCGCCAGGGTCCGCCACAGGCCCGTCGGCGACCACTGCCTGGCCTGCTCCAGGTGCGCCCGGGCGCGGGAATCGCCGATCAGGCGGTAGCTCTCGCCCAGGTAGAAATTGACGTGGGCCGCCCAGGGCTGGCGGCGGTGGGCAATGCGCAGGTAGTTGAGCGCGTCGCCCGCGCGCCCGGAGTACAGGTAGGCCAACCCCAGCAGAAAGACCGCGTCCTGGCGCCGCGGCGCGCGCGCCAGGGCACCGCGCAGCAGCGGCACGGCCTCCCGCCAGCGGGCGGAGCAGGCTTCGGACGCCCGGGTGATGCAGCCCATGGCGAGGGCGCCAGCGAGCCGCACCGCGGTGGCCGGATCCTCCGGTGCGAGCGTTCGCGCCTGGCGCGCCGCCGCCAGGGCGCCCTCGGAGTCGTCTGCCGCCTCCCGGGCAAGGGACAGGGTGCGCCACAGGCCAGCGTTGTCGGGGTCGGCCTCGAGGCGGGCCTCGATCCGCCGGGCGGCGTCCCGGGGATTGTGATGCAGCACGGCCAGAGCCACCCGCTCGACGATCTCGCTGGCGTCGAGGCAGCGATAGGGCAAGGCGGTTTCGGGCGGCGGCGTGGCGGCGTGGGCGACGGTCACCGGGTCGCGCAGGTAGCGTTCCAGCTCCCGGGCCATGCCTTGGGCAGTCTGGCCCAGCGCCGCCGGCAGGGACGGCGCGTCGTCGGCGAGATAGCGCTCCATGCCGGCGCGCCAGTCCTCGCGGCCGTCCTGGTGGCCGAGCGCCAGCCGGTGCACCAGCAGCCGCGACCAGTCGTAGAAGCCGCGGGTCCGCTCCCGGCGCCAGTCCCAGACGTCCTCGGCCTCCAGCACCTCGGCCAGCGACAGCCGCGACTCGTCGATGCCGTGCCGCAGCGCCTCGGTCGGCAGCTCGCCGACGACCACGCGGCCGTCCTCGAGCCTGGCCGAGGACAGCATTCCCGACAGCCCCTCGTCGTACCAGCTCGGCAGGTTGACGTCGAGCCGGGTGCGCAGCAGGTAGTGCACGTACTCGTGCAGCAGCGAATCCCAGGGTGCGAAGGCGTTCGGGTCGGGACCGACCACCATCAGGTTCTCGTCCAGCGACGGCACCAGGAACCCCACCACGCTGGTGCCGATGGCGCGCCGGAAGTCGCGGCGGCCGTCGAACACCATCACGGTGAGCGGCGGATCGGCGGGATTGGCGCGCCCGGGCAGGTAACGGGCCGCGACCGGGCGGAAGGCCTGCAGCGTGCGCACCATCTGGCGCGCCTCGGTCTCGGACGCGTCGGTGATCAGCCAGAAGTCGCCGGCGTCGACCTCGCACCAGGTATTGTCGAACGCGTCCGCCGTCGCCGCCGCCGGCGCCGTCGACACGGCCAGGGCCGCGAGCAGCCGCAGCGCGGCACGTCGACCGCGTTCCCGGGTTGTCAGTAGACTGTCCGGGTTGCTGGCGCCGGCGCGAGGCCGTGGAGGAGTGCGAGGATGTCGAGAGTCGTAGCTGCCGCGGCTGCCGTCTGCCTGGGGTTCGCCCTGCAGGCCGGAGCCGCCGACGAGCCGCCGCCGGCGGACTTCCTGCCCCTGTCGTGCACGGCGGATCAGACGGGCGGCTTTCACGACTACCCGGACGACGACGCGGGCTACCAGCCGGCGCTGTTCAACGCCACGCCGTTCCGGCTGGAGGAGAACCGGGTGTTCATGGTGAATCTGGCGGACGAATCCGCGGTGGATCTGTTCGTCTCCCTCACCGCCGGTGGGGACCCGGTGACCACGGAGCTCGAGTGCCGGCAGGTGCGGGGGCTGGACGGCAGTCCAGGGTATAGCTGCGTGAACATTCCGCCGTCGGAAATGCTGCTGATCAACCGCGACACCCTGCGCTTCACGCGCACGGCGGTGGGCGGCTGGACGTTCGCCGGCGCCACCGAGAACGCCGGCGGCGACTCCGTGTTCGTCGAGTACGGCACCTGCACGCCCGCCGCCGCCGACGGCTGAGCGGCGGGCGCGGCGGCGGTCAGCGTGCCTCAGCGGCGCCGTGATCCTGCTCGATGCGCTCCACGTCCTCGAGGATGGCCAGCAGCTCGTCGTCGAGGGGTTCGGCGTTCGGGCTGGCGGGCAGCTCGCTGGTGACGTCGATGCGTTCCAGATGCTGCAGCCGCTCCTTCACTTCCAGGCTGTGGGTGCGGACGGTGTCGCCGGCGTCGGCCAGCGCGCTGCCGGCGGCCAGCAGGGCGACTCCGGCCAGGGTGGTGCAGAGCTTGTTCATGAGGCTTCCTCCGTTGGCTCCTGCGGTGGCGTCATCCGGGCCCAGTCGTCGGCGTCGAGCTCGTGGTCCCAGATGGACGTTTCATTCAAAGCGTAGATGAACCGGTAGCTGAACGGGTGGCCCCGGTGAATCTGGTTGTCGGAATCCAGCAGCCACGCGTTGTCCTCGTCCTGGCGGCGGACGGCGAGCACGGCGTGGTGCTCCCGGCTGTCCCGGTCGAGCACGACCACCACCCGCAGGTCTGCGGCGGGCACGCCGAGGGTGCGCAAAAGCTGGTACTTGCTGGTGGCGTAGTCCTCGCAGTCGCCGCCCCGCGCCATGAACTCGCCCAGGGTGGACCAGCGGCTCGGCACGGTGATGGTCTCGTTCGACAGGGCGCTGGCCACGGTGCCGCGCTGGTCGCCGTGATAGTGGCGGTTGTTCACGTAGCGGTTGATCACGCGGATCTGCCGGTCGAGGGACAGATCCTCGATGCGCTCGAGCAGCGCCCGCACGCCGCGCAGGTGCGGCGGGCAGCGCCCGGCGTCGGCCAGGCAGCGCTTCAGCAGCGGCCGTTCGCGCTCGACCCGGGCCAGGGTGTCGGCCCAGTCGGGGAGCAGGCTGGCGGAACCGAGGTAATAACCGTCCTCGAAGCGATAGCCCGCCTCGGCCGACAGGGGCGCCAGCACGGATAGAAGGAGGATCAGAGCCGGCGCCCTGACTGCATGTCCCCTTCCCATGCCGGAAATCCTCGCGCAACTCTCCGGGCGGCGCAATTGTCCAATACAAGCGGGCTCCCCGCGCTGACGGATTGTCAGACAATCTGCCTGCGGGTCCGGTCCTTCCGTCTTGAGGCCCGGGAGCGCCGGGAGTAGGCTTTTCGCCGGAGAGAGACGATGACAAGCAGGCTTGGGCGCATGACTTCGAAATCACGATCCCGCGGGCTGATCGGGATCGTCGCGCTTTTCGTCCTGTCCCTGGCGGGCTGCACGCTCAGGCCTCAGCTCATCGATGGTTCTCCGCCCCACGATCCCTCGCTGCTCACCGGCGAGCGGGTGTTCGGTGAGCCAGTGCCCCTCGACGAGGCGCCCATCCTGCCGATCCGTGACGCCTCCGACGCCATGCTCGCCTACGTGGACGAGGTCATCCCCGATTCGCCCAGCCACGTGCGCCGGTTCCGGGCCCTGTTCGAGGCGCTGACCCGGGACGGCTACTTCGACGCGGTCTACACGGCCAACCGGACCCTCACCGCCGGCGAGACCTTCGAGGCCAGGGGCGGCAACTGCCTCTCTTACACCAACATGTTCGTCGCCCTGGCCCGGGCGGCCGGGCTCAGCGCCCACTATCAGATCGTCGACACGCCGGCCACCTGGGACGCGGACGCCGGCTTCCTGATCCGCTACACCCACATCAACGTGCTGGTGGAGGGCGTGCGCATCGACCGCAATCCGGGCCGGGACGTGATCGTCGACTTCAACGACATCCACCCCGAGCCCGACTACCCGCGCGAGATCGTCGAGGACAACTACGCCGAATCACTGTTCTACGCCAACCGCTCGGTGCAGCTCATGCGCCAGGAGCGCTACCGCGAGAGCTTCGCCTACCTGCGCCGCGCGCTCTCCATCGACCCGGACAACGTCGACCTGTGGATCAATCTGGGCGCCTTCTACGCCCGGGTGCAGGACTACAACTCCGCCATCGAGGCCTACGACGTCGCGCTGGTGCTCGACCCGCGCAACAAAGCGGCCTACTCGGGCCTCTCCCGCAGCCACACCGGCCTCGGCAACCACGAGCTCGCCCAGGCCTACGAGGAACGGGTGCGCAACTACCGCGAGCGCAATCCCTACTACCACTACGCCCTGGCCCAGGTGGCCTTCGGCAAGCACGACTACCCGAGCTCGCTGGAGTACATCAACTCCGCCATCAGCCTGCGCCGCGACACGGCCCGCTTCCACCTGCTCAAGGGCCTGGTGGAGGAGCGCCTCGGCCACCCCGACGCCGCCCGGGAGAGCTACCGCCAGGCCCAGCGCTACGGCCTCGAGCGCCGGGTCAAGCTCGACCTGCTGCGCTCCCTGGCCCGCGCCACGCCGAGCTGACGCCCGGCCGCGCCGGCGGCTTGCCTTTCCCGGGATTTCAGCTTGAATTTGAACCGGCGGCCGTTAAACTACGCCGCCTATTCCGCCTTAGCTCAGTTGGTAGAGCAGCTGACTGTTAATCAGCGGGTCGCTGGTTCGAGCCCAGCAGGCGGAGCCACTTTGGTAAGGGTTTCAGGGTTAGGTCTCACTCACTTTTCCCGCCGATCTTCTCACGGTTCTCACGATTCGTGAGAACGTGAACTTCGGCCGGTTTGCGATCGTAGACTGTGCGGACCATCGCCGCGGATCGGTGCTGAAGTCGTTTCTGCGCATTGTCCGGATCGTCGCTCGCAACCTTCGCCCGTATGTCGTGCTCAGTGAATCGCTCTCGCGTCTCGCCTTCCGGGGCGTCGGCCAGATATTTGTCCATGCGCCGCTGCCAGATCGAGCGAAACCCGTCTCCCGTGTATCGTTGGCCCTTTCTAGTGGCGAATAGGTACATAGATCGCAACGCGTGCCCCTTGCGGATGGCCAGGCAAGCCTCCACAGCTTCCTTCAGCCCATCACCTCGGTAGTAGGCATCCTTCCCGCCCTTCGTCGCCGGTATCCGCAGGCGCTCGTCATCCCAATCTGAGAGGCGAATGGCCAGCAACTGGCCTTGCCGCACCCCGGTGAGTCGCTTCAGGCCGACGTAAGCCTTCAGAAACGCAGAGCAGTGTGTGAGAAACTCCTCCAGTTCCGCGTCCTCCACGTACCGCTTCCGAGCCGGTTCAGGATTCCTCTTCACCTCACGCACCAGGTTTCGTTCGACACAGCCGAGTTCCACTGCGTAGGTCATGACCGCCGACAGCACGGCCACTTCGCGGTTGCCGGCCACTCTGGGCCGCAGTGCCCGGTAGTCGTACACATGGACTGGCAGAACAGACCGGGGTGCCATGTCGCCGAACACGGCCTCCAGAAGCTTCAGTGCGGCCTTGTATTGCTTCTGCGTCTTCGGCGCCAGACCGGGCAGACGTGTCTCTTTGTACCGGTGGATGAGTGCTCTCATGGTCTGAGGAGCGGCCTCCTCAGGCTTGCGTTTCCACCATTCGGCAAATGCTTCCTGTTCGGTACGGCCGAGCCGGAACCAGGTCTGATCTTCAAATCGGTGTTGGTCGGCGGCGGTGGTGCGGTAATAAATGCTACCGCCCTTTGTCGTCCACCTTAGCGGCCAGTGACTTGAGCGCGGCAAGGTTTGGCTCCTCCCTCGTTGCAAGCGATCCCCGGTCCCCTTCTATAGCACTGCGGTGCACTCGAGGCCAGCCATCTCGGGGGACCCAGAAACGGATCTTCCACTTTCGGAGCTGCTCGATGACTTTGTCCCGGCGCTTGTAGCCGGTCCATTCTTCGAGCTCTTCGGGGGTGAGGAAGTTGCTCAAGCGCGGAGCACCGTGCTTGTGGAAAGGTTTGGCACCTGCAGGAAGTAGTCTTCGGATACCTCTGTCGGAGTGCGACGATTAAACGCACCGTTGCCTGTAGGTATTTCCTAATCGCCATTTGCTTTGACGTTCCGAAGACGAGGTGATGTGGGGCTGGGTCGCCAGCCTGTTCAATAACTAATCTGACATGACTCGCAGTCTTGCAACGGAAACTGCGCTGGGTGCCTGTTCGCTTAGCATCTGGCCCGTCCACCGAACGCCAAGGAATTGAGCGGCAACTGAGATCGCAGCGAACGTAGCCAACTGGGTCGTCGGGTCCTCGAAAAGCAGATCGTTGACGACCATGGCGTAGGTGGCGAGCAGTGACACCACCGTTGCCAATGCCACGGTGATGGCGATTGGCATGCGCCGCGTAGTCGCCTGCGTTGTCCAGACCGTCAGCCCGAGAAACGCGACGCTGGCGCCGAACAGCAGGAAGATCAGCGAGAGACCATCGAACCCCAATCCTGGCTCGGCGAACATCACCCCGATCAACACAAAAATGGCGATCGTGTACATGAGCCGAACGTGTTTGAGGTTGGCTTTGACCACGGCTTGGGCGAAGGCCCGCCGTGTCTTGAACGCGCCCGTCAGCCACAACCGATCCAGGCTTCGCATGCTGTTCAGGTGAACCAGCGGCGGCATCGTCAGTAGTCCAGCCATCCAGGCCGGAAACAGCATCGCCAGCAGGCTGGGCCGCGTCTCGGGCCGGAAGAAGGCGATCAGGGAAATCAACACCGAAACTGCCAGGACGATGCCGGCGATCGCCCAGCTTTTTCCTGCGCCCACCCGCATGGCCCGTGCCAGGCTCTCCGCGACCGGTTTCGGGGGCTTATCGAGATTGAACACCACCCCAACCCAGAACCAGCGCAGCGGTTTCGGCGTTGCCGGCTGTTGCGCGTGTGTTGCGCGTACGAAGGTGATGAACGCCGCACCAAATCCCAGAGCCAACATGCCCAGCCAGGCGAACGGCGTCGTGAGCCAGGCGTGCGCCGTCCCCGAAACCGAGGCAATCAAGACAACCACGCTGCCGACCAATCCGATGGCCGAGTGCATGAACGGCCAGCACAGGCCGAGTCCGGCTGCGAGGGCGCTGAGGCCCGGCGCCGGCGGCGAGGGCTGATACAGCAACCACCAGCCGACCCAGAGCCCGGTCAGCAACAGGGCGTGACCCAGCAGATGGGTGAGCAGAAGACGCGGCACCAACGGCTCGGCCGGCCACTGCTGGAGGACCTTCAGATGCCAGCCTAGGATGGCCCCGAGCGTCAGCCAGCCAGCGGTATTGAGGACCGTCAGCAGGCGTCCGTCCGTTTCCAGCCCTCCCAGGATCACTAGAGAGCTCGTCACAGCCAAAAAGGCCCAAATCGCCGGATGGTGCCGGGGCGCGAGAACGTTCAGTGGTAGGTGGTTCATGTCGTCAGCTCCAGCAGCAGCTCTTCGAGGGGTAGGGCGCGGGGGTACACCTCGGCCTGGAGGTGCTCACCGAGTTCAGTCGGGTAGTCCGCACCGTTACTCACGACCAGCGCCCGCGCAGCGCCGTCGTCGAGAATCCGGTAGTCGAGCAGGACTGGGATCTCGAGGCGGTCCGGGAGGCGCCGCCGCGGGTGATGGATCTCCAGGCGCAGCACATCCTCTTTCAGGGCATCCAGCGTCTCGTGCAGCACGAAGCGCCCCTGGTGGAGGATCGCGACATCCGTGGCGATCCGCTCGATGTCCGAAACGATGTGCGATGAGAACAGAATCGTCTGCTCGTGCTCGCTGTTCAACTCGACCAGGGTGCTCAAGAAGGCCCGCCGGGCACCCGGATCGAGGCTCGAAACCGGTTCATCCAGCACCAGAAAATCCGGTCGGTGGCCGAGTGCGAGGAGAATGGCGACCTGCTGTTGCTGACCGGCGGAGAGGGTGCGGATCTTGGCCGTGAGCTTCAGCCCCCAGGTCTTGGCGAGGTCTAGGAGGAACTGGTGGTCCCAGTGCTGGTAGAAACTGCCGATGAGCTTGATGCAGTCCCACGCGGGCATCCATTGAAACGCCTCGAATCGCTGGGGCACGAACCCGACCCGGGCACGGTTCGCCGCCGGCGCGTTCCAGGCGGGATCTCCGAACAGGGCCACCCGCCCGGCGTCGGGCCTGAGCAGGCCGAGGCCGACATGCATCAGCGTCGTCTTGCCGGCGCCGTTGCGTCCCAGCAGTCCAGTGACGGATCCGGGTCGAAGCGTGAACGACAGCTCGTCGAGCACCGGGGTGTCGGCATACGAGAAAACCACGTCCTCGAGATCAAGAATTGGATTCATGACGGGTCCTCCCAGTGTTGTTGGATGAGGCGCACGACCTCGGTGCGAGAAAGCCCAAGCTGCTGAGCTTCCCGAATGACCCGGCCGAGCGCCGGCGCGAGTAACGCCTCCGGTGTTTCCTGCGGTCCTGCCACCAGCATCCCTTGCCCGCGCTGACGGGTGAGGACGCCGTCGTGCTCCAGCAGGCTGTAGACCTTGGAGACGGTGTTCGGATTGACCGCCAGCTCCCTGGCGACGTCGCGGACCGACGGCAGCGTCTCACCGGGCCTCAATTGCCCGCTGGCGATGCCGCGCCGTACCTGATCCATGAGCTGGCGGTACAGCGGAACCGAGGTGTTCGTCTCCAGGATGAACTTGAACATCAAAGGGCTGGATTACTGTACTATTTGAATAGTACAGTAGTGTCCATGGCCCCACAAGACATCATTTCCGATTTCGCACGGCGCATTCGGCCGTTCAAGCCAGCGACGGGGGCTGCGGAAAAACACCTACACCCCCTTGCGGTGATTTTCGCTGCTGTCCCGTGGCTCCGAGGGACACACTGCGTCCCGATGTCGGATGGGCGGGGGCGTCAGATGATCGAAATCACAACATCAGCGGATCGGGCCAGACGACCGGGATGTGATTCAGATCTTCGGCGTTCTCAGCGCCTAGCAGTGCGACGGGGCGCGGCCGGCCGGCGTGATGAGGTTCAGTTAGGGCGACACCTGCCCGGCGGAGGACCGTCCCTCCCCCCAACCCTGCTTCCGTCGCTGTGGTGTGACTTCGCCCGGTGGAGAGTAACCGGGCATCCCCATGCGTTGACCGTGATTCTCCCTGCCTGCATTGGCCCGATCCGATCGGGAGTGCTCCATGACGGGTGAACGCGGAGATCAGGCAGCGCGTCTGGAACGGGTACCGATCGATCAGATCCGCGCCTACGCGCGCAATCCCCGCCGCGGACCGAATCCCGAGTACGACCGGATCAAGCAGTCCATCCGTGAGCACGGGCTCGACCACCCGCTGATCGTGGCCGAGCGCGCCGACGGCGCAGGATATGTGGTCTCCGCCGGCGGCAACACGCGCCTCAGCATTCTGGAAGAGCTTCGAGCGGAGACGGGGGATGAGCGTTTCGCCATGGTCGACTGCGTCGTGCGCCCGTGGACGGGGGACGCGGCCGTGCTCATCGCTCACTTACGGGAAAATGACTTGCGTGGGGCGCTGTCGTTCGCCGATCGGGCGCACGCTGTCGTCGATCTGCAGAAGCTCCTTGAGGCGCAGGAAGGCAAACCTGTGTCCCAGCGTCAGCTCGCAACGCGGCTGACGGAAAGCGGCTACGCCGTGAGCCAAACCCTGATTTCCTCCATGGTCTACGCCGTCGAGGTGGTGGAACCGTTGTTGCCGGCTGCCTGTGGCAGCGGCCTGGCGCGGCGTTCGATCGATCGGATTCGGGGCTTGGAGCGCGCGGCGGCATCCGTGTGGAAATCGCATCGGCTCGGCACCAAAGCCGAGTTTGCGGAGACGTTTGGGGCGCTGTGCCAACGCTCGGATGGTCCGGACTGGTCGTTCGAAGCGCTGCAGAGTTCAGTCGAGCTTGAGTTGGCGAGCGCTGCCGATGCGCGCATCCACACCATCCGGCTCGCATTGGACCAGGCCCTCGGAGAACCGTCGGGTGGGACGCCCGAGGTGACCTTACCCGAAGCGCCGTCTCCCGCCGTCCCGGCACGAGCAGCCAACCAAGGCGAGGCCGAGCCAGACGAGGCCGGGCGCGCTGCGGAGGCAGCCGACGCGGGGCATGCTAGGTCGAATGGGCGTGCTGACCAGCAGGAGACGTCGCCGAAGCCGGTCTTCGAGCTTGCGGCCCTGCGCCGCGAGGCGTGGACGCTTGCCCATCGATTGGCGGAACGCTACGGGCTCGGCGCACTGGTAGTCGAGACACCCGATCTGGGGATCGGCTTCACGGTCGTGGACCTCCCCGACGAATCCCTGATTTCCGGCCTTGACCCGGAAACGCTGGGTAGAGTGTCGCTCTTGTGGTGGCACCTGGTGGCCGCCGCGGAGCTCATGGTCGTGGGGCCGGAGGCGGTGCTGCAGACGCTGGCACCGTCGTCCAACCTCGGTCGGATTCTGAAGACGGGCGATGCGGAGGCGCTGTTCGAGCGGGTCTGGACTCCGGATCCGGGCCAGGCCGCCGATTTGCTCTGGCGCGCGCTACCCGAGTCGGATTGGCAGGATTTTCTGGAACTGATGAGGACCTACCGGCGCTTGCACGGCATGGCACGTAAGCGGGGTGATGCGCTGTGGGAGACACGGGCAGCAGAGGCAGGAGATTGACGTGGACGGGAGCAAAGAGACGGAACTGGTCATGGCCGTGCTGCTCTACGCCGTACGCTGTCTGCTGGAGGGTGATCAGGCTGCGCTGCGCGACATGAATTTCGGCCCAAAAGAGATCGACGCGCTGCGGGAGATGAAACTCGCCGATCTGTGTGGCGTCGAGTCGATGCGGGCCCATTGTCTCGAGATCGCCCTCAACCGCGACGTCTACTGGCCGATGATCGCGCACCTCAAAGCCCGGCGTGCCTCCGAAGAGCTGCAGCAGCAGCTGATGGCCGCCGATGCTTCGCTCGAGATGATGCAAACCCTGTTCGGGATGAGCGCGCGGGAATACACGCGCCTACGGCGCATGCTGACCGTGTCTCCCGCGATCGGCCGCCCGCCGGAGCCTGATGACGACGCTTCCGCCCGTCTCTGGGAGGCCTGGCGGGCCTCGGCGAAGTCCGAGGAACCCACAGCCCCCGAGGTATATCTGAGACTTCACAAGGAGACTGGGCTGCCGTTGCGGGTGGTGTGGAATCAGGTCCAGCGGTGGAGTACCTACGGAGCATTGGATCCGATCCCCTCGACGCGTGCGCGTTGAACGACAGATCACGCGCCGACAGCGCAAGTTGCTTGAGATCATTGAGCAGGCCTGTCGCCGATATCCAGGCGCGAACGTGCTGGTGGCCGCCAGAGCCGGAGGTAAGGATCAATACCGGCGCGTCGTAGAGGACGCCGTGCTCCCGCCCTCTTCCAAAGTGCTCTGGCTGGTGATGGCCGCACAGGCACAGCAGGTGCGGCCGTTTCCGGCAATGCCGGATCTTCAGCGGTTGGCGAACATCCGTTCACCCTCGGCATTCACTGGATCGCTCGAGATCTTGCGAGTCAATCGCTGGCTGACGGTCAGCCAAGCCGAAGATTCGGCAACGGTGCGCGTTTCGATGCTCCATTCGCCGCCGCTCGCCTTGCAGGACGTGCTCGTCGTCGATCGTGAGTATGTGGCTTATCTGGAGGATCTGCGGGAACAGGGTCAGCGCTACATACGAACGCCGGTTGATGATGCCCTCCGTGAGATTCAGATGGGTCGGCGTGATGTTGGCGGTGCCGCGAACGGTCGGTGGGCATTCGCTCGACCGATACGGGCCAGTCAGCGGGATGCAGGCGGCCAGATGGAGCTTGCGTTCAGTGGCCTCGGGTTGCGAGACCGTCAGAGCGGCAATGAATCGGAGAACCTGATCTTCCCCGTGCGTTGGACGCCCGAGCAGGTGCGATTGGCCCATCGTTACGTAAGCACCGTTCCGTCTGGACTTCGTCAGGCGGTGATCGATGAACTCGAGGGGCGGGTAGGGGCGGTGGCGCGTGGCGCAGCTCCGGTCTACAACGAGCTCCGCTTCCTGAAGCGATTGTGCAAAGCGGCGCGGGCGGGAACGTTCCATCCCAATCTCGGCGGTCCGGTGCGACGGGAACGAGAGAAGGAAGTGCAAAGGCGCGTCGCCCAGCGACCTCGTGCTATCGGACGGAAAGAAGACTCGCGAAATTCTGCGGCAGCTGCCCGGGCGTTCGAGCAGATTTGGGCCAGCCTTAATGAAAATAGCTCTGATTCGACGGGATGAGTGGACCGCTCCGCGACATCAAGAATACAGCAATGCATTCGGAGCCGTTTCGCGCGAGTGATCACCCTGCAATCACTCAGCCGAAGTAGTCGGGCGTCTGGTTCCACCGGTAAGCGGTCGTTCTCCGCGGCGAATACTACTCCCGCAACCGGCCAGGAACAGACACTCAGCTCCTTGGCTTCCGGCGAAAGTAGGCCTGCAGACCTTTCTCGTATCCCAGCGCCTCGTAGAAGCCTTCCTTGTCTGGCTGTGCACCGAAGTAGAGGGACGTAGGCGAAGTCTCCCATGCCAACTCCATAAGCTTCCTGCCGACACCGCTGCCTTGGTAGGCGGGATCAACCATCAGCTCTGGGATCGTGCCGAAGAAATAGCCGTCCGTAAGTAGCCTGACGGTGCCTACCAACCTTCCGCCTTGCTCTCGTGCCGTGAAGTTGAGAGTCCGAGACAGGGCCAGCTCAATTCCTTCCAGCGTGTAGTCACCTGGCTAGGCGCGGCAGGCCAGCTCCTGGAACTCTGACGCTGACAGTGATTCATCATTGGGTGTGTAAAGGAGGCCGTCCATAGCAGCATTGTGCCCGGCACAGGAGGCGGCGGCTACGCGAAGAGGCTTACAGGGAGTGTCTGCCTGCGGAGAGTAACGGTCTAATCATCACTACCGAAGACAGGTTCCAAGAACTGACGCTCGTAGCCCAATATGCAGCGGGTTTCTTCTGAGTAAGCCGAAGCCTTCTGGCACTCAGGGTCCTGCCTTGCGTTCTTTCGGTACTCCTCATATGCAGCAAGCGACGGGAACGTGAACATCGCAACAGCGAGATCGGCAGCACTTTCCTTGGGTAAGAAGTAGCCGTGATGCTTCCCGCCATGCTTCTCAACAAGTGGTATCCACATCTTGGCGTACTCCAAGAATTCCTTCCGCTTGTACATGTCGATTGTGTATCGCAGATAGCAGGTAATCATCTGGGACCCTCAATTCCTTGTTGTCACTTATTGTGCAGTCTGAATGGTGCGGTCGGCTATCTGCCAGAAGCGAACGATCGATACTACTGATTCAGCAGCATCTGGAAGTGTGTATCCGAACTGTTTACGACACGGAAACCGAGACGCTTGTAAAGGTCGGCCGCTTCACTGTTCTCGAATAGAACCTGCAGTCTGACGGGGCATCCAAGCGCGATAGCTCGCATTATCAGCAGCGTCCCGATTCCCCTTCGCTGGTGGTCCGGATCAATGTAGAGGTCGTGAACCTCCGATTTGGCGCCAGACACTTCAGTTCGCATATAGCCACACGGTGTTCCGTCGAACTCGATGAGTTCGAATCCGTCTGGGAAGCCACTCTGCTCGAAAAACCCGTCCTGCAGCTGTTCATCCCACGGCCCGAACTGTCGGACAACCACATCTCTCAGCGCCCTGTGATGAACCGTCCTCGCGAACTCAGCATCTGATTTCGTGGCAGGCCGAAGATTGATGTGGTCGTTGATGTCCATGTCTTGGAAGATAGCTCCGCCGGCAACGGCAGAAAAGGGTCGACCGCCGCCGGTTTATGCTGCGGCGCAACAAGCAGCAGAGGGCCAAGAGAGCGAACAAGCCACGTTCGCTACAGATAGACTACCGCGTACTATGAAACCTCAACTTCGACTGGCTGTTGAGCGAGCTTGTGCAGAGGCGGACCGACTGACCGGCGGCCGTGTGCTGGCGGGATACGTGGTTGGCAGTCGGGCTGATGGCAGCTCTGTGCCTTCCAGCGACGTCGACGTTCTGCTTGTCGTCAGCGGGGCGCAGGACATCGATCCCAGATCACTTGAAACAGCGACCCGTCACGTTCCGAGGCTTCGAACGGACTTTATCGTCCGTAGCATGGCCTTCTACAGACGCCATGGGGGCCCGCCGCTATCCGAAACAGGTCTCCACGTGTTCGGCAGGGACGTGACGCCGGAGATACCGCCCGAAGAATTCGAGCCCTACTTCATCCGCAAGGTACTTGGTTTCGTCAATTATCAGAGAATCATCCGAGGTACGGAGGGCGTGCTTCAATACCCAGTTCAGCCACCAAGTGATGCGCGCTTTTCCGGATATGAGGTGCACGGACTGCTGACTGGGAACGGATTCTGTGAAGGCTTCAGAACGCTCATCAATCTGATCACACAAGGTTCTACGGTCATGGTCGGCGTGAAGACCAGGTCGATCATCCACTCTAAGAAGCAAGCTGTCGAAACGTACGCAGCGCTGGGTGACGAACCCTTCGTTGATCTCGTGCAAAGTGCCTACTACTTGTTGAATCAAAAGCTTCACTACGAAATCCCGGCAGATGCGAATGACATCGTGATGGCTGCAGACATTTGCACGGCAACCCCAGCTTTCGAGAACCATGTTCTGATGGCGGTTCGCGACCAGTTCGAGTTCTGGCCGTCGCTTGACCCCGACCCGCTGCATCGCCAGATGATGGCGACCTTGCATCCCTGAGCGTCTCCTCCGGGTCGCGAACGGCCGGTTCGACGCTGCACCGCAACCGGCAGTCTCCAACCAGGAACGGTCAGTCGAGGCGATGGACATCTCGTGTCATGCGTAGCCAAGTCCTAGTGCTTCGTAAAATGAGATGGCGATTCTATTGCCTGCCCAAACGTTGAGTTCCAGTCGGGCTAGGAGTCTGCGCTGTAGAAGGTCGATGAGCAAAGGTTGATTCGGTCAGGTTCACCGTTCATGACTCGATTACCCCGATTCGGTTCAGTGGTGCGACGTTGGTTCGACTGCTGGTGGTCAGGTAGATGAACGGAATCGGTCCTTTCTACCTCATCCGAACTCGATCAGCGGCCGCATCCGCCGTAAGTTGGCAGCCAGGCACACCAGATCCCATTCACCGGCCGCTCCGTCGAGGCCCCGGATACTGAATCGGCGAAAGCCCATCACCTGTTTGATCCAGCCGTTGACCGCTTCGACGATGTGCTTGCGGTCCCGGTAGCGCTCGCGACCGTCGGGCGTCGAGAGCTTCTCCACCATCCGGTGGGTGGCGGGATAGGCGTTGGCATCAATGTCGCCGATGTCTTTGCCTTCGCGCCGCACGGAAACATAAGCCTCGATGCCGCGTTGCTCCAGCGCCTCGAAATCGTCTTCCTTGCGGTAACCGGCATCCGCCAGCACGCAGTCCGGTTGAGTTTCTAGCGTCTGCTCGACCTGATCCATCAGACCCAGCATGACGCCCTGGTCGCTGGCGTTCGCTGTCAGCTCGTTAGCCACGATGACCTGGAAGTCTTCGTCCACCGCCAGTTGGCCGTTGTAGCACTGCTGGTAGCCTTCGCTGGTCTTCATGATCCGGCTCTGCGGATCGGTGAAGTTGCTCTGCGCTTTATCCTCCGGGACGCCAAAATCCCGCTTGTAAGAGCCGCCCCGGCCGCTGGGCGGGCGGCGATCGTCATCGCGATGACGGCCCCGCGCGTCATCCGCCGCGCGCTGTTCTTACTCCAGGCGGGCCTTGGCCGCCCGGATCTTCGCCAGCCGGCTCTCGCGATGTTGCAGCTCCTCCGGCAGCTCGTCGCCCCGCCGGTCTGTGCCATAGCGCGCATCCTCGGCTTCATCCGCCTGATCCGCGCGGTCGCACATCGAGGCAATCTCATCGGTCAGCCGGCGTTCTTCCTGCTGCATCCGCTGGTAGCTCATCGCCTTGTGCTTGCTCGCGTTGGCTCGAACCTTCGTGCCGTCTACCGCCAGCGTTCCCAGGCTCACCAGCCCGGCGGCCCGGGCAATCTGTACGATCTCAACGAACAGCGCCTTGAAGTCTTTGAGATGCCGGCGCCGGAACTCGCAAATCGTTCGGTGCTTCGGAAAGTTCCCCGCCGCCAGCACACGAAACGCCACGTCGTCCTCGAGCTTGCGGGCTATCTTGCGTGACGAGTACACCCCGCTGACGTAGCCGTAGATCAGCACCTTCAGCATCATGCTCGGCTCGTAGGGCATCTTGCGCCGCCCATCGCCCTCGTACGGGGCATAAAAAGCCGTCAGATCGAGTTCTTCCACCACCTCGCTGATGAAGTACGCGAGATGATCCTCCGGCAGCCACTCCCGCAGGCTTATCGGCAGCAGCAAATCCTGATCTGGAGCGTACGGGCGAAACGTCGTCGGCATCGGCTATCCATCCCAATAGCGTGATGCCATTATCGCAGATCTGCGTTCCTACGGCGCAGACTCCTAGCCCCTTTCATTGGCCCACCGTTCAGGAGCATTCATCATCGCTCTTCCGTACCCACGTCTACGTTCGGACAGCGTCGTACAGAACTCCTGAATGAACGCAACCGGGAGCTCTATTGCCTGTCCGGCTGATGGAGATCGACGTGTGTCGCGCTTTGGTGCATAGGTGTAGTAGGTGTAGTAATAAATCGATTCTCTCAATCTGAGAAGTAACAACAACAACCACTTACCGCGCGATTTTCACAGCCGGCGGCTGATTACCCTCAAATCACTTTGTCGCGAACAGCCTGCTGGGCGCATCTGCCCCGATTAACCCGATCGCAGGTCGAGCGGTAATCGCGTTGAGCGAGCGGGTGGGGTCGTGCGCTCATGCTGCTCGTGTTCACGAGCGGCGATCCAAACGATGACGAGATCTCCTAGCGTTGCGATGGCCCCTGGTGCCTTGCGCGGCGAGGTGCGGCTGACGCTGCAGACCCGCCAGGCACAACGGCTCCTTGAGGGTCGCCCCCGCCGCCCGGGCCAGCCGGCGATTCGGGGCCTGATGGGTTTTGCGGATGCCACCCGAGACATCTGGCGCGCCGCCCAGGAGGACGATCCGTACGCCGATTGGTTCTTGCTGCGGATCGAACAGAGACTGCAGCACTCCGGCCGATTGCTCCAGGCGCTCAAGTCCGAAGTGCTTGATTTCGCAAAGGACTCGCCCCTCGATTGGACGGCCGCTGACTCTAGCGAGCCGGCGCGGGTGCAACTGCGCTTCGCCACACCCTATGCCTACCGTGGCGCCCATCTGCTGTCCGATTTCGACCGCGCGGCTCGGCTGGTGCTGACCAGCCGCCACCTCGGCATCCTGGATCTGGAGGCGGCGGATGCATTCTTGAACCGGGGCGGGCGAATCGTGCGCGGCGCCTTCGACAGCGTCAACGGCTATCGCCGATTCAACATCGACCGGGACGCCGTCATGTCAGGGTCGCCCGCTGCGCGGCGGGCTCAGGTGGCCATGGGGGAGCTCCCGGCAGAGGTCCTGGCGGAAGAACGCCTGGCAGACCTTCGACCCCGGCGCCTTCGGATCGAGAACGACGTTCAGGTGCTCGACGGAGGTGCGCTGAAGGCGGCGGACGAGACCACATCGGACATTCCCCGCCCCGATGAGTCGGCGTGACTCGTGCCGTCGAGCCCCAGTCCTCGAGATCCGCCTGGATCCCATGGTGGCCTGGGAAGCCCTGCTGGCGCGGCATCTGGAGGGTTTGCCCGCTGCGAGGCAGAAGGGCCGGGCGCGCGAGCTCATGGTGGCAGGCTTCCGGGAGGAGTGCTGGGCGCGGACCCAGCTCACCCATCGGACCGCATTCGCCTGGCGGGGCCATCGGGAAGCTGCCGAGGCCCTCGACCCGCCGGGGCAGATTGAGGAGCAGGACGCTGCGATGCGGGCGCCGTCAGCTGCGCGAAAACCACTGACGGCACTCGCAAAAGTTATCGGTTAGACGGAGACGATGGAAACGAACATGGATGAGCCCACGGCGCCGATACCGCTCGGCATCGACGATGGCTTCGCCGCCACCAAAGTGGCGTTGCCGGATGGCCGGTTAGTCACAATCCCATCTCGTGGTCGTGTTGGCAGGGCGGCCGTCACCCAGATCGCCGGAATCTGCACCGACATCGCCATCGCGGAGTATTCGGCCGATGACACCGTCTACTCGGTGGGCGAGGTCGATGGCATGTCGACCCGGTTCGACGGTTATGCGAATTCGGGCCTCAATCGCGCCATCGTCCAGCACGCCCTGCAGGTCGCGGGCGCGGGTGGCAGACCCGTTCACGCCGTGTCTGGCTTGCCGATGAGCGCCTTTTACTTGCCGGACGGGTCGAAGCGCACCACCGCCATCGAGGGGAAACGCGCGAGTCTGCTGGAGGCCGTCACCTGCATCGACGGTCGCCGCCCGGCCGAGATTGCGTTTCATGCAGTGATTCCGGAGGCCCTCGCGGCCTGGTATGACTATGTCATCGAGGATGCCGACGGCGAGCCCCGCCTCGATGAGGGGCGCTCTGTCCGCGCCGTGGCTGTGATCGATATCGGTGGACGTACCACGGACTACGCCGTCGTCGACAGCCAGAGTCTCCAGCACGGCGCCTCGGGGTCGGTCTCGCGTGGGCTGCTGGACGTTAAAGCCGCGCTCGCCGAGGCGATCCAACGGCGGTTCGACCTGGAGCAGGTGGACGAACGTCAGGTTGATGGCGCGCTTCGAACCGGTCAGGCGCACCTGTTCGGACAGGATCATGATTTTTCTCGTGAAGTGGCGGCCGCGAAGGGGGTGCTCCTCGAGGTGCTGCACGACGAGACGCGGGGTAAGCTCGGTCGCGGCGCCGGCGTCGACGCCGTCCACTTCGTCGGCGGCGGGGCGATGGCCCTGGCGGAGACCATTCGGACGTGGTTTCCCCACGGTTCGATTGCCCCGCATCCGGTGTTCGCCAACGCCCGAGGCATGCTCAAGTTCCTGCGCTACGTCTGTGAGGACGGGCCGTGATCGGTGTCATCCGTGGCCACTGCGGTCTCAGTGGTAGGTGTCCAACGGACCTGCAAAGGGCACAGCGGCGTCAGCCGTCGGTCCAGGCGTCGCGCCTGCGGGCGTCGACCACCAACCACCCGTCTGGGGATCGTACCCGGCGGGTTCGGTCTCTACCGGGTTCAACTGTACGGGAGAACTTCGATGTCAGAGGCTGAAATCGAATACTTCGATCTGTTCACGACGGGCCTCGCCTACGTGAATCGCGTCGAAGACGTGGTGCCGGAGGAGGGCGAACCCTTTCTGGCGGTCGGACTGGCCGCGCTGCGTGGCAGTGCCGAGAACGTTCAATACACGCGCTTCGACTGTCGCGCGGCCGGGATCCAGGCGATCTCGGCCATCGAGCAGCTGAAAGCGTCCGTTCGAAACGACCGGAAGGTCCTGATCGGGTTCACGCTGAGTGGGCTCTATCCACAGACCTTCACGTTCAAGCACGGCGAGCGCGCCGGGGAGACCGGCATTGCGCTCAAGGCGCGTTTGATCAAGGTGAGCTGGGCCCGTGTCGACGGCACCGTCGTCGATCTCGAGTCTGCCGCCTGAACCGTGACCTTCGCCGGAACGCGTAAGCGCTCCGGCATCTTCCACCCAACGGGGGATTTCCCCCCGGTGGGCGATCTCCCAGACCGGAGATCGTTCCATGGACCTAGACAAGTCGCGGCTTGCCGCGTTGACGCCGTTCGAGCTATCGCGGGCCGAGCAGGACGCGGTAGTGGCCCTGGCGCTGGCCATCTTGAAACACCGACATCGGCGCGGCCGAGCGTTGACGTCGACCCAGGACACGCGGGCGTATCTGCGCCTGCGATTGGCGGAACGCAAGGGAGAAGTGTTCGGTGCGCTGTTCCTCGATACCCGGCATCGCGTGCTCGAAGTGGCGGAGCTGTTCCACGGCACCGTCAACGCCGCGAGCGTGTATCCGAGAGTCGTGGTGCAACGGGCCCTCGAACTCAACGCCGCTGCCGTCATCCTGTTCCACAACCACCCGTCGGGGGTGGCCGAGCCAAGTCCTTCGGATGAGGCCCTCACCCGGCAACTCAAAGAGGCGCTCACGCTCATCGATGTCCGGGTCCTCGACCACTTCGTGGTGGCAGCCGGTGAGAGCGTGTCGTTCTCCGAACGCGGCCTGCTGTAGTCGAGCAGACCATCTCAAACTCCCGGCCGACGGGCGTCCGCGCCTTCGGCCGGACGATCTTCGAGGCTGGATGTATCAGGAGCATCATCATGTCGAAAAAGGATCATCCGGTGTTTGGGCCGACGATCTACACCTACACGCGAGCGCAAGCGCTTGCCGACGGGGTGCTGATCGATGCGGGCCCGATGGCTCGTGAGGTCGGCTTTCGAGTTCCCGTGGCTCTGACTGGGGCGGCCTGGCAGGACTGTGTCGCCTGGACGGAGAGCGAGAACGAAAGCCAGACCTGTCAGGATCCCGACGGACGGTTGTGGGATGTGTTGTACATGGCCACTTTCGGGGTTCGACATCATCGGGTTCGTGGTAAGCCGGGCAATGAGCTGCTGTTCAAGCTTCATCGCGTACCCCGTGACGGATGCTCGCGGGAGCCGGTGCTCACCAAGCTCAAGCTCGTGATGGGGCCTGGGGATGCCGGGGAGCCGGTCATCACCATCATGCTGCCGCACGAGGATTAGCACTTCGACCTCGCGTCCACCGATCTTCAGGGTCGGTGGACGTTCTCTGCCCCAGCACCTCTCTCCCACTTTTCGCACGCCATTGCCAGATTTTGGCGATCTGGCTCAGTCAGCATTTACCGCTGAGCCGAGGGCTTACCCGAGAGACGGCTTCGTTCGCACCCCTGGCGGATTGTGCTTACCTGCGAAGGTGCCGATTGCCTGTCAGAACGGTGCGCGTCCGCTGGCGGGATGGGACGGCCGTGGCTTACCACGCCGATGGCAGGAGCGGGACGCACACGCCGTGATTGCCATATAGAATCTGACGCTCCGGTTGGAAGTGGAGTCCCTCCGCATGGCAGCGCTGGATCTTTGGCATCGTGAGCGACTATCGGACGCGGCGAAGGAAAAGCTTCGTGTGTTTGAGGAGATCCGTCGGGTGGCGCCCGGCGACGAGGCCAAATTCGATGCGGCGTTTCGGGGCTTCGTCGCCGAACTGACGGCGCGCCAAGTGCGGATTCTCAACCAACTGCTGGCCGAGCTGAACGACGATCAGGCGCTGCACTAGCTGCGACCTGGGTACTTTCACCACTGGCGCTGCAAGTCCTCAAAGTCATTCGGTAGGTTCACGCAATCTCAGATAACCGGCGGTTGGCTGCTTGGCATACACCGTGCAACCTGATGACCATTGCCGAACGACGGCGATGGTTCCGGGGGAAAGGCATGCCAGTTGACGGAGTCCTGTTCGATCTCGACGAGACGCTCATCGATCGAACCAGTTCACTGGCGAGATACGCACGGCAACTCTGGCGCAAGGTCGACGGGGCTTCTGCGCTTGATGAGGCATTGTTCGTGGAGCGGTTCAAGGAACTCGACGGTGACGGCTACGTTCCCCGCGAGCAGTTCTTCGAAAGCCTGGCGGGGCTTCTCGGCGATCGGTTTGATGCTTCGGCGCTGTCTGAGCACTACGAAGACACCGCGTGGGAGTCTCCGATCGTCATGCCTGGGGCTTTCGATGGCCTGCGCGGTTTGGCAAACGCCGGGATTTCCATCGGCGTCGTCACCAACGGCAGCACCTCGACCCAGATCCGCAAGCTCAAGAACAGTGGTCTTATCGAGATGATCGATGCTTATGTGATCTCGGAGAGTTTCGGGGCCCGCAAACCAGAGCCATCGATCTTCCGGGCGGTCTGTGGGCGGCTGCGGGCCGACCCGATGCGGTGCTGGCTGGTCGGTGATCATCCGGAGTACGACGTTCTCGGCGCGCATGGAGTCGGTCTGAGGACCGTGTGGCTGGAGCGTCAGGTACCTTGGCCGGACGAGCAGCCCCGCGTCTACGAGACTCGGGTTTCAGAACTCGGGGACGCGTTCTCGTTCCTGCTTTCTCGCACCGCTCGGTAGCCTTCTCGTACGCCTGCGCAGGCCGCTGTGGATCGGTGGAGCGCCGCGCGATGCCCGCGTCACTACCGGCGCCAGCGGGTAGTGACGCGGGCGTCAATCCGAGGAACCGTGCGCGATTCCGGAGGATTTCCCGGATGACCGGTGAATGATCCGTTCTTAGACTGCGGATCTATGGACGATTTATCCGCCCGCCACGGCGGTTAACGTGGCAAGGCGTCGAGGTCCGTGAAACGACGCCGCGATTTCAGGATCGCCGGGCCATCCTCGACTGAACATCGGCCGCTCGGGCCGATCGGAACCACCCGGTTCCTTCACCAACCGCTCGGCACTTCGTGACCGAGTCCCTTCAACCCCGCGAATCCGCGTTCGCACTGACGACAAGGAGGTAGATCCACGTTCGAATCCGACCCGCCAGGGTCGGCTGGTTTACGCCGGACCGATTCCCACAGGAAGAACCGGTGTTGCCTTCAGCCAGGCATATTCAGGT
>MDTD01132065.1_pt1 | contig 23002 bp, 11 predicted proteins | sample 811221 | NCBI WGS metagenome assembly MDTD01 (sample SAMN05326646, study PRJNA326480) | marine metagenome | isolation source: seawater | place: Pacific Ocean: South West | collected 2011 | reverse complement strand
CCTGCTCACCGTCGGCGCACAGGCCGGTCTCGGCCATGTGGATCACCTCGGCGCCCGCGTCGGTGTCCTGGAGCTGGGCGACGTCGACGTCCTCGGGACCGATTCCGGCGGCCTCGTAGGCGGCCCGGGCCGCATACACCGTCGGTGAGGCGTCTTCGTCCAACGGGGCCGACGTGGCGTGGACCTCGTAGGCGCCGTGGGTTCGCGTGCGAATCTCGCTGGCCCGCACGAAGATCGGTTTGTCGGTGAACTTGTGCGCGATGTCGCCTCGACACATGATCACCGCCGCGGCGCCCTCGTCGGGTGCGCAGAACATGTACTGGCGAAGCGGATAGTTCAACACCGGCGACGCCATGATCTCGTCGATCGAGATCTCCTTGCGGCGGAACGCATTCGGGTTCAACGCTCCGTTGCGGAAGTTCTTGTTCGCCACCCGCGCCAGTGTCTCCTCCGAGATGCCGTGCTTGTGCAGGTAGTGGTTGGCCTTCATGCCGAAGAACTTCGTGGTCACGAACTGGCCGTTCTCGGCGTACCACTGCGGCAGCGCGAGCTTGGCGGGATCGTCGGTGAACGCGCCGCGTGGGTGCTTGTCCAGGCCGATGGCGATGCCGAGGTCGTACTTGCCCAGGCGGATGGTGTCAGCGGTCTGCTGGATCGCCGAGGCCGCGGTGGCACACGCATTGAACACGTTGGTGAACGTGATGCCGGTGAGGCCCACCAGTCGGGTCACCGCGTCGGGATTGGACACCTCGTAGCTGCCGCCGAAACCGAACTGGATGTCCTTCCAGTCGACGCCGGCGTCGGCGAGGGCCGAATGAATGGCCTCGGCGCCCATCTCCATCGCGGTCTTGTCGAAGCGGCCGAAAGGGTGCAGACCTACGCCGATGATGGCGACGTCGTTGGTCATGAGGTGTTGTCCTCTCTAGGCGGGCTGAAAGGCGAACGTCATGACCTCGGTGCCGTCTTCGTCGGTCGTGAACGGCACCATCGTCAGCTCCACCTCCTGGCCGAATTCCAGCTTGGCAGGGTCGTTCTCGGTGAGTCGGCCCTCGACGCGGATGACGTCGTCGAGTTGGACCAGGCCCACTCCGAACGGCACGAAGTCCTTGCCGGTCGGGCCCTTGTACGGAGCGCCGGGCGGAAATCCCTGCGTCGTCCAGGCGACCAGGGTGCCGCGCCGCGGCAACCGCACTTCCGACATGTCGGCGCCGCTGCACTTGGGGCAGTGCCGCTGGACCGGGAAGGTGGTGGCGCCGCAGGTGGCGCAGGTACTGCCGATGAGCTGTGGTTCGTCATCCGGCCAGGTGGAGATCTCGGGCGCAAGGGCCCGCTGCGATGTCGACACGCGATTGACGATAATCGGAAATGACGTTCTCGTCTAGAGAGAACAGCGGCGGCGCATGGTCCGGCCCGGTGACCGGCTGATGCCTGCGGGCGGCGGCGCGGCGACGCGAAGTATCGAAGATGTCAGAGGGATCCTGGGTGAGGGGTAGCGGAACGTCCAGAGATCGCGTCGAGCGTACGGTTTCTGACGCGTATGGCCGGAATTTCGTCAGAAACCGTACGCTCGCAGCGTCGCAGCCTCGCCGTGGCGGTTACTTGCCCTTCTTCATCACCTTGTCCGCTGCGGCCCAGTGCTCGTCGGAAACCCAGAGTTCTGCGAATGCCGCGACCGCCTCGGTGGTGGGGACGCCACGCATCACGCGTTTGACCTGTCCGGCCTGCGGGCTCGCGAGGGTGCGGGCGATGAGTCGCCACTGCTGGTCGAAGGATGCGCGGGGGATGACCTGGTCGATCAGCCCGATGCGTTCCGCCTCGGTCGCAGCCAGGATCCGTCCGGTGCCGGCAAGCAACAGCGCCTTGCTGTAACCCACCAGTTCGACCAGGCGTTCGGCACCGCCCCACGCCGGCATGATCGCCAGCGCGACCTGATTGAAGCCGATCTTGACATCGTCGGCAGCCAGGCGGATGTCGGCCGCCACCGCGAATTCGGCGCCCCCGCCCAGGGCATGGCCGTTCAAGGCCGCGACCACAGGTGCCGGAAAGCCGGCGATGCGATCGCAGATCGACCGCATGCGAAACGACATCGCCGACGCCTGCTCGACCGTACGCAGCGCGCTGAGTTCCTTGAGGTCGCCGCCGGAGACGAACGCCCGATCCCCGGCGCCGGTGAGCACCAGCCCTGCTGCTCCCTCGGCGCCGTCGAGGGCCTTCTCGAGTTGGCCCATCGTCTCCAGCGAGATCGCGTTGCGGGCGTGCGGGCGGTCGATGGTGATGATGGCCAACTCGTCGTCGAATTCCAGGTCGACCATCACTCATTCTCCATCTTCGGTATTGGCATTCTCGCGGGCGGAGAATAGCATCGCGGTGGCATCTCCTCCGGACGGAAGGTGGCCCACCCCAGCATGCGGATTATCCCTCCCGAGTTGGTCGAGCGGTACGAGCGCGAGGGCTGGTGGACGCGGGAGACCCTCGGTGATCTCGTGGCCAACGGGTTGCGCGACAGCCCACACACCGGCTTCTGCGTGCACTCGGCGGTCCGTCCGTATTCCGGGACGTTCGCCGACATGGAACGTGACGCACGACGGTTGGCCGCCGGGTTGCGGTCCCGCGGAGTCGGACCCGGTGACGTCGTCGCACTGCAGCTGCCCAACTGGCGCGAGGCCGCGCTGACCTTCTGGGCCTCAGCCCTGCTCGGCGCCGTGATCGTGCCGATCGTGCACTTCTACGGACGCAAGGAACTGGGCCACATCCTCGCTACCGCCGCTCCGCGCGTGTTCGTCACCACGGTGGAATTCGGGCGCATGCGCTACCTGCCGGACCTGTGCGCCGACGTCCCGGTCGTCGGCCTGGTCGGTGCCGCGGGCGAGCTCGGCGGGCACGAACACCACTTCGACGACCTGCTCGCTGACGAGCCGATGGACGGCACGATGGCGACGGACCCTGCTGCGCCGGCGCTGATCGCCTTCACGTCCGGTACCACCCGCGATCCCAAGGGCGTGATCCACAGTCATCAGACGCTGAGCTGCGAAACGCGACAGCTGTTGGCGAACTATCCGCCCGGCCGGGGCCGGCAGCTGACCGCCACGCCGGTCGGGCACTTCATCGGCATGATCGGTGCACTCCTGATTCCGGTCCTCGAAGGTGCGCCCGTCGACCTGTGCGACGTCTGGGATCCAAGCAAGGTTCTCGAACTCATCGAGCGGGACGGGTTGTCCATCGGCGGTGGCCCGCCCTTCTTCGTCACCAGCCTGCTCGACCACCCCGATTGCCGCCCCGAGCATCTGAAGCACTTCACCACCGTGGGACTGGGCGGGTCGTCGGTTCCCGCGGCGGTGACGCAGCGGCTCAACGACCTGGGGATGTTCGTCTTCCGTGCCTACGGCAGCACCGAGCACCCGTCGATCACCGGTTCGGGGCCGACGGCGCCCGAGGACAAACGCCTGTTCACCGACGGTGACCCGCGTCCGGGTGTGGAGATCAGGCTCGGGCCCGACGGAGAGATCTTCAGCCGTGGGCCGGATCTGTGTCTGGGATACACCGACGCGGAACTGACTGCGCAGTCGTTCGACGAGGACGGCTGGTATCGCACCGGCGACATCGGGGTGCTCGACGCGGACGGATACCTGACGATCACCGACCGCAAGGCCGACGTCATCATCCGCGGTGGGGAGAACATCAGCGCCCTGGAAGTCGAGGAAGTGCTGCTGTCGATGCCTGCGGTGGCCGAGGCAGTCGTCGTCGCCGCCCCCGACGCGCGCCTGGGCGAGCATGCCGCCGCGGTCCTGCGTATCCGGGAAGGTGCGGTCATGCCGACCCTCGAGCAGGTTCGTGCGCACTTCGACGCCGAGGGTGTGGCCCGCCAGGCCTGGCCGGAGCAGTTGCTCGAAACCGACGACTTCCCCCGCACCGCGAGCGGCAAGGTGCAGAAGTTCCGCGTACGTCAACTCGTGCGCGAGGCGCAGGCCGACACCGCGGGCGTTATTGCCACGACACCAAACGTGAGAATATGATTCTCCGAAGAGGAAAAGGAGTTTTTCATGGGGCAACTGTCACACCGGGTCGACATCCCGTTCCCGCTGTTCGACGCGGACAACCACCTGTACGAGCCGCCCGAGGCGATGACCAAGTACCTGCCCAAGGAGTACAAGGACGTCGTCCAGTACGTCGAGGTCAACGGCCGCACCAAGATCGCGATCAAGGGCCAGATCAGCAACTACATCCCGAACCCGACGTTCTCTCACGTCGCCAAGCCCGGCGCATGGGAGGAGTACTTCAAGTTCGGCAACCCTGACGGCAAGAGCAAGCGCGAACTGTTCGGCGAGCCGATGCGGTCCATCCCCGCCTTCTTCGAGCCCGAACCGCGGCTGAAGTTGATGGACGAGCTCGGTGTCGACCGCTCGCTGATGTTCCCGACGCTGGCCAGCCTCATCGAAGAGCGGCTGCGCGACGACCCGGTCGCCATCCACGTCATCATCCACTCGCTGAACCAGTGGCTCGACGAGGTGTGGGGGTTCAACTACCAGAACCGCATCTTCACCACGCCTGTCATCACGCTGCCCATCGTCGAGAAGGCGATCGAGGAGCTGGACTGGGCGGTCAAGCGCGGTGCCCGCGCGATCCTGATCCGTCCCGCACCGGTGCCCGGGTTCCGTGGGCCGCGGTCCTTCGCGCTGCCGGAGTTCGATCCGTTCTGGGAGAAGTGCGTCGAGTACGACGTGTTCATCGGCATGCACTCCTCCGACAGCGGCTATGCGCGCTACACCTCCGAGTGGGACGGCGTGGCGCAGGAGATGCTGCCGTTCCAGACCAACGCGATGAACATCCTCAACGAGTGGCGCCCGATTCAGGACGCGGTGGCGTCCTGGGTGATCCATGGCGCGCTGTTCCGCCATCCCAAGCTCAAGGTGGGCATCGTTGAGGCCGGCTCGAAATGGATGTTCCCGCTGCTGGATTCGATGGCCGAGGTCTACAAGAAAGCCCCGGAAGCCTTCCCGGGCAACCCGATGGAAGAGATCAAGAACCGCATCTACATCAGCCCGTTCTACGAGGAGGGCATCGACGACCTGATCAACCTGGTCGGCGTCGATCAGGTGCTCTACGGGTCGGACTGGCCGCACCCGGAGGGCCTGGCGGAGCCGACGCACTACGTCACCGCTCTCGAGCACCTCTCGGTCGACGATCAGGCCAAGATCATGGGCGGCAACCTGGGTCGCCTCGTCACGGTGTGAGGTACCAAACCCTCCCTGAGTTGGTCGCCGGCGCGGCGGACCGATTCGGCGACGCGGAAGCGGTCGTCGACGGTCCGCTGCGTCTGTCATTCGCGGATCTCTACGACCGGATTCGTTGTGCCGCCGGTGCTTTCGCCGAGTTTGGCATCGCCAAGGGCGACCGCACGGCGGTGTGGGCGCCCAACTGTGCCGAATGGATCGTCGCGGCGTTCGGCCTGCTCACCGCGGGCGGTGTGCTGGTGCCGGTCAACACCCGGTTCAAGACCGAGGAAGCCGCAGACATCATCACCCGCAGTGGCGCCAAGGCCGTGTTGGTCCAACAGGGCTTCCTGGGCGCCGAATACGTTGCCCCGAGCGGTGTCCCTGCCATCGACCTCAAGTCCGACTTCCTTGCCAGCGGAATGCCGTTCAGTCGGCCTGTCGAGTCGACCGACATCTCCGACATCATCTTCACGTCCGGGACCACCGGGCGGCCCAAGGGCGTCATGATGAACCACAGCCAGAACCTGAGGCTGTACGAGGAGTGGTGCGAGCTCGCCGACCTGCGTGAGGGGGATCGCTACCTGATGGTGAACCCCTACTTCCACACCTTCGGTTACAAGGCGGGCCTGATCGCCTCGTTCATCCGCGGTGCCACGATGCTTCCCGTGCCGGTATTCGACGTAGGCAGGGTCGTCGACCTCATTGCGGCCGAACAGATCACCATGCTCCCGGGCCCCCCGACGCTGTACCACTCACTGCTGGCCGTCGCGGACAAGTCGAAGTTGGCCAGTCTTCGGGCCGGCGTCACGGGCGCCGCCGACATTCCGGTGGAGCTGGTGCGCCGGGTGCACGAGGAGCTTCCGTTCCGGACGCTGGCGACCGGTTACGGGTTGACCGAGGCCGGAACGGTGACGTTGTCGCGGCCCGGGGATTCCTTCGAGGACATCGCCACGACCGCCGGTGTGGCGTGCGATGGCGTCGAGGTGCGAATCGCCGACGACGGGGAAGTGCTGGTGCGCGGCTACACCGTCATGCAGGGTTACCTCGACGACCCCGAGGCCACCGCGCAGACCATCGATTCCGACGGGTGGTTGCACACCGGCGACCTCGGCACGCTCGACGCGGCGGGCAGGCTACGCATCGTCGGCCGCAAGAAGGACATGTTCATCGTCGGCGGCTTCAACGCCTACCCGGCTGAGATCGAAGGCTTCCTGCTCGAGCATCCGGCCGTGGCTCAGGCGGCCGTCATCGGAGTGCCCGACGAGCGGCTGGGCCAGGTAGGCAAGGCGTTTCTGGTCACCCAGACCACCGACGGCAACCCGCCGCCGAGCGCCGACGAGATGATCGCGTGGAGTCGCTGCCGAATGGCCGGTTTCAAGGTGCCGCGATATGTAGAGTTCCTCGACGAGTTGCCATTGAACGCCACCGGCAAGGTCATGAAGGACAAACTGAAGGATCATCATCGCTGAGTGGGACCCCGAGCGGTAACCATCATTTCCGCAGTCAGCTGTCTTTGCCGGTGGGTCTGCAACAACGGGTAGTCTCGCCTGGATGCGCAGTTTCGAAGAATGGCGTTCTCTGAATTTGCGCAAACAGGGGGACGGGTAGAGAAGGAGGTCGGCCGTGCCGCCTTTCAGGCGACGTGCGTCGGTGATCGACGCCGACCAGATCGACGAGACAACACCGCCCCCCGGCAGCGGTGGGGATGGCAACCGCGCTCGCGCGCTCGCCGAGGAGGCCGAGGCCGAGGCCGCCGAAGCGGAAGCGATTGCAGCGGCCGCGCGCGCCCGGGCGCGTGCGCTTCGCCTGCGTCGAGAGGCCGAGGAATCGGTCCAGAAGTCGTCGGCGGGCGCGTCCCTCGACGAGTCCCGGGACAGCGAGACTGAGGTCGCCGACGCACTGGGCGCCACCGAGGCCGTCGACGCCGACGATGTCCCTGAGGTCGTTGAGGGTGACCTCGATGCCGACGGCGACTACGGGGCTGATGTCGAGGATGCGGCTCCCGCGCGTCGACGACGGCCGCGGCTTCCGCGACCGACCTGGCGGGGCATCGTCGCCGCGTTGGTGATCCTGGTGACCGCCGCGCTGCTGGCTCTGAGCGGATACATGATCTGGGAGCACCGCGAAGCCGAGCGGCTGCGCCAACTCGACGCCGAATACAGTGCCGCGGCGCGCCAGAGCGTGGTGACGTTGATGTCGCTGAACTTCAACAACGCCGAAGAGGATGTGCAGCGCATCATCGACAACTCGACCGGCGAGTTCAAGGACGACTTCGAATTGCAGGCCCAGGACTTCGTCCAGGTTGCCCAGGACTCCAAGGTCATCACCGAAGTGTCGGTCAATGCGACCGGTGTGGAGTCGATGACCGAGGACTCCGCTGTCGTCCTGGTCGCGGCGTCGTCGCGGGTCACCAACACCGGCGGCGCAAATCAGGAACCACGGACGTGGCGGCTGAGCGTGCACCTGCAGCGTGAGGGCGACCAACTCAAGATGTCGAAAGTGGAGTTCGTGCCGTGAGCGAGGATCGCAAAGCCGACCAGGATGCGACGGTCGACCAGGACACGACGGCCGATCAGGACGCGACTGCTGACCAGGACGGTGCGGCCGACCAGGACGGTGCGGGCGACCAGGAGGCCGCGGGCGACCAGTCCGACGCTGCTGAGAACGTCGACGCCGCTGAAGCCGATCCGGCAGGAGGTGAGACGACGTCGGCCGAGAGCCACGCTGACACAGCGGTCGACGAGACAGCCGAGGTGCCGCCACGGCGCGGTGTGCTGCATACGCTCCGGACTCAGGCGGCCGCGCTCCTGCTCGCGGCTGCTCTGGTCGCGTCGGCAGGATTGACCGCGTGGCTCTATCTGGAGCGGTACCGCCCCGACCAGCAAACCGACGCTGCCGCAGAACAGGTCGCGCTCGACGCGGCGACCAGCGGAACCGTTGCGTTGCTGTCCTATTCACCGGAGTCGCTCGACAAGGACTTCGCCGCCGCCAAAGCCCGGCTGACCGGCGAATTTCTCTCGTACTACACCCAATTCACCGAACAGATCGTCACCCCGGCGGCACGGGAGAAGTCGGTCAAGACCGCCGCATCGGTGGTGCGGGCCGCGGTCTCCGACATGCAGCCCGACTCCGCCGAAGTACTCGTGTTCATCAATCAGACCACCACGAGCCAGGAGAACCCCGACGGGGCATTCGCCGCCAGCAGCGTGAAGGTGGGACTGACGAAGATCGACGGCAACTGGTTGATCGACTCTTTCGACCCGGTGTAGGCCCGGTAAACCCGCGCAGCGATACCCTCGGCGTCGTGAAAGTGACGGCGATCCTGCCCCTGCCTGCGGACCTCGACCCGCGCCCGGAGGCGGTGTTCATGCCCGTTGCAGGCATGTCGCCGTTGTCGCGAATCATCGAGGGGCTGCGTCCCTGCGCTGAGGTCGTGGTCGTCACGGCCTGGGAACTGATGCCGTCGGTGCGTGCGGCCCTGCCGGATCGCGCTGGGGACATAGCTGCGGGTCAAGGGTTTTCGTTGAAGCTGGTGGCTGCCGAACCGGCAGCCGGGCGGGCCCAGTGTGTCGCTGCCGCCCTCGCCGAGATCGACCGCGACGCGCCGGTACTGTTGCACGACATCGAATGGCCGGTGGTGCCGCCGACACTGGTCGATCGCCTCAGCCACGCGCTGACGGAGGGAGCGTCCGCGGCCTGGCCGACGCTGCCGGTCACCGACAGCGTCAAGGCGGTTGACGCCGCGGGAACCGTGACCGCGACCGTCGACCGCGCCTTGCTACGCAGCGTGCAGTACCCCCGCGGATACGCCGCCGGCACGCTGACGACGCTGTTGGCCGAGGACACCGACGGAACGTTCGACGACCTTGCCCTCGCGTTGTCGGCCGGGCTGCCGCTCACACTCGTCGAGGGAGATGCCGAAGCGGTGACAGTCGAACTGCCTAGGGACTCGGCCTATCTCAGCGCGGTGCTGCAGTCGGCCCAGAACCCACCCGAGCGTTGAGAAGAAGATCTGCCACCGCCACGTCCCGCAGATAGGTGACCTTCAGGTTCGTCGCGCTCCCGGGGAAGGTCCGCACCTCGAGATCGGTGTAGTGCTCGACGCACGAGGAGGTGTCGGTCCCGGTGAACCCGTCGCGTTCGGCGCACCGGTAGGCCCGCCACAACTCGGTCGCCCGGAAGGCCTGCGGAGTCTGCACCCGCACCAGCCCGCCCGGTACGACGGTGGGTTGTAGCGTCGCGGCGGCGACGCCGGCGACATGGCGCAGCGGGAGGGCCGGCAGTGCGCCGCCGTGCTCGCGAGCCAGCGCGACCGCGTTGCGGTACATGTCCGGCCCGGCGAGCGGGCGGGCGGCGTCGTGGATGGCCACGACGTCGACGGCGCCGGCCTCGATGTCCGGAGCCAGATGACGAAGCACGTTCAACTCCGAGGCGTGCCGGGTGTCGCCCCCCTCGACCAGTTCGATCACGGCTTGCGGGAGCTCCCGGCGCAGGGTGGCCGCAGCCAGATCGCGTTCGCCGCGCCGGAAGACCAGGATCGTACGGTCGATGTCGGCATGCTCGGCAGGGGTCAGCAGCGACCAGGCCAGCATGCTTCGACCGGCCAACGGCAGGTACGCCTTGTTGCCATCGGCGCCCACACGGGTGCCCAGGCCCGCAGCCAACACCACAGCGACCGCCATGCCCATACCGCGAAGCGTATCTCCGGTAGCTTTGGGGCCGATTTCGAAGGGGGCGCGGTGAGCGACGACGGGCAGACATTCACCAGCCGGGCGCACCGGTTCCTGCCCATGGTGGGTCGCGACCCCCACGAGCCGCACCGAGCGGCCACTCCGCTGGAGCTGCTGTTCGATCTGACGTTCGTCGTGGCGTTCGGCATCGCGGCCTCTGAGTTCGCACACCTGCTGGCGGCCGACCACATCGCCGCCGGACTGGCCGGTTTCGCGTTGGCCACCTTCGCGGTCAGCTGGGCGTGGATCAATTTCAGCTGGTTCGCCTCGGCCTACGACACCGACGACTGGGTCTACCGGCTGATGACGATGGTCCAGATGGTCGGTGTGGTCGTGCTGGCGCTCGGCCTCCCGCAGCTGTACACGTCCATCGAGCACGGTGGTCATGTCGACACCAGCGTCGTGGTGGCCGGCTACGTGGTGATGCGGGTGGCGATGGTCGGCCAATGGGTGCGCGCCGCGGTACAGGACCGTCCGCGGCGGCGGGCCTGTCTGACCTATGCCTGGTGGATCACGGTCGCGCAGGTCGGATGGATCGCCTCCATCTTCGTTCACACCTCGCTCCCGGTGACCGCGTTGATGGTGCTCGCGCTCATCGGCGTCGAGTTGATGGGGCCGGTTCTCGCCGAGTCTCGCGCCGGCGGCACGCCCTGGCACGCCCATCACATCGCCGAGCGGTACGGCCTGTTCACCATCATCACGCTGGGTGAGGGCGTGGTCGGCACCGTGGCATCCCTGTCCGCCGTGGTCGGCGAGCAGGGTTGGTCGGTGGAGGCCGTCTTCGTCGGGGTGGCCGGCATCGGTCTCACCTTCGGCATGTGGTGGGCGTATTTCGTGCTGCCGCACGCCGATGTCCTTCACGTGCGCCGTGAGCGCTCGTTCCGGTTCGGCTACCTGCACATCATCGTGTTCGCCGCGATCGTGGCGACGGGAGCCGGGCTCCACGCCGCGGCGTACTACATCGAGGATCACTCCGAACTGAGTTCGACCGCGACCGTGCTGTCTGTCGTCATCCCCGTGGCGGTGTTCATCGTCATGATGTTCGCCCTGTACGCCGCGATGCTGCGGACGGCCGCGATGTTCCACGTCGCGCTGCTGGCCATCACGCTGGTGGTTCTGGGACTTGCCGTGGCTCTTGCCGTCGTCGGGATCTCCATGGCCAACTGCCTGCTCGTGGTGACGGTCGCGCCGGTCGTATGGGTGGTCGGTTACGAAGTCCGCGGACACCGCCACACTGCTGACGCGGTGGCCGAAACCATGCGCACCGGCTAGCGGCCGACTACTTCTCGATGCCTTCCAGCAGGCTGCGATCGTCCTGCAGGCGCAGCAGCCGGCGCGCTTTGCGCCGCGTGATGAGGATTCCGACGACCGCGACGGCCCAGACCACGTACTGCAGGGCCCAGGCGATCCGGAACGACTCGAACGACAGGCCGCCGGTGGCCTCCAGAATCACGCCCATCGCCTGCATCAGCAGCAGCGAGGCAAGGAAGCCGCCCATGTTGACCATGCCCTGCGCGGTTCCCAATGTGGTGCTCGGGTTGAAGGTCCGGGCGAAGTCGAACCCGACCATCGAACCCGGGCCGCCCACCGAGATCACCACGACCAGCACGACGAGCAGCCACAGCGGGGCCGGGCCGGGCAGCGCCAAGACCACCGACCAGACCAGGGCGTTGCTGGCGATGATCGCGAGGACCAGGCGTGAGCGCCGGTGCGGATGCCGTCCGGTGAACACGCCGACCAGCACGCCCGACGAGATCGCGGCGGCGACCGACATGGTGAGCAGGGCGCCGGCCACCCCTGCGGACAAGCCTTGCGCCACGGTCAGATACGGCACCCCCCACATCAGGGCGAACACGGTGACCGAGAACTGGGTGCCCATGTGGGTGAAGAAACCCAGCCGGGTGCCTGGACGAAGCCAGACGGTCTTCACGCTGGACAGCGTGTCGCGCACCGAGGTGGGTTCGCGCGTGGTGGTGGTCCCGTCGGGGGTGTTCTTGACGATGGCCAGCGTGAGCACGATGGACAGCACCCCCAGCGCCGCCACGGACACATAGGCGACCGTCCAGCCCATCGCCGTCAGCACCGCCAGGAAGGGCACCGCCGACAGCACCTGGCCGAGCTGACCGCAGATGCCGGTCAGCTGGGTCACCAGCGGTACCTGACGCATCGTGAACCAGTGCGGCACCAGGCGCAGCACCGAGATGAAGGTGACGGCGTCCCCGAGCCCGACAACTGCGCGCGCGCCGATGGCCATCGGCAGGGACTCGGTGAAGGCCAGCACCAGCTGTCCGGAGGCCATCAACACGCCACCCGCAGCGATCAACGCCTTGGAACCGAAGCGGTCGAGCAACACACCGGCGGGGACCTGCGCACCCGCGTAGACCACCACCTGGAGCACCACGAAGGTCGACAACAAGCCGGGGCCGGTGCTGAACCGGTCGGCGGCGGCGAGCCCGGAGACACCGAGCGTGGTGCGGTCCAGCACAGCCACGATGTAGGCGAGAAGCCCGGTCGTCCAGACAATCCAGGGACGCACGGCGAACCTCTCGACAAGGAGTGACAGCGATGACGGCGGACCGAGTTCGACCAACTTTGTCCTGATGTCCTGCATTCGTTGAAGGACGCCTCACCATCTTCGCCCACCGCGGTGCGTCCGTGCCAACCCGTATGAGGCGGCCTATCGAGCAAAGTTCGCTAGATTCGCAGACAATTGCCAGCAAGCGCTTGATTGGAGCCAGATCAACTCAGTTCCGAGCGGCTTTTTGCGGTTCAGTAAACATTCGTTTCTGCTGCTTGGTAACTTCGCTCAAAAGGTTGTCCTCGGGACTACAGTGGTCGCATGAACGCGTTCGACCGAGGCCGGCCGCACAAAGGGGGGTGGGGTCGTGGCTGAGTACCGGCTGGAGGAGCTGGCGAGGGTCTCGGGGGTCAGCGTGCGCAACATCCGCGCCTACCGCGAGCGGGGACTCCTGGACCCGCCGCGCAGGGACGGCCGGGCCGCCCTCTACGACGATTACCACCTGTCCCAGCTCAACACCATCAGCCAGCTGCTGAGCAAGGGTTACAACTCCGCCCACATCGCCGAGTTCTTCGCCAGCATGCGTCAGGGAACCGACCTGGCCGACATCCTCGGTCTGCAGCGGGCTGTGCTGGGGCCCCGGGACGGCGAAGCCCCGGAGGAAGAGCCCGAGGTCGACGACGCCGGGTTCGGCCTCGGGCCCGACAGCGTCGAGGTCCGCAAGCTGGTGGCATACGGCATGGCCGAGATCGTGGCCGGCAAGGTCAGGTTGGTCGACGGTCCCGCCGCCGACATCCTGTCTCGGGCCCCCGATCATCGCCTCTACGTGCGGGCCCTGGTGCGCTTCCTCGAGGCCTCCGACGACTCGGTCGATGATCTGGCCGAAGCATTCGTCGCCAGTCTCGTCGAATTGTTCCAGGCCCGGGTCGGCCCTGGCTATCTTCCTGAGCCCGACGAGATTGCCGAGATCCGGCGGATGGTGGACGACTATCGCGAGCTCGGTCAGGAGGTCGTGGCCACCAAGTTCGACCAGGCCACCCGCCGCCACATGGTGGCGTCGGCATCGGACTACACCGCGGGGATCCTGCTGAGAGGTGCGTGGGAGCCGGGCCGCGGGGCCTGAGCGACGCACTCCGCGGGCCGATGTGGCTGTGGGAGCACAGGTTTGAGGCTTCCGACGGGCCTGGCCGCAGGCAAACAGCGCGGACTTACTGGCCGGTAAGTTTTCGCAGCAAACTCGGACGACAGGCGAAAAGACGCCGCACGACACGTCGGGCGGACGTGTCACGCTCGGCGACAACGAACTACGACGTCGTGAGAACGCGAAATATCAGATAACGATTTGATAACAAAACTGCTTTGATCTGCTACTTCGTTCTTACTCAAGCGTAACCACCCGCATGCAGGACGTTTGTACCGCAACGGTTCGGACCACCCGGTGGTGCGCGTTACGCATCGTTCTGTTACCCACGCGTAGAACTCGCCAGTAACCATTTTGGGCGCGAAACTTACTCAGTCTCTTATGACACTCTTACAACGGTTGGAGAGACCACCGCGCCACGAGGGCGAGCCCGAGTCGCAGTGTTCGACGCACTGTGCAGGACCCCGTCCTCACGACTTCACGGCCGCGGTCCGAACCAGCCGGATTCGACGCCGAATCGCCGATGGCCCCGCAACGGAGTGCAGGCCAGCACCCACGAGCCCACTGCCCGAGGAAACGCGGGCCAGCGCGATCGCAGCCCGATTGCAGTACCGAGGAGAACACCAGACGTGACGATCAACGACCAGCACCGTGCGGCCACCGGCACTCCGAACGGATCGGGACCGGATCACGAACCCCTGTCAGGCACGCACGCCCTCGTCGATCGGTTGCATTCCGGCGAGCCCTACGCCGTGGCATTCGGCGGGCAGGGCGGTCCCTGGCTGGAGAACCTCGAGGAGCTGGTCAACTCGGCCGGGATCGAGTCGGAGATCAGCGCGCTGGTCGGGGAGGCCGAGCTGCTGCTGGAGCCGCTGGCCCGCGAGCTGGTCGTGGTTCGCCCCATCGGTTTCGAGCCGCTGAAGTGGATCCGCGCGCTGGCCGCCGAGGAGCCGCTGCCTGCCGCCAAGGACCTCACCACTGCGGCGATCTCCGGGCCGGGCATCCTGCTCACCCAGATGGCCGCGATGCGCGCCCTCAAGCGTCAAGGCCTCGACCTGACCGGTCATCCGCCGGTCGCCATCGCCGGGCACTCACAGGGTGTCACCGCCGTGGAGGCACTCAAGGCCGGCGGCAACCGCGACGTCGAGCTGCTCGCCATCGGCCAGCTCATCGGCGCCGCCGGATCCCTGGTGTCGCGGCGTTGCGGCATGGTCGGACGTGGGGACAAATCGCCCATGGTCTCGGTCACCAATGTCGACCCGGCCCGGATGGCCGAACTCCTCGACGAGTTCGCCCAGGACGTCCGCACGGTGCTGCCGCCCGCGTTGTCCATCCGCAACGGCAGGCGTTCGGTCGTGATCACCGGCACCCCGGAGCAACTGGCCCGCTTCGAGCTCTACTGCGAGAAGATCACCGAGAAAGAAGAGGCCGAGCGCAAGAACAAAACCCGTGGCGGTGCCGTGTTCCGGCCCGTGTTCAACCAGCTCAATGTCGAGGTCGGCTTCCACACCCCGCGTCTGGCCAGCGGCGTCGAGCTCGTCGACGAGTGGGCGGCCCGCACCGGCCTGGACGCCGAGCTGACCCGGGAACTGACCGAAACCATCTTCGTGCGCCCGGTCGACTGGGTCGCCGAGGTCGAGGGTCTGGCCGCCGCCGGCGCCAAATGGATCGTCGACCTGGGTCCCAGCGACACCGTCACCCGCCTGACCGCACCGGTGATCCGCGGCCTGGGCATCGGCATCGTGGCGGCCGCCACGCGCGCCGGTCAGCGCAGCCTGTTCACCGTCGGCGCCGCTCCCGACGTCGCGCCGGCCTGGTCCAGCTACGCCCCGGCGCCCATCACACTGCCCGACGGGTCGGTCAAGGTGTCGACCAAGTTCACCCGACTCACCGGCCGTTCGCCGATCCTGCTGGCCGGTATGACGCCGACCACTGTGGACGCCAAGATCGTCGCCGCCGCGGCCAACGCCGGCCACTGGGCCGAGCTCGCCGGCGGGGGGCAGGTGACCGAGGAGATCTTCGAAGCTCGTATCCAGGAGCTGGGCGAGCTCCTGGAACCCGGTCGCGCGATCCAGTTCAACTCGTTGTTCCTCGACCCGTACCTGTGGAAGTTGCAGGTCGGCGGCAAGCGGCTGGTGCAGAAGGCGCGCCAGTCCGGCGCGCCCATCGACGGCGTGGTCGTCACCGCGGGTATCCCCGAGCTCGAGGAGGCCGTCGAGCTCATCGAGGAACTCAACACCGTCGGCATCAGCCACGTGGTGTTCAAGCCGGGCACCGTCGACCAGATCAAGTCCGTCATCAAGATCGCCACCGAGGTGCCCGACCGGGACGTCATCGTCCACGTCGAGGGTGGCCGCGCCGGTGGCCACCACTCTTGGGAGGATCTCGACGATCTGCTACTGACCACCTACGGTGATCTGCGCAAGCACCGCAACATCACCATCTGCGTCGGTGGCGGCATCGGTACCCCCGAGCGGGCGGCGGACTACCTCTCCGGTGACTGGTCCAAGCCTTACGGCTTCCCCTCGATGCCGGTCGACGGCATCCTCGTCGGCACCGCGGCAATGGCCACCAAAGAGGCCACCACCTCCCCGGCGGTCAAGCAGATGCTCGTGCAGACCAACGGCACCGATACCTGGGTGGGCGCGGGCAGAGCCATCAACGGCATGGCCAGCGGGCGCAGCCAGCTCGGCGCCGACATCCACGAGATCGACAACACCGCCTCGCGCTGCGGGCGGCTGCTCGACGAGGTCGCCGGCGACGCCGACGCGGTCGCCGAGCGCCGCGACGAGATCATCGCCGCGATGGCAGACACCGCCAAGCCGTACTTCGGCGACGTCGGCGAGATGACCTACCTGCGGTGGCTGCAGCGCTACATCGAACTGGCCATCGGCGACGGCAACAGCACCGCTGACACGCTGCAACCCGGTAGCCCCTGGCTGGCCGACACCTGGCGGGAGCGCTTCGCGGCCATGCTCAAGAGGGCCGAGGCGCGTCTGCACGAGAAGGACTCCGGCTCCATCGAGTCGCTGTTCGACGAGAGCTTCGACGGCCAGACGCTGCTGGACAACCCCGACTCCGCGATCGCGGCGTTGCTGGCCCGCTATCCGGACGCCGAGACGGTGCGGTTGCACCCGGCCGACGTGCCGTTCTTCGTGACGCTGTGCAAGAAGCCCGGCAAGCCGGTGAACTTCGTGCCCGTCATCGACAAGGACGTCCGCCGCTGGTGGCGCAGCGACTCGCTGTGGCAGGCCCACGACGCGCGCTACACCGCCGACCAGGTGTGCATCATCCCCGGCACCCAGGCCGTCGCCGGCATCACCCGCGTCGACGAGCCCGTCGGCGAACTGCTGGACCGCTTCGAACAGCAGATCGTCGACCGCGTGCTGGCCGACGGCGCCGCGCCGGTTCCGATGGTCTCGCGCCGCCAGGCGCGCGCCGACGTGACGGGCCCGCTGGCCGTCGTCCTCGACTCGCCCGACGTGTTGTGGGCCGGGCGCACCGCCATCAACCCGGTGCACCGCATCGGAGCGCCGCGCGAGTGGCAGGTCAACGATGTACCGGGCAAGCCCAGCGCCACCCACCCGAACACCGGTGCCCGCCTGGAGCAGGCGACCGACGACGCCGGCAAGGTCACCGTCACGCTGAGCGTGCCGCTGTCCGACATCTGGATCGACATCCGGTTCACGCTGCCGTCGGCCACCGTCGACGGCGGCATGCCGATCGTCACCGTCGACGACGCGTCGACGGCGATGCGCGCTGTGCTGGCCATCGCGGCCGGCGTCGACGGACCGGACGCTCTGCCGCCGGTCGAGGACAACACCGCCCGGGTGAGCGTGTCGTGGGATCCGGAGAAGGTCGCCGACCACACCGGCGTCACCGCCACGTTCGGTGCGCCGCTGGCCCCCGGCCTGACGCTGGTGCCCGACGCCCTGGTCGGCCTGTGCTGGCCGGCGGTGTTCTCCGCGATCGGTTCGGCGCTGACCGACGACGGGTTCCCGGTCGTCGAGGGCCTGCTGAGCCTGGTGCACCTCGACCACGCGGCGCACCTGCTGGCCGCGATGCCGGCGACGAAGACGGACCTGGTCGTCACCGCGACCGCCCAGTCGGCCACCGACACCGAGGTGGGCCGCGTCGTCCCGGTCAGCGTCACCATCGCCGAGGCTGGCGAACCCGACAAGGCGCTGGTCACGCTCGAGGAGCGGTTCGCGATCCGCGGCCGCACCGGGGCCGCCGAGCTCGCCGACCCGCCTCGGGCGGGTGGTGCCATCACCGACAACGCCACCGACACCCCGCGTCGGCGCCGGCGTGACGTCGTGGTCAACGCACCGGTCGACATGAGCGCGTTCGCCGTGGTCTCCGGCGATCACAACCCGATCCACACCGACCGCGCCGCCGCGTTGCTGGCCGGGCTGAAGCAGCCCATCGTGCACGGCATGTGGCTGTCTGCGGCCGCCCAGCACGCGGTCACCGCCACCGACGGCCGCGCCACCCCGCCCGCCCGGCTGGTGGGCTGGACGTCCCGCTTCCTGGGCATGGTGCTGCCCGGTGACGAGATCGAGTTCCGCGTCGACCGGGTCGGCATCGACCGCGGCGCCGAGATCGTCGAGGTCTCCGCCCGCGTCGGCTCCGAGCTGGTGATGTCGGCGACGGCCCAGCTCGCCGCGCCGAAGACCGTCTACGCGTTCCCCGGTCAGGGCATCCAGTCCAAGGGCATGGGCATGGACGTGCGGGCCAGGTCCAAGGCCGCCCGCAAGGTCTGGGACTCGGCGGACAAGTTCACCCGTGAGACGCTTGGCTTCTCGGTGCTCCACGTGGTGCGGGACAACCCGACCAGCCTGATCGCCTCCGGCGTGCACTACCACCACCCCGAGGGCGTGCTGTACCTGACGCAGTTCACCCAGGTCGCGATGGCCACGGTTGCGGCGGCTCAGGTCGCCGAGATGCGTGAGCAGGGCGCCTTCGTCGAGGGCGCGATCGCGTGCGGTCACTCCGTCGGCGAGTACACGGCGCTGGCCTGTGTGTCGGGCGTGTACGAGCTGCCCGCGCTGCTGGAGGTGGTGTTCCACCGCGGCTCCAAGATGCACGACATCGTTCCGCGCGACGCGGCCGGACGGTCGAACTACCGGCTGGCCGCCATCCGTCCCTCGCAGATCGACCTCGACGACGCCGACGTGACGGCCTTCGTCGCCGAGATCTCCGAGCGCACCGGCGAATTTCTGGAGATCGTCAACTTCAACCTGCGCGGCGCCCAGTACGCGATCGCGGGCACCGTCGCCGGGTTGGAGGCACTGGAGGAGGAGGTCGAGCGGCGTCGCGAGATCAGCGGCGGCAAGCGGTCGTTCATTCTGGTGCCCGGCATCGACGTGCCGTTCCACTCGTCGGTGCTGCGGGTCGGCGTGGCCGACTTCCGCCGCGCCCTCGAGCGGGTCATGCCGCGCGGCGCCGACCCCGAACTGCTGATCGGGCGCTACATCCCCAACCTGGTGCCGCGGCCGTTCACCCTCGACCGCGACTTCATCCAGGAGGTCCGGGACCTGGTGCCGGCCGAGCCGCTCGACGAGATCCTGGCCGACTATGACACCTGGCGCAACGAGCGGCCCGCGGATCTGTGTCGCAAGCTCGTCATCGAGCTGCTGGCCTGGCAGTTCGCCAGCCCGGTGCGCTGGATCGAAACGCAGGACCTGCTGTTCATCGAAGAGGCGGCGGGCGGTCTCGGTGTCGAGCGCTTCGTCGAGATCGGCGTCAAGAACGCGCCGACCGTCGCGGGTCTGGCGACCAACACGCTCAAGCTGCCGGAGTACTCGCACAACACCACCGAGGTGCTCAACGCCGAGCGTGATGCGGCGGTGCTGTTCGCGACCGACACCGATCCCGAACCGGACTTCGAGGAGGCCGCGGCGGATGCCGCACCCGCGATGGCCGAGGCGGCACCGGTCGAGGCGGCTCCGGCCGCCCCCGCTCCGGCCGCCCCGAGCGGCGGACCCCGCCCCGATGATCTGACGTTCGACGCCGCCGACGCCACGACGGCGCTGATCGCGCTGTCGGCGAAGATCCGCATCGACCAGATCGAGCCGCTGGACTCCATCGAGTCCATCACCGACGGCGCGTCGTCGCGCCGCAACCAGATGCTCGTCGACCTCGGTTCGGAGCTGAACCTCGGCGCCATCGACGGTGCCGCCGAGGCCGATCTGGCTGGCCTCAAGGGGCAGGTGACCAAGCTGGCCCGCACCTACAAGCCGTTCGGCCCGGTGCTCTCCGATGCGATCAACGATCAGCTGCGCACGGTCCTCGGACCGTCCGGCAAGCGGCCGGCCTACATCACCGAGCGGGTCAAGAAGACCTGGGAACTCGGCGACGGCTGGGCCAAGCACGCCACCGTCGAGGTTGCGCTGGGCACCCGGGAGGGATCCAGCGTTCGCGGCGGGGCGCTCGGCGGCCTGCACGACGGCGCGCTGGCCGATGCCGCGTCGGTCGACAAGGTCATCGACGCCGCGGTCGCCGCGATCGGTGCCCGTCAGGGTGTGCCGGTGTCGTTGCCGTCCGCCGGCGGCGCCGCCGGCGGGGTCGTCGACTCGGCGGCTCTCGGTGAGTTCGCCGAGAAGGTCACCGGTCCCGACGGGGTGTTGGCCGCGACGGCCCGCACCATCCTCGACGAACTAGGCCTCGGCGCACCCTTCGCCACGCCGGACGCCTCAGCCGATGCGGAGCTCATCGACCTGGTGACCGCCGAACTCGGATCGGACTGGCCGCGCCTGGTGGCGCCGTCGTTCGACGGGCGCAAGGCCGTGCTCCTCGACGACCGATGGGCCAGTGCCCGTGAGGATCTGGTCCGGATCTGGCTGATGGACGAGGACGACGTCGACGCACAGTGGGCGCACCTGTCGGAGCGCTTCGAGGGCACCGGCCACGTGGTCGGCACCCAGGCCACCTACTGGCAGGGCAAGGCGCTGGCCGCCGGCCGCAACGTCCACGCCTCGCTCTACGCGCGCGCTGCCGCGGGTGCGGAGAATCCGGGCAAGGGTCGCTACAGCGACGAGGTGGCTGTGGTGACCGGCGCATCGAAGGGGTCCATCGCGGCCTCGGTGGTGGCTCAGCTGCTCGACGGCGGCGCCACCGTCATCGCGACCACTTCCCGCCTGGACGACAGCCGGCTCGCGTTCTACCGCACGCTCTATCGCGACCACGCCCGGTTCGGCGCCAAGCTGTGGGTGTTGCCGGCGAACATGGCCTCCTACAACGACATCGACGCGCTGGTCGAATGGGTCGGCACCGAGCAGACCGAGAGCCTCGGGCCCAAGTCCATCCACATCAAGGACGCCCTGACCCCGACGCTGCTGTTCCCGTTCGCCGCGCCGCGCGTCGGCGGTGACCTGTCCGAGGCCGGTTCGCGCTCGGAGATGGAGATGAAGGTTCTGTTGTGGGCCGTGCAGCGGCTCATCGCCGGCCTGTCGCACATCAGCGCCGACCGCGATATCGCGGCCCGGTTGCATGTCGTGCTGCCCGGTTCGCCGAACCGCGGCATGTTCGGCGGTGACGGCGCCTACGGCGAGTCGAAGTCGGCCCTGGACGCGGTGGTGTCCCGGTGGAAGGCCGAGACGTCCTGGGCACAGCGGGTCAGCCTGGCGCACGCACTGATCGGGTGGACCCGAGGCACCGGCCTGATGGGCCACAACGACGTGATCGTCGACGCGGTCGAGGAAGCGGGGGTGACCACCTACTCGACCGAGCAGATGGCCGCCATGCTGCTGGATCTGTGTGACGTCGAGACCAAGGTCGCGGCGGCGCGCGAGCCCGTGCAGGCCGACCTCACCGGCGGCCTGGCCGAGGCCGAGCTCGATCTGTCGGAGCTGGCCACCAGGGCTCGCGAGGAGGCGACCGGTTCGGTCGACGAGGACGACGATGATGTGGCCGCCGATCACCTGATCGCCGCCCTGCCGTCGCCGCCGCGTCCACAGGCCGGTGCGCCGGCGCCGGAATGGGCGGATCTCGACGTCGATCCCGCCGACCTGGTCGTCATCGTCGGCGGCGCCGAACTCGGCCCGTACGGCTCGTCGCGGACCCGCTTCGAGATGGAGGTGGACAACGAGCTGTCCGCGGCCGGTGTGCTCGAGCTGGCGTGGACGACCGGGTTGATTAAGTGGGAGGACGATCCCCAACCCGGTTGGTATGACACCGAATCCGGTGACCTGGTGGACGAGTCCGAGCTGGTCGAGCGTTACCACGACGAGGTCGTGCAACGCTGCGGCATTCGCGAGTTCGTCGACGACGGGGCCATCGACCCCGACCACGCCTCGCCGTTGCTGGTCAGTGTGTTCCTGGACAAGGACTTCCGCTTCGTGGTCTCCAGCGAGGCCGACGCGCGGGCGTTCGTCGAGTTCGATCCCGAGCACACCGCGGCCCGGCCGATCCCGGACTCGGGGGACTGGGAGGTGATCCGCAAGGCGGGCACGGAGATTCGGGTGCCGCGCAAGACCAAGCTGTCGCGGACCGTCGGCGCTCAGATCCCGACCGGATTCGACCCGACGGTGTGGGGCATCAGCCAGGACATGGCGACCTCGATCGACCGGGTGGCGTTGTGGAACATCGTCGCCACCGTCGATGCGTTCCTGTCCTCGGGATTCACCCCGGCCGAGCTGATGCGCTACGTGCATCCCAGTCTGGTGGCCTCGACGCAGGGCACCGGCATGGGGGGCATGACGTCGATGCAGACCATGTACCACGGCAACCTGCTGGGCAGGTCGAAGCCCAACGACATCCTCCAGGAGGTGCTGCCCAACGTCGTTGCCGCCCATGTGATGCAGTCCTACGTCGGCGGTTACGGTGCGATGGTGCATCCGGTGGGTGCGTGCGCGACCGCGGCGGTGTCGGTCGAAGAGGGCGTCGACAAGATCAAGCTCGGCAAGGCCGAGTTGGTGGTCGCCGGCGGTTTCGACGACCTGACGCTGGAAGCGATCATCGGCTTCGGTGACATGGCGGCCACCGCCGACACCGAGGTGATGCGCGGCAAGGGCATCAGTGACTCGAAGTTCTCCCGCGCCAACGACCGTCGCCGTCTCGGCTTCCTGGAGGCCGAGGGTGGGGGCACGGTGTTGCTGGCCCGCGGCGACCTGGCGGTGAAGATGGGTCTGCCGGTGCTGGCGGTCGTGGGATACGCGCAGTCGTTCGCCGACGGCGTGCACACCTCGATCCCGGCCCCCGGGCTGGGCGCGCTGGGTGCGGGCCGCGGCGGCCGCGACTCGATGCTGGCGCGGTCACTGGCCAAGCTGGGGGTGGGTGCCGACGACATCGCGGTGATCTCCAAGCACGACACCTCGACATTGGCCAACGATCCCAACGAGACCGAGCTGCACGAGCGGCTGGCCGACTCGCTGGGACGTTCGGACGGCGCCCCGCTGTT
>MDTD01107033.1_pt1 | contig 23009 bp, 29 predicted proteins | sample 811221 | NCBI WGS metagenome assembly MDTD01 (sample SAMN05326646, study PRJNA326480) | marine metagenome | isolation source: seawater | place: Pacific Ocean: South West | collected 2011 | reverse complement strand
TACGACCCCACACACGACATGTATGCCCCGATGCCCAGCAACCCACTAAGAAGAATCGGCGAACAAGCTGCAACCGGGGTTCCACACGCTGAAACCATACACCCAACACACGAAAGTGCTCCTGAAGAAACCGAAGGTATAATGCTGAATAGGATGACAAGAAGAAAGATCATTTTTTTTTGGATTCTGTAGCACCTCTGTGATACACCATGTTTATTTAACAAGTGTAGCCAGGTACTGCCAGTCGCCTTTACGCCTTTGCTTCGGTGCTTTAAAGTGTGGTCCAACCCATTTCATAACCTGTGCGCATTGGGAGCATTTGGGAACTCCATCAGGAGGATTTGTTTTACTATAGGCATACGGTACTCCGTCTGCATGGAAATAAAAGATTTTGTGTTGTTTTTTTTTGCGTGACACATTTTTTACACAACGGCACTCGAAACAAGCATATTGATCCTGTCTTAAGCGTTTTTCATACTTGTCGTTCCAACATGAATACATCCAATACATTTTCTAAACGTAATGGGTTATTAATAGTTTTCGTCTTTAGTATTGCTAGCTTTATGGCGTGGGAGCAATAGTTGCTGCAGTGATAATGCCGTCGCAAAACAGCGCTCCTGTAGCCACTGCGACTGGAATGCCAGCACCCCCAGAGGGAACTCCAATAGCGGCGAATGCAACTCCTGTACCAATGTAGCAGTATGTTGCTGCGAGAAATCCTGCGAGTAGACCCATGTTTTGGATACCCTATTGGATACCCTAGGCACCTACAGATACACCATTATCTCTTTTAGAATGACGATGGGAAGGCGTTTTCCGTAGTCACTGCATGCTCCGATTATTACCAGATGCCAAAACTGCCGCTGGTAAATCTCCTTCTTTATGAATGCTTCTATATCGTCCTCCTGCCTGCGCTTGCACCTTGGCAGCGCTGCGATATGGAGGATCGCGTTTCTATGGTATCTATCTTTTTTGTACAAGTCTGCGCCGTGCAGGATCATCATGTAGACGCACGCGTTATCCCCCTGTCTGCACGCCTGCATGAAGGGAGTCCAGCCAAGCCGATCCGGTTGGTTTGTGTCCGCACCGTGTTGCAGCAGTAGTCTGCACACTTCTTGGATCTCTGGGGTACCGTAAAAAAGTGACGCTAACGGAGTTGTTCCAAACCTGTCTGCGTGGTTTACATCTTCTCTCTCTAGAAGCTCCGCAATTATGTCAAGATCGGGCATTCGCGTATGGCATGCGTGCCACAGAGGAGTGCGCCTATCTTCGTCCATGAAGTTAGGAGTATGTTCGAGGAATTTCAGAGGAGTATATTCCATGGGTTTATCTAGTGTTCCTTCGACTGCTACACCATTTTTTTCAAATGAACATGGTGTATCAATGCAGACCCAACCTACTCAAAAAAATCATGATGCTCCTTTTCATTGTTTTCGTCACTCTCTTCACCCAAACCTTCGCAATCATCTGCAGCTCAGCGTGTGGCAGCGTTTGCACAGCAACAGTCGGTACACTCGCAGCTGGCGCCACCGTGGCAACCGCCGGAGCCGCAGTCGTGGGAACACCAACTATTCCAGCAGGGATTGCTGTTTGCACTACAACGTGCGTCGCGTCGCGCGGTATCGTCTCCCCTGCACCGCCTGTCACGATTCCGGCTTGTCTGGTGTCACCTCTGTGAGTGTCACCCTTATGAGATCTCGGTGAGATCGTACCACCCCTTGTGGGGTCCCTCGAGGATCCTGAGTCTACCCTTGCCTATCTTGTACCTGTAGCTTTCACCGTTCGGAAACACGAGCTTTTCGCCAAGTTCTACCACTGCGCAAAAACCCTGCCACTGGTGCGTCTGCTCAAAGTCGGTGCGGGTGATTCTGTACATTTAAAAGGCTCGGGACGTATAAATACACAAACTAAGAAAATGAATGTTACTTTGGTTTCCCTCTCATATATCTAAGGATACGATTCTAGAACATTTGGACGCCATGGATAAGAGCACCTTCAAGCAAAAGGTGCAGGATTGGATTCACTCGCGCTATCCGGCGTTCGACCACTACAAGGTGTACGTCGATAATGAGTTCAAGGAGATCGATACCACGTGCTCCATCTGCTACGAAGATGCCGACTACCAGCTCAACTGCGGACACATCTTCCACAGGAGGTGCATCAACCAGTGGCTCAAAAAGCAACGGCTTGAAAAGCAACAAAGAACCTGCCCCATGTGCCGCGCGCCTATTTAACACGAGTGTGCCTCTGCAATGCTGCCTGACGACGTGTTTCTGCACGTGCTTAGCTTCCTCCCCATGCGTGATCTCGTGCCGCTGGACAGGTACACGCTGCCTCTGTACCGCTCCAACGTCGTGTGGCAGCCTCGGTGTGACGTCAGAAGCTCCAATTGCTTTGAGGAGCTTCGCTGGCAACATAGGCGTGATTGTCGTATTCGACAGTACAAGCAGCAGTGGACGCTCGGTTGTCTGGGGCGCGCGGAGGAGGAGCCGGGGCGTCCTCCTTTACTTTGAGCGGTGCCTCGCACACAGGGCACACGCAGCGCCATCTTGCCCATTCGTCGACGCACTTACGGTGGAAGATGTGTCCGCATGCCACCTTGATCTTGGTGAACTTGCACTGCAGGCATATCGCGCAGCGTATCCTTTTCCGCGTGCGCGTCCCCACGACGCTCACCTTTCTGCCTCGCGTCATGTCCTCGTAGTAGGACTCGATAGAAGACTCGACCAGACACGCTTCTGCGATTTCGTTGGGCACGTCGATGGAAAATGTCGCTTCTTGTACTCTGTCCATTTTGCGGTCAATCCATAATTCCATTTCTGCGTGCGTGGGCAGTATACCTCTTTTTACTTCGGCAATGTATCGGTTGCGCACTTTCCGGTAAGATTCGTTGTAGGGTTGACCAATCACATGCGTCCTGAATATCCACATTTCTGTTATCCACAGATGCATATATAATGGTGTACGCCAAAGGTCATGACAGCTCCAAAAAATGTGCCTCCAGCTATTCGTGAATCATGTGTTGGTGTTTGCCTCGCAGTGCTCACCCAAAAAACTGCTCTTCTCCAACGAATCTACCATAAACACTGTATCCAACATGTCGGTGGTCAATATGACGACAGTGTACGACATGTACACCCTGCTCAAGCCGCAGCTTGACTCGAACATAACATCGAATACGTCAAATATGACGGAGCATGTTGCTATATCAAATGCGTCAAATATGATAGAGAATATTACTGTCAATATCACATACATGCTGCAAAATATATCATTAGTGTCGAACATATCGAATATGACGAACGTGACGAACGCGACGAGCATGGTCGAGCGTATCGCAGTCAACATACAGCATGCATTGCAAAATATGTCGAACGACATGTCGAACGTATCCGACGTACTACGTGAGATCGTCTATACGAATGCTACAAACATAACCAATGTATCGGGTAGTGCGTATCACCCCGAACCTTACTCCAAACATGGCGGTGTCTATTGGTTTGTAGCATTTGCGACGCCGTTTTTGCTACTGATTCTTGTAATGATTATCACTTCGTTCGTGAGCCGCCATCGGGGGTCGTTGTGTTCTGCATTGTGTTCTGCAAAAATAAAGCCAGACGTTCAAGAAACAATAAATCCGGTGAACGTAGAGAACTTAGACAATGTAATAGATGCTAGCGTGTAACCATCATCAACAAACGTAGTCTTCTTTCTAGTTCGTCTTGTAGGTGTTTTAGCTTTTGGTTCTCGTAGTGGTAGTTCCTTTGAAACCACTGCTCTTTGGTCGTCTCGGACGCGTACTTGAGCGAGTCTACCGCCTCCTCTACGAGCACTTTGGACTTGAACGCGGGGTGTTCCTCGTTCACGTCCTTGTGCTTCTCGAGTATGCTCATTGCCGCCACGAGCAGCGCCTCGCTGTCGTCCTTCAGGTTCTCCTTCTGCAGCATGTACTCTGAGGTCATGTTGAATAGTTTGTCTGCAATCTTCTTAGTGCCATAGTAGGCGACGGGGACGAGCAGAAGATACGCCATTGTCTGAGCTCTCTACCTTGTTTATACTTTCAAGAACTTTTTTGGCGACCTCTTGACCGTGTTTGTGCATCTCGTCCAGCATGCCGTAGTTCCTTCTTGTGAAATCTACGTACATGCCTACGGTGGGGACGTACACGCGGACGTCTCTGTCCTTACTTCTGAACCATCCTCCCTTTTTCATCTCCTCAAAGGAAATGTCGCAGAACGTCGCGAGTTCTCTGAGATCCCTCATCATATTGTTGTACAGGACTTCGGACATGGTTTTGAACACGTAGCCGTACACTTCTCGTTTGTACTCGGGCACGTTCGCCTTTTGGAACTCTTGGTAGTCTGTGGGGTAGCACAGCAGCACGTCCAGTGGACCACTCTTCCAGTATTTCTTGATCTCTTTGATCGGTATGACGTGGTGCAGCGCTCCGTCGCAGTACTCGCACGATTCGTACGTGACGGACGGAAACACGACGGGTACGGACGCGGACGCCACGACCAACTCGATGCACGGTTTTTCTATCGTCATGTACCTCGCTTCCGTGAGGTTTGTGACGCCGACGTACAGTTCTCTATGCTTTGTGTCGTTCCACAGCGGCTTCACGACGTCCATGAGATTGGATTTGTAAAGACTCTTGTGCCACAGCATGCCTGCCGCAATGCTCATAAGAGTCCCGTGCTTGTTCCAAGGTTTCACGAAATCGACGTGCAGCTGCATAATTTTCTTTATTTCTTCTAGCGCCTTGACGTTGTTTCCAGGCTCTATTTGCGCGAGAATGGATCCTACGAGACTTCCAGCGCTGATGCCGCAGATGGTGGTGTGATTGAGTTTGTCGGGGGAGTGTTGAATCATGCCGAGAAGAATGCCCAACCCTATGGAGCTCTTGTCGCCGCACGCGGGAAAAGCGAGTAGTCCATCCGATGCCATTTCATATAAGAGGGAGCATGTATATACATTAAAACTGTCGACTCAATGCAGACGTTGTACTTTGCGTACGCGACGTATGGGTTCACGTTCGCGTTCATTGGCTTGTCCGCGCAGTACGAGATGGTCAATACGTACAACTACACTGGCGCCGACCTCGCGCTCGCCTGGAGCTGCGTGTCTGCACCCTGGGGGTTCAAGCCGCTCTACGGCTACATAAGTGATCGTGTTGGGCGTCGCATGTGTGTGTCTGTCGGAGCCTTCTCCGGGGGTCTTTGCTTGGCGTATCTGCCCGAGTTCGGGTCGAATCTCGTCGTGGGGTTGACGCTGGCGTCGTTCTTCATCTGTTTTGCCGACGTGGCGTCCGACTCTATGGTGGTCGCCAACACCAAGGTGCACGGCAGACAGTTGCAGAGCACGTGTTGGACGGCGCGCTCCTTTGGCTCGATGATTGCGACTGGACTTTCTGGAGGCGCCTACGAGTACCTGCACTACGACGCTGTTATGCGTATTTCGAGCGTGGCGCCTTTCGTGCTGAGTCTCATCGTGTGGAGCATCTCGGAACCTCCCCGCAAGGTGTCTTCTATTATGGACGCTATTGGTTCCTTGAAGCAGATGCGCTTTTTGCTGCTGACTGCTATTATGATGGAGAGCATGCCCGAGATCAACAACGCGTTCTTCTCCGTGCTGCAGAGGGGGTTGAGTCCCATCGAGATGTCCGTGACCTCTGTGTGCGGCGCCTTTGCCTCGTGCGTCGTGTCCTTCTTCTACCAGTACACCGGAGGCTTCCGCGGGTGTCTCTACGCGTCTGTGTGCCTCAATGTCGTCTGCGCGCTGCTGGCGTTCGCGATTTATCTTGGCGCGCCTATGTTCGAGTTCGAGTTATTGCGCAGCGTGTTGGGTAGCATCGGGTCCATGCTCTTCGTGCTCCCCGTCGTCATCGAAGCCGCCAAGATGTCCAGCGACGGCAACGAGGGCGTCAGCTACGCGCTGTTCGTGTCGCTGATGAACCTGTCCGGCGTGCTTGGCGAGTACGTCGAGAGTTTCGTCGTGCGCGCGATCGACGATATGGGTTTGTATTTGATCGTTTGCGTCATTTTCATGTGGCTTCCTCTGTTGGTGATTTAGTCATGGTGTATAAAGATCAGCTCTGAGTTAGTAGATCATGACGAAGCAGCGTGTTATTTCTCTTCGCGACTACGTGATGTATGGTGGTTCCGAGTACATTGTGGTTGGTAAAACCGAAAGGTACTTTAAGCTCGTGCGGCGTCAGGTGTGCAAGGGGGGATCGATCACCGTGTTTAAAAAGAGGGTCAAGCTCGCCGACCAGTCTTGGCGCACGAGGCTCGTGAACGGCGACACGCTCTGTCTCTTCGTGTACGGCGAGTGGGCACCCGCCTCGGTGTACGCCAGCGACGGCGTCACCGTGGACGTGCAGCTTTCATTCAGCAACCATATCATCAACTTGCCTGTGCACTCCTCTCGTATTGTACGAAAGGCGCACGACTTTCCCCTATGGTCGCCGAGCGTATCCAAATTCGTGCTCGCGAACGGAAAGCTGGCGCTCTCCAGGGGTCCGGGACTCGTTTATCCGTGGACATACACCTCGTACGTCAACGTGCCGCAGCCAAAGCATACCAAAGTCGCAGAGTTTCAGTTCGACATGTTTCCTGTCAAATCGCATCCTATCTCTATGTACCATCGACTCAGCACGCAAGAAATCGTGTACGATCTGTACAACAGCAATACCAGAATGCCCAACAAGTTGCACCTTCTCGTATGCCAGTACGTGGCGACGCGTTTTCGAACGATCGAGGTGCAGTCGGACGCGGATATTGGCGTCTACATCGACGTTGCGCTCGAGCACCACGACGATAAGCGCGTGCAAGAGCTGCTCAGCATCGGAGAGAAAAACGCACCTCTGTTCAAAATAGCCGAGTGGTTGATGCAGCTGCAGTGCGAGAAACCCGTGTTTGATCTCGCGTTCGAGCTCAAGGACAAGAAGCTGCACGTCTCTTTGCTGTGGACAGGCATCACCGCGTCGACGAGCAGTCTGGCGTACCTCTACTCTGTGATATCGGAACCCATTCCGTACACGCCTCCACAGTATGTCGGCATCAGCGCCGCGCCGGACATTCGGTTCACGCTGTCGCGCATGCTCGGTATGGAGGAGCAGCCTCTACAGAACATGTACGAGCGCAAGTTGGGAAGCACGACGCTGACGATCCACGCCGGCGTCAACAGCACCAAAAAGAAAACGTTCGGCGGCGTCGTTTGTGTGTACGCTCTGCGCACAAAACTACTCGTCGCAGAGCTGATGAAGCGCAAGCCGCTCAAAACACTCGTGGTCGTCGACGCGTCGAGTATATCTCTATGGGACTGCAAGCGCTACTACGGACGGCGCCGCGAGGACGGGGACCTCGTCGTCACCACCAAAAATACGTTTATGCGTCACACGGCGCACTTTAACACATTTGAGCGCATCGTGTGTGTGTCGCTGCCAGTAAACTACTCGACGTTCTACCATTCGCTGAGGGATTCGAAAATAAAAACGCGCTGGGCGATATGCAACCCGGACAATGTGGAGCGCGCGTGGGTCGTGCACGGCTTGCCCAGAGACGAGCGGGGGGAGATCTACCTTACAAGAGAGCGTCAGCTCAGCGAGGGCGTCGAGTTTCCCACAATACACCTGCGCTTCCACCAGTGTGCTCCAGGGAATACCGAAACGATTCTGAAAAATACCCGGTTACTCCCTATACAAAAGCGCGTGGATACGGTGTGCAAGTTTCTGCTGCACCCCTCGCTCGTCTCAGAGCACTTTGGCGGTGAGAGGCTCGACGCCTACGAGGGCACTGTCAAATCCATCGCCGAGAAGATCAATGTCAAGCAGGAGATGATTGAGGAGCATTTGGAGGATAAGTGCGCCGTGTGTCTCTCGGATTTCGACGTGCCCACTGTCACGACGTGCGGTCATATCTTTTGCGACGAGTGCACCAAAGAGTTGAAAAAAAGAGGCATATGCTGCCCCATGTGCAGATCTGATATCGACGGCTACATGCGTATTTCGAACAAGGACACTGAGGGTAAAATCGTCATGCACAGGGGCAACTGCTACCGCGTCACCGAGAAACCTGAATGGGGTGCCAAAATGGATTTTTTGCGCAAATATCCCCAAGCTACCATCATCTCCAGATTTTCGGCGGTACTCTCGAAACTGCGTAAGGTGCTGCCCAATCGGGACATGTACACTCTCAAAGCGCACAAGGGAGGTAGGCGCCCGAAACGCTCTACCGTCATCCTGCTCGAACCCTGCAGAGAAACACCAAACTTCGAAACTCCGTTCGGACAGGATATCGACTTGATCATTCTTTCCTACCCCGTAGAACTTTAGCTACTATAAATATAATACCATTTACTTTTAAATGCCTAACGTAGAGTACCAAGTACGTAAGCTGAAGAACGGCATGACGTGCATGTACGTGCCGATGGACACTGCCGGGAGCGCCTGCTCCAATATCGTGTACCATATCGGTTCCGCCAACGAGCTGCCGGGAGAGTACGGATTGAGTCACCTTTTGGAGCACGGCATGCACTTTGGATCCGCCAAGTACAACGCCAACACCAAGGGAGGGTTGATCACCGACATGGAGATGTACGGCGCGCTCGAGAACGCCACGACGTCCTTCTTCCGCACGAACTACTACCTCACCGTGCCCATGGACTACATCCCCATGGTGATTGACCGCGAGGCGGATCGCATGCGCGGATTGGACACCAAGATCTTTGCCGAACGTCTCACCAAGGAGTGCACCGTCGTGCTCAACGAGATGGAGATCGGACAAACCAACCCCATGCGCATGATGATGAACCAGCTGTACCTCACCGCGTTCCGCTGCCAGCCGATGCACCCCACGATAGGACTCCGCAAGCACCTCGAAGCCGCCGTCGCGAGTGAGGGCAGGACCCTGCTGGCGTACCATAAAAAGTCTTACACGCCGGACAACGCCACCTACGTCATCGCGGGTCCCTTCTCACCCAACACGTTCACGATCGATCAGCTGCACGAGAGCGTCGAGCAGTCGTTCGGGGACATACAGAGCAGCTGCTCCGACCACTGCCACTACTCGGTAGAGCCTCCCCAGACGGGACTGCGCACGTTCACCATGCCGGGAGAAGCCACGATGCTCGCGCTCGGCTTCCGAGGACCCTCGGGACTGCATCCCGACAGCATCGCGCTCACGGCGGCGTCGAGCATGCTCCGCACGAGGCTGCACGACACGCTGGTCAAGCACGGTGTGTGCATGCAGGCGGAAGCCATGTGGGATCGCTCCAAGATGGACTCGCTCTTCAGCGTGTGGTGCGTCGGCTTCCAGAACCCCGACGCCGCCATGAGCGCTGCGTGCGCCGTGATCGACGACGCCAAGACGCGCAATCCGTTCACCGCGTCCGAGCTCGCCAAAGTCAAGGAGGAGCTGCACACCGCGTGGTCGCAGGAGCTCGAGAGCGCCTCGGGCATGTGCTCCGCGCTCACCGAAGCCATTTCCATGGGCAACGCCAACGATATTAACAGCAAGTTCGACGCCCTCAAGGAGCTGCAGCCGCACCACGTGACCGCCGCCGTCAACAAGTGGCTCGTCGACCAGGGATGCACGCGGGGACTCATGTACAACTACGCGGTCAACACCGTCGACTCGAACGCGCCGGCGCCCCCGACGCTCACCTCTGTGGGCACGCGGCTCGAGGGCACGCTCCTCTCCATTCCCAGGTACGCCACCAACCCTCTGCGCATCAGCAAACCCCACCTCGTCGAGTCGGAGCACGCTCCCGGCATGGTCGACATGCGCGGAGGCGTCTACTGGAAGCGTCCGGGAACGCTCAACATGTCCGTGCGCTTTCGACCCGAAGGAGTCGACACGCAGTGGTTTGCCATGTCCATGAACGCGATGAACAACGATCCGCGCGTCCAGTGGTCGTCCTCTCCCGAAACCGCCGTTCTCACGTTCAACTGCTCGTGCGAAAAGCTGCGCAAGAACCCGTCTCTGCTCGACAACGTGTGGGGAAACCCTTCCGAGTACCACGCCGCGGGAGAGAGAGGCAAGGCGATGGTGCGCGGCATGCGCTACGACGTCAACGAGCACGCCGAGAACACCATGCTCCACGCGCTGTTCAAGCTGCCCAATCACAGCACGACTCTGAAGCACGCGGTCAAACTCATGAAAGAGGCACCCACCAGCGTAACGTGCACGGGGAACCACATGGACGCGCTCAACATCGTGCGGAACGCCTTCGAGAACAACAAGTTCTACTCGGAGTACACACCCGTGCCGCGGAACAAGCCGCAGGACGTCTGCGAGCTCACGGGAAAGACGTCCGTCAAGGTGCTGTACGGACAGGCGCTCCCCGGCATCGACAGGCACCATCCCGACTTCATTCCGCTCTCCGTCGCCTCTTCAGTACTCGGGTACGGCTTTGGAGGGTTGCTTATGAGGCGGGTGCGTATGGCTGATGGACTAACCTATGGGATTTCCAGCCACGTCGAGCCGGGAAGGTTCGGCATCAGCGCGTCCTTCCCGCCGCGCAACCTCAAGGCGGGTCTGCAGGACATTCAACAAGTCCTGGCGCAGTGGAGAGGCAGCATCACGCAGAAAGAAGTGGACAACCAGATACGAAGACTCAAACTCATGCCCACCACGCTGTCCGACAGAGCCGACATGTTCTGCAAAGCGCAGCACGTGTTCCTCAACGAAGAGGCGCTGCAGAGCTGCACGCTCGATCAGGTGCTCGAGGCGTTCGACAAACATATAGACATACATAACTTAACGTGCGTACAGATAGGTTAAAGATCGTTGTATATGCCCTCGTACCCTAACTCCTCTACCATTTCGTCGTATCCGTCTAGCGCTGCGTTCACGAAGCCGCGCAACTTCTTGTCCCTCCTACTGCCGCCCAAATACTTGCCCTCGATGGGCGTCACTCCACAGTGCTCCAGCAGTTGCTTTGCTGTGAAACGCTTCTCGTACTCGCACACCAAATATTTGAACATTCCGGTTGGAGTAAAGCGCATGTACTGCACGAGTATTTGGTTCGCAGAGCCTCTGAACAGAGGCTTCCCGGTATCTAACATATGCGCAGTGAGCGCAAGCGACCACATATCTACTCTTCCGTCGTACATCGCATCGTCTTCTCCTGCTCTCAGCATCTCTGGAGGACGAAACCACCTGGAAATCGTGTAGCCAGTCATGCTGTGGTTCGTCTTGCCCTTGCGCGATAATCCAAAATCGATCAGTTTGTACACGTTGCCTACCTTGACGATATTCTCGGGTTTGACGTCTCTGTGAATGAAGCCGTACGAGTGCATGCAGTACAGCGCCTGGCAGATATCGTGCATCACGCGCTCACCGTCGGCGCGATGTACAGGAGACGCCACCTCCATGCACACCTGGAACTTTGAGTTGATCCACCTGGACCAGAAGCGCTTGATGATGTGCTCGTGCTCAAAGTGACATCTCTCCTCGCGCAGCGCTCCGATCACAAACTCAATGTCCCTCGGGAAAGGCTGCAGCTGCGTGCTCTTCACTGCGCGACTCAAGCCGTACTTTTTCACTAATCGCACAGATCCGTAAACGCCCTGACCCAACATTTTGTGCCTTAGAGTGACACCATGCTACACCATGACTCTGTCCGCGTGGGACAGCGCCTCGCGCGTGTATTCGTTGAACTCACCGTACACAGTTACACCTATATTGCGTGTTTTGCATAGTTTGATGAACAGCGCAAGATTAGGATAGGTATGTGCGTTCAAAATCACAATATGATCGTACCTGCGGTAGTCAAACATCATCAAATCGCTTTTCACGACGTGCGTGCTTCCGTAGTCAACTTGCTGAGGCGCGCCGAAATTGAGGCAAATCATGCGTCGATCAACACTGGCACTATGAGTACACTATAAGTACACCATCATTACTACAAAATGGTCAAGTGTTCCTGCGAAGACATGAAGGGCAAGTCTAAGGGCAAGACCAAGGGCAAGACCAAGGGCAAGTCTAAGGGCATGAAAGGCAAGATGAAGGGCATGAAAGATAAGAAGAAAGACTCCAAGAAAATGCCGGCGTTTCTCAAGGCGAAATTCAAGAAAAAGTAATGGTGTAGCCATACTCGGTTTGGACGTACAAAAAATGTCTGAACTCTCTTTCGTCGCTCAACACACTGGAAAAACCGAGGAGCAGGTCAAGCTCATGCCTTGCCCTCTTTGGATCATGCACGATCAGCGCAAAGTCATTGTGTGGGAAAAGTGGCAAATCGAAGCGTTGCTGAACAGTATGCAGGACGATGATATAGTGTATCGAATATCTATTTAAGTTTCTTTACTCCAACAAATGATCGAACAAGACTACCTCCACCTCCTCGAACGGTGCCTCTCTGCTCCTCTCCGCGACACCCGTAATGCCAAAGTACACTCTGTATTCGCCGCCTCTCTCTCGCACAACCTGCAGGATTCTTTCCCCTTGCTCACCACCAAGCGCGTGTTCTTCCGAGGCGTCGTCGAGGAGCTCGCCTGGTTCCTAAGAGGATCCACCAACGTGGACGAGCTCAAGGAGAGAGGCGTGCATATCTGGGACAAGAATGCCGAGACGTACGATCCCATCGAGAAGAAAGACGCAGGGGGTATCTACGGCTTTCTGTGGAGGCACTTTGGCGCCAAGTACAAGGACTGCGATACTGCGTACGCAGGCATCGATCAAGTTGCCAACCTTCTCCGGAGTCTTAAAGAGGATCCGTATTCGAGAAGGCATATCATCAATGGTTGGCACCCGGGGACACCCGCATCGCTGCCTCCCTGCCATGTGCTCTACCAGTTCTACGTCGAAGACGGACGCCTCTCGGTGCAAATGTACCAGAGATCGGCGGATCTCTTTTTGGGCGTGCCCTTCAATATCGCCTCCACCGCGCTTCTGACGCATCTCGTGGCGCACGAGTGCGATTTGGACGTGGGCATGCTGCACATGCGGTTCGGCGACTGCCACATCTACGAGACGCACATCGCCGCCGTCTGCGAGCAGCTGGGGCGCATCCCCAGACAGATGCCCAAGATCAGCATTGTGAGAGACAAGGACGAGCTCTGGGGCGTCACGCCGGACGGCATAGAGCTGCTGGACTACGATCCCGATCCCTCGATCCGCGCAGAGATGATCGCGTGATGGTGTAGATGTCATCAATGCCAGGCGCAAACATGGAGTGTATTGTTGAATTCAATATTACAGCGTGTATCGTGTTCGGTTTCGCCAGTCTTTTCGTAGTATACTATGCTGCATTATTTCCTCGTAGACAGATTTGTTCTTCGACGTGTGCTCTTTTTTCCGTTATATCTGTTCTCGCCATTCACTTGATCTTCGACTGTCCCCGCGCTTACATCATATGGGGATCCGCCACGCTTGCGTTTTGTTTTTGCATATTTGTCACCGAAGTGTGTCTTCGCTGCATACCGTATTTATTCACGCACAACGCCGCAAAATGCGCGCCGGAACCCTAAAAGGAACCCTAAAAGGAACCCTAAAAGCACTTCTCCTTTTGGGCGCGCTCTCCTTTTCGTCGGCGTGCTCCCCCGAACTGATGATCACGTCGCCTGTGCAGTGCAAAAACGCTGCCAAAAAGCAGGGCGCAACTATTTTCAAGGCGTTCAAGCGCCCCAACGACAAAGTTCCCGCGGGGTGCTCCATACAAACGAGACTTGGGAAAAAGATGGCGCAGTTCTCTCCGTCAACAGTATCCAGCACGAAATGCTCTACGCACGCGTTCAAAAACCGTTTTGAGTGCGTTTGCAAGACGCTTCCCGACATTCGACGCAATAGGTATAAAGGTTACACAAATTAATGAAATGGAATCCTTTGAACATAATATGCTTAGAGCTATTCTTACGAACAACGTTCATTTCTTTAAAGAGGCGGATCGCATCATGAAAGAGGAGCAATTCGACGGGGACACGCTGATAAAATGTCAGCAGAACGTGGAACGATGGTTGCGCCTGCACGGTTTAGGCAAACTTCTGCCTCACGAGAGCGCGGCGATACTCAAAATCCAAGCTGTTGTTCGTAGCTGGCAGGTGCGCATTCGGCTGAGAAAAAAGTACATTATGCTGATGAATCTGGCGAGGCTTGACAATATAGACTATCTAGAACAGGCGCAGAGACTGCACTGGGTCTCATGACACTACATAAACACTCTGTCTTTTCTTCCGTCCAGACACTGATCTAATGTACTCAATTTACGCGTAGCACTCTTGAACATGTGCTCGTCCAGTGATCCCCGCGCAATTACGTACGTAATCGTCACGGGTTCTTTCAAACCGATACGATGCGCTCTGTCCTCTGCCTGCAAAAGCACGCCGGGTACAAAGTACAGCTCGGCAAACACAATGTTAGTGGCTCTCGTCAGCGTGATTCCCGTACCCGCAGCAAGCATCGAAAGGCACGCGTAGTCTACTCTGCCCTCCTGGAAATCCTCCACGTAACGCGCGCGCTGCTCCTGAGGCGTCGATCCGTCGATGCGCATGCAGGGAAGCACCTCCTCGATGGCGTCCCCGATCACCTTGTGGTGGTGGAACACTAGCGTTTTAGGAGGTAGATCCGCGCATATTTTCTTGATCACGTCCACCTTGGCGTCCGCCGTGAGCCGAAACAGCTCCGACACGATGAGCTTGCGCTCCGCCATCAGCTCGAACGTCTCGTGCTCCAGCAGCAGGCGGTTGATCTCCTTCCACCTCTTGAACTTTTTCACCATGTGCTTGGTGGGCACGTCCACGTCCATCGTCGTGCGAATCTTCGGAGGCAAGTCGCTCAGCACGTCGCGCTTCAAGCGGCGAATCAGCATCGTGCTCTTGAGCAGCCAGGCAAGCTCCCGCTTGTGCGTCGCCCCAGAAACGTCCACGAATCCGAGCGGAGACTGCTTGGCACCGCAGTAACGCAGTGTGAAATCCGTGTAGGTACCGTAATTCTTGATCATCGTCATCTGTGAGAAAAGCTCCACCGGTTTGTTGGGTGCGGGTGTTCCGGTGAGCAAAAAAACGTGCGGCGTCTTCCTGGCAAGTTTCAGCAGCGCCTTGGTGCGCTTCGCCTTTTTGGATTTCACGTAGTGGCTCTCGTCGAGGATCAGCACCTTGAAACTGCCCAGATCGCGGCGAAACGTCAGATCGTAAGACACGATGATCGAGCAAGCGGGAACCTGCTTCTTGACGATTTCAATGTCCAGATCGGGGTGCCAAAACGTACACTCGCGCTTCCAGTTATGCTTCAAGTACGAGGGACACACGATACAAACTCGACCCCCAAAATGCTTGGCAAGTGCAATCGCCTGAGCACTCTTTCCCACACCCATTTCGTCTCCGATCATCGCTCTCCCCCATGCAGCCGCTTTTTGTACTCCTTCCAATTGATGTGGGTATAGTCTAGAGTCAAGCTTTGTATTGGATATAGACGGCGTATCGTAACACCTGCGCGCGTGGGCAGGTGGCATGAGGACGTCCATACCGAGACGTTCGGCTTCTTCGAGTATACTGCCATCTGTAATTGGGAACTCGAAATACCTTTTTTTGACTCGAAAAGGGGATTCGAAATCCACCTTGGATTTGGCTCCATAGTGTGTATCTGAGATTCGTTCGACATCAAAAGTGCTTTTTCTCCTCTTTTTGAGTGGACGATACATTTGTATACCACGAGCACAAGGAATACACCATTATTTAATCGTTGATCCTTGTCCATTCGCCATGGTCGGATGCTCTCGGTGTCGCTACAGCAAGAAGGGGTGCTCTCGGTGTCGCTCCACCTCGACTCGCACATCTCGCTCGCCCAGCTAGATGTTGCACACCGCCATACCTCATGGCGTGTCTATAAGAATAGAAACAAAATAGTAAATGAAGTTCATTTCTTTGATGCTCGGTATCATCTTCACGCTGTTATCTCTTGCCGAAATCTTCACAGGGTTCGAGTGGAGCTACAGATTCATCAACGCGCTCGCTCTAGCTTCGTTCTACTTCTACTGGTGGCTTTCCCGTCCGCCAAAAATGATTATCCCTCTAGCACAACAAAGAGTTATGGATGAGACAGATGCCATATAATGGTGCCATATAATGGTGTACATATCCCCACCCTCTAAGCCAAAAAATGCTCACTGTCGGTACCTATAAAGTCAGAAAGCAAATGAACCAGCTCAGACTCTCCAAAGATGACATCAAACACATTCTTCGTAATGGCGCAATTATGCCACCGAGTGAAGGGCGCATGTACAAAACATTATTCATGCGACGATCCACATACAAAGTATGTTATACTATAGATGAGGATGGTGACGTGGTGCTACTCGGCGTGTCATGGTGTAGTTAGGGTGTGCAGGATATAGTAAATTATGGACGTTCTCGACGCTATCGACGCACTAGACACACTCACCTACATCATTGGAAGGAAAACACTGACGGACAAAGAGGCGGACACGATACTGAAATGCAGGCGTACCATCATGACGACGCTGATTTATCTAGACAAACATCAAGGAGTCGACTCGAGCGAAATACAGGTAACTATATAAACAACATGCTATAGATAAATGAATCATAGTATGAATCATAGTATGAATCATAGTATGAATCATAGCATGGATCATACAGACACTGAGATGACAGACGACAACACCGTGCACCACGACGCGCTCGATCAGCTCGTGTACCATCTAGGAACATGTAACCTTACAAAACAACAAAGAGACAAAGCATACTATTTAATTCGAATTATTCGTACATTTCTAGGCGACCGAGACGATATCGTGCTAACATTTCCACCTGCGGCGAGCGGCTTTACCTCGTGGTCCATTCCACCCCCTAGAACGCGCACAGAATGACTTACGACGAGCTGCGTCTTTTTTAGTTTTGGGATTCGGCGCAGGTGGTTTAAGGTGTGATCCTGTGGTACGGTTGTACTTGGCTCTGCCCTTGGCGGTCAAACCTCCTCCCTGCTTCACACTCAGCTTCTCTCCCTTTTTGACGCTCAAGTTGACTTTGCGCTTGGCTTTGCGCTTACCCATTCTTTAGCAGCAGGGTTATATATATAGTACAGTGTCTGCATAAATGCTAGACTACACGGTACTGCAGCTCATCCAAATGGGTATGTACGTGCCTCCAGAGATACGGCTCTACATCATCTCCAAGTACGGTTTGTTCACCATGCGCGACTTCGACAAGTACTTTGGACTCAACGACGTCCTCGGCAAACCCTACGACAACTGCTACGCGTCCATCATGAGCCTCTCCGAACCAAAGGCGTACTACTCGTGCCTGTCCTCCGAGGAAAAGCTGCTCTTCAACATCGTCTACAGCACGATCAAGTCCCCACTGGACATCAAAGTCTGGTTGTAATTCTACCACGCATTCAGCAGACTATTTTTTTGAGAGATGGTGTAGCAAAGGCATCCGGATCGCGCAAACATGGAGTCTCTTGATACACTCGTGGCATTGATCACATGTCGAACACTGACTGAGGAAGAGAGTACTAAGATGACAGAAGCCATCATAGAAGTGAAGCAACTGCTGAGTTTCGCAATTGCGGAAAAGGAACGTAGAGAGAGAGAAGAACAGAATGAAATGATGCTACCACCTTGGAATAGATAATGGTGTATTGTAAGATAACATTATCCTACAAAAAAATGTCTACCTCCCAATTGATTAGCGATCTTCGAGCATTTAATAACCAAGATGCCAACAAACACCTGGATTGTCTAATGCGCAAATACGTATACACTGCACCTGAGACGCGCCCTAGATTACTGTGGTTGGGAGACGGCATGCGGAAGGGTCTGGTCGATATTTGTAGAGAATATTTTCCAGACAATAACGACGTCTTCAAGATTTTTAACACTGCACGACAAGCGGCTGATAATGGTGTATTTATGTACAATAACGATATATCATGTATTCACAACACGGTGAAAGAAATACTTACTTATAGTCACTGATATATTCATATAATGAACTACTCTGCGATCATAGACGAGATGCGAGCACATGCCGACGAACCCGGAAGAACCCATCTTTTGCGATTGCAGCAAACACTCTACCGCGTCGCGCCTGAACTTATGCCGCATATCTTCTGGGAAAGAATTCCCACCATTTGCAACTACTACTACAGTGACAACACTAAGATACGCGCCATATTCCAAAAAGCCGCAGAAAGGGAAATGAAGAAGCAGAGGATGAGTATTTAGTAAACATAAAATACACCAATGAATACAAACGCAATACGTTTAGCTTTACACTGTGTAAACGATCCTTTCGACATCTACGAGGCGTTTGTCCTAAATACCCAAGGCTCTCCCGAAGAGCAGGTCCATGTGTGGAAACAGCATCTCGGCATCGACAAGGTGCTCGACGACTACCTACGTATCACTATGTGCATCAGAGAGCACTGCGATAATCAGCGCAGAAATAACAAACTCGACGTAGAAATTGATACTTTGTGGAATACTATCATCGACGCATCGCGCGCGACACATAGTGTATCACATGGTGTATCCAAGACGCATAAACTCGTCGTTGATCTCACATAATGCTATTCCAACATACCGCGTGCAGTTCAGAAAATGGCGTGCTCACCCTTTATGGCAGAACCCCTGAGGGATCCTGCGCGCTTCATGTCGTCATGAAACCCACCTTAGTCTGCGCCAGGCATCCCCTGGATGTGGTCGACTCCGAGGACGGCGAGCGCATGGCGCATTACATCAACTCCAAAATCAATGCGCACACCTATGCGCCGGGGCACAACATCCTCCAATGGGGCGTACGCCGCTTTTGCATTCTCAAGTTCGAAAGTACCATCGACTACTACTGCGTGCGCAAGTTCCTGCGCCAAAAGAAAGTCGATATCTTCGACGATCAGGTTTCGCTAGAAAGCCACTGGTTCATCGAGAGAAATCTGCGCCCATGCAGCGTCTTCGAGGTGACGACTCTGCCGCATGCGCGCAAAACGACGTGCCGGTTCGAATATCTTCTCAACACCATAAAACCTTCCGATCACGTCGGCATCAAACCTCTCGTGCTCTCCTACGACATCGAGTGTCTGGTGCCCGAAAAGGGGTTCCCCGAAGCCGACAAAGATCCCATCATCACCATAGGGTGCTACTCCTCCAAGGAGAGCAGGTGCTTTTGCGTGGACAAGACGCCGGGGCACGACTCCTACCCCACCGAAAGAGCCATGCTCCAAGCGTTCCTCGACTACGTGATCGAGCTCGATCCGGACATCATTACTGGGCACAACATCAACCGCTTCGACAACGTGTACCTGCGCGACAGATGCAAAATCAACAGGGTGCGCTTCGTCTGGTCCAGACACAGAGCGTTCGTATCCACCATCAAGCACATCACCACGCACTCCAACCAAAAGGGCACGCAGGAGCAGTACCGCCTCACCATCCCCGGACGCGTCATGGTCGACTCCTACGAGCTCTACCGCGCGCAGCACAACCTCAAGAGCTACAAACTGGACGCCATCGCCAAGCAGTTTGGCTTCGATGGCAAGCTCGACATGCCTTACCATATGATTCGGGTCAAGTTTCGCAATCCGGAGGGACGTAAGGAGATCGCAGACTACTGCGTGCAGGACTGCAAGCTCGTGATCGATCTGCTCGAGTTCCACAGCAAAATCGTCAACCTGCTGCAGATGGGCGCCGTCACGGGGTGCTTCATGGACGACATCCTCCAGAGAGGTCAGGGCATACGCACGATCACGCTCATGCTCTATTACTGCAGGGCGCTCAACATACACATACCGCGCAGCGACGTCTGCGCCGAGGGGTTCCAGGGCGCCGTCGTATTACCTCCCAAAAAGGGCATCTACCAGGAAGCCGTCGTCTGCGTCGACTTTGCCTCGCTGTATCCCTCCATCATGCAGGCGGTCAACATGTGCTACTCTACGCTCGTGTCCAACGAGGAGATCGAGCGTAACGGATGGAAAGAGGGCGTGGACGTCATCACCGTGCCCGACTACGACTGGGTGGACGGCAGGTTGAAAATCACGCACAACCCCAACAACTGCAGCTTCGTCACCTCCAGAGTCAGAGAGGGCGTGCTGCCGCGCATCCTCACCGATCTGCTCAACGAGCGGCGCAAAGTCAAAAAGGAAATGAAAAAGCACTACGGCACCGATATGGGCGCCATGCTCAACGGTAAGCAGCTCGCGCTCAAAGTCGTATGCAACTCGGTGTACGGCTTCACGGGAGCCAAAAAGGGATTTCTCAGCGAACCGCGCATCGCCTCCTCGGTCACCAAGTACGGCAGAGGCTTGACACTGCGCACCATGGATTCCGTCAACTCCAATCAGCGCTGGAAGGGCAGCGAAGTCATCTACGGAGACAGCGTCGCCGCCGATACACCTCTGCTCCTGCGCATCGAGGGCGTGTACCAGGTCAAACGCATCGACTCGCTCGGCAGGTACAGCTTCAGAGACGACGGGAAGGAGTTTGCTGAACTCAGCAACGTCGAGGTGTGGTCGGACAAGGGGTGGACGAACGTGCAGCGCGTCATTCGGCATCGCGTGCGCAAAAAGATGTACCGTATCTTCACAGAAACCTCGATCGTCGACGTCACAGAAGATCACTCGCTGCTCACCTCCAAGGGGGTTCCCGTCAAGCCGCTCGAGTGCACGCGCGATCTCATGGAAGTCGATCTGCCTGAGTTTGAGGTCAACGAGTGCGCGCTCACCTACCAAGAGGCGTACTTGTGGGGCGTCTCGGTGGGCACCAGGAAACCTACGTATGGCGTGGAGATTCAAAGACTGTCGTACAGCGCCAAAATACCCTGGTTCATCCTCACCGCGCCGAAGAACGTCGTCTACGCGTTCCACGACGGATTGATGTCGTGCTGCAAATTCTGCGACTCCACGAGACGCAAATCTGTAGACAAAGAGCTCATCATGCTCTACCAAATACTAGGACACCGACTAGGCTACCACGGACATCTCGGATCGTGGAAAACGGGGTTCAGGCTCACGTTCAGCAACAAAAAACCCAAAACCTTCTTCAAAGTCGTCGAGCTGCCCCACAAGGAGCAGTACGTCTACGATCTCACCACCGACAACCACCACTTCCACGTGGGTCCAGGCAAGCTCGTCGTGCACAACACCGACTCGTGCTTCATCAAACTCAGCACCGAGCTCTGCAGCGGAGAGGGAGACGTGCTCATCGATCGCGCGCACAAAATAGGCACGATCATCGCCAACGACATCACCAAACAGTTCCTCAACCCCGTGCTCATGGAGTACGAGTGCTGCTTCAAACCCCCGTTCGTTCTGCTCAAGAAGAAGAGGTACTTTGGCAACATGTGTCTCGAGGGCAAGCCGCCCAAAATCTACATGAAGGGCATCGAGTGCATCCGCCGAGACTTTTGCGATCTCGTCATCAAGACGCAAAAACACATGATCCAACTCATACTAGACAACAAAATAGACGACGCGGTGGCGTACGTGCGCAAGGTCATGGAGGATCTGCACAAAGGGAACGTGCCCCTAGAGGATCTCGTGCTCTCCAAAAAGCTGTCGCAGCCGCCGGAGGAGTACAAAACGGTAGCGCCGCACGTCGAGCTCGCGAAAAGACTTGGCGCAAATGGTCCCCAAGCCGGGGATCGCGTAGAGTACCTCATCCGCGCAGGATACGAACCGCTCAACCAGCGCGCCATTCTCGTCAAAGAGGCGCCTCACTACAGACTAGACTACAGATACTACGCAGAAAAGCAACTGCATGGTCCCATACAGCGGATACTCGATGTCGTCGTAGGGTACAAAGTGTTCCGACACCAAGCCGTCACCGCCGCCACCAAATCGGGAAGCATCGTCAAGTTTCTCAAAGTCGGAGAGCGCAGGAAGAGAAGGAAGATACAACACGCAAACCCACAGGATATCAATAGCATTACAGCAGAAGATATAAGAAGATTTTTCAGTTAAAAACGTAACTTAGTTATTTGAACTATTTCTGCTACGAGTATACTATCGTTATCCGGCAAAGGATCAATCGTCAGCGCGACTGCCAGCGCACCAAACACGTGCCACATCGAATGCCAGTACTTTTCTTCATCTATGTAGTAAAACAGCATGCCCACGCCGCCTGCTGCCAGAGCAAGCACAAACGTCCACGTAATACCATTTGGTTGCTTCTGCCATCGCAGTATCACGCGATACAATAATACAAGACCAGCAAGAGGCAAAAACACAACGAGCTGATTGAAATCCTCTCCGCTCCCATTGAGCACGCACAGCAAACCAATGAGGGGCGCTGCTGCATACCGCCAAGATAGGTCGAGCGCAGACGTCACAAACGCGTAGGTTGCCGTGAAAAACGTGAATATATTATCGATCGTCTCGAACCTCCCGGAAGAGTGCCACACCAGACTCGACGACATGACCACCAATAGAAACGCTGCCAAATCGTAACGAAGCTGCTGGTAACAGTATATTGCTGACACAGCGAACGCACCGTGACTCAATAACGCCAACCAATCACTATTATCGGATTTTTGTAACGCCGCGCTCAACGCCACACACACACATATGCCGTACGCAAATAGAATATTTGGCGTCATGTCGTTCACTTTGCAATGTGTCATTCTCAGACTATTCGCATATACTTATATTACTCTGTCTTTTCGTACATGGCATGGTGCAACTCGTCCAAACACAATATGATGGAAAGTATACACGCTGTTATGAACGCAAGGATGAAAAACTCTAGCATTTTAATCAAAGATAAGACTACTTATACATACACATGATTACGAAATGTGGCTAGGATTGACCGCAGGCGCCGTCTACGCGCTCACAGGATTCAGAGGACAGGGGATCCCTCCTAGACTCGCGTGCACGTGTGGACCCTTTCGAAAGGGTACGCTCTACTGCAGAGGCAGTCGTATTTACCACTGGATGTTCTGCGCGCCGCTCAGCGTCGTCGCATTCCTCATCGGATCGTGGGACTTTGCGGCGTTCTGTGCAGTCATGACCCTGCACGGCATCTCCTACTCGGATACGTTCCAGCTGCGCGAC
>MDTD01090643.1_pt1 | contig 23013 bp, 15 predicted proteins | sample 811221 | NCBI WGS metagenome assembly MDTD01 (sample SAMN05326646, study PRJNA326480) | marine metagenome | isolation source: seawater | place: Pacific Ocean: South West | collected 2011 | reverse complement strand
TTCACCTCCGAGGTGCTTCAACGCAAGCGTCTTGAAAGGTCGCACATCAGCGATGGTTGGGCGTGTAGCACAGCTGGATAATGCGTCGGCCTCCTAAGCCGAAGATCGCGGGTTCGAATCCTGCCACGCCCGCCATTTTTTGGATAAGAGCCATAATCAGGCGCACCACCCCAACGTACGGGGATGACATGGCCGACGACGCCGCCGACGCCAACACGGTTCTCCCCGACCCCTACGGCCAGGGTTTTGCCCGGGTCGAGAATCCGCTTGAGCGAACCGTCGAAAAATGGCAGCAGCAGGAAATGCTTCGGATGAAGTTTGGAACAGTTGCTCGCCATTCTGCAACGATGGGAATTCGCCTCCTCTTTGGCGCAAGCGTCGCCATTGTGGCGCTGCTCTCCGTGATTTCACCCAACCTCGCTCCAGCCAACCCAGGCTATGTGGCCTTGTTTTGGGCGGTTCCTTTGCTGGTTGGAACAGTACCACCACTTCTTGCCGGCGAATCCATGTGGCAGGCCATCCAGGCTCGTATTTCGCTTCGAGAGATCGATGACCACGGCCATGGTGGTAAACTCTCTCTGCGTTCTCAACCCGGCATGGACCGGATTTTGGAAGGGTTGACCGATGTGCGCCGACACAACACGGTCAACATTTTGTTGGCGCTGAGTGCGGTCATGCTGTTGGGTTTGGGCACCGCTTTGCAACAAGATTCCTTGGTTTGGAACCTGTCGTTCTTGGTGGCGATGACCCTTGGGTTCGCTCATTCATTCCACTCGTTTTTCACCTCGGATTCGGTTCGACAACAGGGAGACCAAATGCCGTGTTTGGTGCATCATGCCCCCACGCACCACCCCACCCAACTCGGCTCAATTTTGGGCGAACTTATCGTCCTCCATTTGGACCCAGACCTCTACCTTGATTGGCGCGCGTGGCTTGATGATTTCAGGAAAAGTGTCCTCCCGGGCTACGATAAAGACCAGTCTTGGGAACGTGTCCTCTACATTCTTCATCTCAACGCCAAGGGCGATTTGAGCGATAGCATCGCCATGAGTGAATTGAGCGAATTCATTCGCCCCGACGCCATCAAGGACGTGCTTTTGGACGAAGAAGCCAAGTTCAACTGGCGCTCTTTGCAACGTTTGCTGGCCCATGCACGTGTTTGGCAACCCAGCGCCTTCCGCCTGCTTGAACGACTTCAGTTGGACCTTCTTTCCGGCACACCCAGCATGTTGCGCTCCCCGTGGCGGATGGACGTCGCTCTTGACCCTGAATGCGATGATGGAACTGGGCACCTGTTCATTGCACTCAACAACCAAACATTCCAGCAAGCCGTTGCGAGAATTGAGGTCGTCTGTCCTGGTGGTGAACCCTTCGCCCGCGACCACCGCTTTGACCTGCAAGCCTGTCCACCCCCTCGTCAAGCGGTCAGTTTGAACGCCGAAGGCGAAGATGACGCGCTGGACTGGGTGCCTCGCTACCTCCAACAGGGCGTCGTTCTTTGGCTCGGTGTGGCGTGGCCGCCCAATGAACAAAGTGAACGCTATGTCCAGGTGATTTTGCGCGATGAGGACGGGGTGGTCATCGAATCCCACGTTCTGCGCACCATCGTCAAGCGAAAATCGAGCTTTGAAGCCCGGAAAAAACACAGCGCCCTTGAACGAGCACGCAACTGGGCTACCCGCCCACTGCCGAAGGCCTGAGACCCGAAACCTCGCCGCAGGGCGTGTATTCGTGCTTGTGATGGAAGCGCGCACCTTATGGCGGTCCTCTGCTTCGCCAGCCACAGGGGAGTTTCAGAATGGAAGCATGGGATGTCATTGTGCTTGGAGACGGACCCGCTGCACTCCACGCCGCTGCTGAAGCAGCGAAATCCGGTGCAAGCACCCTGATGATGTCGTCAACCGGTTTGGGCAACCCGGGCATGAGCGCCCTTGAGGGCCTCTCGGCCCCCATTCAGGAATCGAATAATCGCAGTCATCGAGAGGACACAATTCGATGTGGCGCCTTCCTGTGCGACCAAGACATGGTCGCTGAAACCACAGCGGGCGCTATCAAGCACATCGACCTGCTTGAGCGTCGAGGACTCAACTTCCGAAGAGACCAACAAGGTCTGCCCATGGTTCGAAAGGCGGCTGGTCACCAGCAACCTCGGACCGTGGACGCGGGTAGCGCTACGGCCCTCGGTTTGCAACAACTCGGTGAGGAACAATGCATGCGCCACGGCGTCATCCGACGAGGCGACCAAGTTCCACTGACCCTCGTTCACACCAAGCAATCCGTTGAGGGATTGGTGGCTGTTGACATGGTCAACGGGAAGATCATCGGTCTTCAATGCAAGGCGCTCATCATCGCTGACGAGGGCTTTGAGGGTGCTTTCTCATCGGGCGTTGTAGGCCTTGGCATGGACATGGCGTTCCGAACAGGGATCGCTCTGCGAGACATGGAATTCATGACCCACCACCCGCTAACCATCAAGGGAACCAACGTCTTCTTGCCGACAGGACTTCTCCTTGATGGCGCCCAACTTCACGAAGCCTCAGGGGCGGCCATTGATGTCGACGGGCAATCTTCTCTCGAGATCACTGCTTCACTATTGGCTGCTGTTCAACCTGTTTTGGATGCTCGAAACATGGGCTTGAGCGCATCATGGTGGGGCTCGTTGTTCCGCTTGGTCAAGCAGCGAACGGGCACTGACATGAACCGCCAAACCGTACCGTTGGAGCCAACCGTGGGCCACACCCTCGGCGGACTTCCCGTCGATGGAAACGGCCGCTGCGTGGTGGGTGCATGGTCCCGCTGGTTCACAGGCCTCTACGCTGCTGGCGATGCCGCTTGTACGGGGCTTCATGGTGCAGCACCCTTGGCTGGCAACCGCCTGCTCGACGCTCTTACGTCCGGGGCAGCTGCAGGAAAGCATGCCGGCGAGTGGGTGGCTGACCGCAAATTCAGTGCGGCCGCCGGTCTCGAATCAGCGGTGGAAGACGCACAGGCCGATGTCTCCGCCATGATGGAATCGGAGGAGGCCACGCACGTGGTTCGCTGCGGCACGGTGATGTCCAGCCTCCACAGCGCTTTGGCATCAACATCCACCTTCTCAGCAGAGTCCATGGCAACCCTCCAAGCCAAGGTTGAACAGCTCAGCATCACGGCAGAATCCCTCCACCTCGATCAGCACTCATTGATTGCCAACACCAATCTCTTGGAAGTCTTGCGAACGCAAGCGGCCGTCCGCATGGTTTTGGCTTCTGTTCAGAGTGGATTGGCCCGAGAGGAATCCAGAGGGTCGTTTACCCGAGAGGACTTCCCAGAGGCCAACGATGACTTCCTGCACCACATCACCATCGACCGAGAGGGCAACACCGGAACCTTGGCCATCAAGAAAGGAGCTGGCGGCCACTGGGTTCTTCCTCCACAATGAAGAAAGACATCGGGGGCCACCGACCCGTTATGACCACGCTGTTTGAGAAGATTCTCTCCGGCGATATCCCTTCACACCCCGTGGCGAGCGGGGAAGGGTGGTACGCCTTCCTCGATATTTTTCCTCGCAGAGAGGGCCATACCCTGGTTATTCCTCATCGCGGCGTCCAACGGCTTGCCGACTTGACGCCAACAGAACAATCCCAACTCATGGCGGGCGTTACCTACGTGCAAAAGGTGCTGGGCCAGCACTTTGACACCACGGATTTCACGGTTTGCGTTCACGACGGGCCGCTGGCTGGACAGGAGGTCCCCCATGTTCACGTTCATGTGCTTCCAAGAACCGAAAACGACGGAGGGTCAACCTTGATGGCCATGTGGCCTCGAACGATGTCTTCCGAGCCGGACCACGGGGCACTCGCCTCGCTTTCAGCAAATCTTCAGGGCGTGAAGTGATGGCGAAGATTGTCACCGATGAAGAAGAAATGGTGCATAACGGCGAAGCCTTGCCAATTCTTTCTGCTTCGGCGAAGAAGATGAACATCGATAAATTGCTCAACGCACCACTTCCAACCTACGAATCCTCCGTACCGGGGTCCTATCTCTGGACCAAAATTGCCTTCTGGATGTGCCGCCGCGTATCAAGCGCCCAGTTTCGTACCACGGCGTCCTCTTCAACGACCGAACTTCAGGTCGGTGGTGCCGGTGCCATGTGTTGCGGGTGGCACACCAACGGGCTGATGGACCCGCTCGGTATCTTCCTCAACCATCCCAAAGAATTCGTCGTCGGTGCACGACATGACTTGGTCACTCGACCCCTCCTGGGATGGTGGACACGACGTTTGGCAGTTCAACCGGTTGTTCGCAAAGCCGAACTTCTTCGTGGAGGGTGCACCGACGAGGAAGCACTCCACCTCAACGGCCGCTCGCTTCTTGCGCTTTCAAGCGGCATCGCCCATGGCTTTGGTTGCGTTTTGTTTCCAGAAGGAACCAGCCACAGCCAGTCTTTCATGCTCCGATTCAAAACCGGCCCCGTTCGAACGGTGCTTGCCGCTGCTGCGCTCGCCAAAGCCAACGACCTTCCACTCCCACACTTGGTCCCCGTGGGTCTCCATTTCCGAAAACGAGAGAAGTTTCGCACCGACCAGTACATCGAATTCGGTGACCCCATCGACCTCACCGACGACATGATTCCGCCAGTCATGGTCAACGCCGTGAGAGACGGCGGCTGGGTAGAGCCGCCGATGGAAACGGTGCATCAAATCAGGGACCAACTGCGGGACCGTCTCCCCGATATGACGCCCAACACCTCAACTTGGGAAGAGCATCGAGCGCTCCATTTGCTGGCCCACGCCCAAGCGCGCTCGCAAGGAAAACGACTTCCCGATTGGCCATCAGAAGTGCATGCTGCACGAACGGTCCGAAATGAATGGCCGGGGCGTGAGGCGACGTTTCCTCCCGAACCGTTGACTGGTGAGCGATTCGAGCGCGCTTCAGAAGCCGCAGAGATCCTCGAAGCGCACGGTTTGGACGGACGCGACCTCGGGCCAAAGGACAGGGTGTTTCGTCGAGTAAATTTCAGCCGACTTCCTTCGGCCATTCTTTCTCTGGCTCTCTTCCTCATCCTGTTGCCGTTCTCGTTGACTTCCTTGGGCCTTCAAATTGCCTTGGGGCGCTTGCTTGGGGACTCGACCGACGAGGGATTGGATGCACGAACAAGCTACCAGTTTTTGGCGGCCTTTTTCGGCTCCTTACTCGTATGGCCCGTGGTCGCCTTGGGCTGGACGGCGCTGGTGTGGTTCAATCAAGGGGCCATCGGCAACCTCCTCGGATGGGGCGACACCTGGCTTTGCCTCGGTACTGGAACGGCGTTCGCCGGGCTTTTCGCCGTCTATTTGCTCTGTTTCCCCCTCTTTTGGGCCAGCGGCAAATCCTTCGCCTCGGCATGGGATGTTTGGGTTGACACACGGAAATCTTGGGTGCGTTGGCGCTTCCCTTCTCAGGCGAAAAACCGTCTTGAAACGCTTCTTTCCGAACTCTCCTCCTAAAGGGTGCATTCAAACGGGATGAAGAACTGGAAGGCTACATGACGCCCGATGAGACCGTTGATTTGCTCAAGCAATGGCTCACGGAAGAACGCCTTCAAGCCAAGGCGCAAAAAGACCCCCGTGCCCACGCTCACTTTTTGGTTCGCTATCCAAGTGGAAAGCAAGGCCACATGTTTGCCATCGTCGTGCCCAAGGGCAGAGACTTGGTGGCCGTTTCGAGCATGACAAGGGTTGACGAAGGTCAGCAGAAGGAGATGAAGGAACACATGGATGACCAAGACAGCGATTGGTCCGAATGGATTCATGAAAGCCGCCTTCACCTGATTCGCACCGGCGTGGACTGGGTGATTCACATGGGTCATGAAGGTGAGAAAAAGCCTGGGCCTCTGCAGGCCTTTAACGTGAGTCTACCGATTTGGTTTGACGGCCTCACAAAGCATGAATTCATGAACAGCCTTCGTCGTTTGTGGCTTGCTAAACTCGCACTGATTCATGAGATCAAGTACTCGTACGGCCCAGGCGTGGGCAAACCTGGTCCGGTTGACGATTGGGCCAAATCCAAGCCGATGAACGACGGGCAACCGGTCGCGGAAGAGCCTCATCCGACGGCCGAAATTGAATTTGACGAGAAGATGTCCTTTGGCTCAGGATTTGACCCGACGGAATGGGCTTAAATCCATTATTTTCGCCGTTTTTCACCGCTTGGTATCGGATTTGATACCTACGCCGCAATCGCCCGAAACATGACCGATAGGGCGCGCGGTTAAGTATGATTAAAGTCTCCAAAAAGTGTTGAAGTCCGGGGTATGCCTATGAACCAGAAAATCAAATCCGTCAGCCTAGCGTCCATCATGGTCCTTTCCGTGATGTCCTCTCTCTTGATCGCCTCCGTATCGGTGAGTGCCAGCACGGTGGTCATCACCGAAGCCATCCAGATCGTGGATGGCGGTACGTCCTCCGATTCGCAGGCTGCGGTCGGCTCGGACAGCTCCGGTAACGTCCACGTCGTCTGGACCCGAAACAACCTCCACCTGTACTACTCGATGATTTCGCCTCGAGGTGAGACCTTGATCGATGCCACCCAAATCACCAACTCTGGACTTCACAAGATTTGGCATCCTGACCTCGCTGTTGACGAGTACGACCGTATCCACGTTGTCTGGGCCGACAAAGCCGGCCAGCACGCCATCATGTACACCGCTTTGTCCCCATGGGCTGCGCCCTTGGACGGCATGGCTTCCGATGACGGCACCATCACCGCCATCGACGACACCATCATTTCACGCCGCTCTCAAAACCGAGATTGGCCTGCTCTTGATATCGACAGCCAAAACAACGTCCACATCGTGTGGCAGGACAACTACGACGAACTCGGTCGTTTCTTCAACCAACCCCAAATCTACTACTCCATGATTCAGCCTGACATCGGCTCAGGTGCCGTTGTCACCCTGTTCGATGACACCCTCTTGACGCCCATCATCGGGCACAAGGGCCACCCCGATGTGGTCGTTGACGCCAACGACTACGTCCAAGTCGCATGGGATGACACCCGTGGCGGCAAGGTCGAATTGGCCTTCGTCGTCGACACATCCGGTTCCATGTACACCGAGTGGGCTGACATCTGCACCGTTATTTACGGCGGAAACTTTGCTTCCGGCCCTTACTTCCAAGGCATCAAACCCATGCTTGAGGAAGGTAACATGACCGTCTACGAAACCATCTATGGTTTGGGCAACACCCTCCCTGGTGCTGCTAGCTCCGGAAACTGTCAGGGCTACAACAAGAACACCGGCCCCCGAACCACCCCGCTGGGCCAAACCCCAGGCGACGACTCCGGCGGTATCCGCAAACTCCCCGGAACCATCTACAACGGTAACACCTACTCCGGTTACTCCGGTGAAGACTGGGGACCAGGTACCAACTGGGCTTGCCTCTCCTGGAAGGACTCAGCAGGAAACGTGCCCGGTAACCCACCAACACAATCGGACCACCGTTGGAACCCCAACGCAACCAAGATCGTCATCCCTGTCTCCGACGAGGGCCCCAAGGACGGCGACCCGTCCCAACAAGCCGACGACAAAGCCGCCATCCAAGAAGCGCACGACAACTGTTTGTTGGCTGGTGTGGTCCCAGTCGGTCTGTACGGCCAAGGCTACGGTGGCGCTGGAAACATCCAGTCCCACTTCATGGACCTCGTCCAGTGCCCCAACGGCATCGTTTCGACCCAAACACGAAACTGCCCGGGTAACACCCTGGCCAACACAGATGCCGGTGGTCAAGCCTACGAATTCCCGTCGGGCTCGGGCAACAACCAGATGGCCCTTCTCGTGGAAGCCATGGTCTACATCTCCACCAACAACTCTCGCGAGATCTACATGTCCGTTCTTGACCCCTACGCCAAGATGAACAACGACCCAGGTTTCACGCCCGGTCTGCCAGGCCACTCTTCGCAGGGCGGCGGCTACACCGAAGACACTGGCGCTGGTGCTGATGGCCACTTGGTCGTCGTGAACGACACCCGTGTCACCATCGACGACGCCTACTCCTTCCACCCCTCCATTGGTGTGGACAACCAAGGCAACACCCACATCGCTTGGATGGACGGCCGGGATTACGGCTTTGAGAAGGACGTGAACTACGAAGTGTACTACACCAAACTCCGACTCCAAGGAGCCGGTGCTTGGGACGGTGCCGAGGAAGGACTCTCCACCTACGCCATCAAGAAAATCAACGACACCCCCATTTCCAACGTGGAAGGCAAGAACGGTCTGCCACCCGCTTCACCTTATGCGGGCAACTCCGTTTTCCCCTCTCTGTTGACCGACGACCAGAACAACGTCCACATCGCTTGGGTTGATTCTGGAAACCTCTCGGCCAACGAAGAAATCCTCTACACCCGCTTGAACCAGACAGACTTGACCGGCGATGGCCTCACGGCCCTCGATCCGTGGGAGGCGGTTCCGGTGACCTCGTGGAATTCCAATAAACTCGGGCCAAACAGCGGTCGCCAGCCGGCCATCGGTATGCCGCCTGCGTTCTCCAACGATTTGGGAAGCGGCGCGCACATAGCGTGGTCGGACACCAATACATGTGATGAAAACGGCAACAACAACCGATTCACCATTTGTTACTCACACGTGTTGACCGGTCAAGTGGATGTTGACTTTGACGAAGGCGAGACCTTCTACCACGTGATTGAACCGGGCCAACAAACCATCTACAACATGACGATGAACAACTCCACACCCGGACCAAAGGACTTGGTTGCCGATACATACGGCTTGAACATCTCCGGTGTTCCGATGAACTGGACGGCGAACCTCTACTTCGCATCCAACCACTCGAGCATCTTCCCCGACACCCCGATTTTCCTCGAAGGTGGCGAATTCATCCGGTTCTACGTGCGAGTGCAAGCCCCGTCCATCTACCAGGCCAATGGCGATGAACTGGCGGAGATTCGTGTCACGGCTCAGTCTTACAAGGACCCTGCCATTCAAAACGACCTCATCACGCTGACGCTGATGGACGTCGTTCACGGCATCAACCTCGACACCTCCCACAGCATGGCGGACATTGAACAGGGCGACACCGCCATCTTCTCAATCACCATCACCAACACCGGTAACGTCCACGACGCCTTTGTCTTCTGGGACCCGAACAGTCTCGAAGGGCAGCAGGAATGGCTCCTTCCATTCGGCTGGCAGGTGAACTTCCCGATTCGCGTTGAACTCGACCCGGGTCAATCGGTCACCAAGAACCTCGAAGTGTTCGTTCCGACCTCAGAAGACCCCGGAGCCTTCGTGATTTACGTGAAGGGTTGGTCTGAGGGTGAGCCCATCAAGTCGGTGGAGAAAGGCACCTACGACATCCTTGAGCTGGGCGTGTTCGTGTCCATCCGTTCAACCGGCAACATCGTGTTTGCCGTGGATGACCGCACCGAGCAAGTCAAGCCGGGTGAATGTGCATCCTACAACATCAACGTCACCAAGAACTTTGATTCCGGTGAACTTGTGTTCGCAACGCCAGGCGCACCAGATGCCAAGCCAGACGGCGTCGCTATGGATGCTTGGCGAGAAGAAAACTGGGTTGTCCTCGTTGACTTCGCCAACGCTACCGGCTCCGCAGATGCTGGCGACGGCCTTGGCGACCCCATCGCTTGGACCATTCCAGGTGCAGCAGAGAAGGTTACCAAGCGCGTCACCGTCCATGTCTGTGCGCCGCGGAATGCGACCGCAGGACTTGGTCCCGCCATCACGCTGAAGGGGTACTTGGACGGCTACCCTCGAATCTCCGATTCGGCCATTCTGTCAACCAACGTGGAGCACGTGTTTGATTTGGATGCGGGCATCGACCCATCGATTGGTACCTCAATGAACGTGAATCCAGGTCAGCAGATTTCGCTACCAATTACGGTGACCAACGACGGAAACGGACCGGACCGCTTTGACTTCCGCCTCGCCCGGGTCACCGATGCCTTTGGCGTTGATGTCATTTGGGATATCGAGATTCCACGAGAAACGCTGCAGGAACTCTCCCCGGACACTTATCAGAAGTTTGACGTCACCATGAACGTGCCAAACCGAGTGCCAGCAGGCGAATACACCGTGGTGTTGCAAGCCTTCTCGGAGGAAGTCTATCCCGATGCCAGCGGCCGTGAAACGCGAATCCGCGACACCATCGTGCTGGCGGTTACCGTTGACGAATTCCACGACATGCAAATCTCGATGGACCCAACCGTTGACAACGCCGTGAAGACTTCCGCACCTGGAAAGATCGTTCGCTTCACCTTCAACGTGACCAACAACGGCAACGTTGCAGATGTGCCAACGCTGAACAACCACTCCGCTCAAGCCGATGGAGACACCTTGGTTTGGAACACGCTACCTGGCATGCCGACCCTGACCGGATGGGACGTGTCGTGGTTCATCATGCGCCAAGTCAGCGCCGACCTCGTCGTCGAGGAGCCATGCATCTACATGGAATCAACCGCTTCCTCGTTCCCTGAGGACGAGTGTGTTTACCTCCAAGACATCGATGAATGGCGCCTTCCTGAGATGGCTCCGTACGAAACCATCACCGCCGTTGCTGCCGTTGCCATCGGTACCGATGCAAAACTCACGACGCGCAACCTTGGTCTGAAGGTCGTCTCAATGTACGGTGACATGGACAACGACGGTGACCACGACGATTCCCCCGAATGGGACGGCGACAACTACGACACCAACGAGTTCATCGTCACCCTCCGATTGCGAGCACCAAACCTCGAAATCAAGGAGATCATCATGCCACCGTCCACATCCAGCGAAGTGGATTCGACCATCCCAATCGGCATCATTTTGCAGAACACAGGAAACGTCCATGCAACCGACATTGAAATCGTTCTTTGTGAATACGATGACGCAAACGATGCTGACATCATAAAGGAAATTCGCGAGAACGGCTGTGATGAAGAACGCGTGGTCATGCGTCAAGTGGTTGGTGCCTTGTTGGCCCCAGATGACACCGAAGACGCCAAGGAGATCGAACTTTACCTGCTCTACCCGGTTACAGCCGGAAGCAAGGGCGTTTACGTGGTTGTTGACCCGATGAACGAAATCGTTGAATCCGACGAGAAAGACAACGTCAGGCCAATTCCAGAAGAGCTTGAATCTAACAGCCCCGTGATCGATTTGGCGAAGGAGGTTGTCGGAAAGACCGCTCTACCGTTTGCCGTCATCGTGTTGACCATCGCCCTCCTCGGCGTGGTCTATCTGGTTGGCAAGGGACGCCGCGACGAGGTGAACAAGCGACTCGCTGAGCAGTCCTCGTTGGTCTCCGTTCTGGCTGATGAAGCCAACAACTGAGCACGTCTTCACTTGGACCTCGGCCCGAGGTACCAGCGGAGTTCCGTATCGAGCGGAGCGGCGATGACTTGACCGGAGCGGCGCGCAATCTGTTTCTCAAGCCGTGCGCGCAAGGTCGTGATGACCTCAGCCACATTGTGGTTACCTGCAAGTTCTTGTTGCACCAGCGAAGTCAGGTCAATTCGGTTTCCGGTGGCTTCCACCATGGTCTGGATGATGCTTCGTTCCTCATAGGACTCAAAGTCGGTTTCCACCGCTGCAGAAACGCGCTGTCGTACATGTTGGTGCAAGGAGATGAGTGCGTCCCGTTGGGCGTCCAATTCTTCCATGACCGATGCAAGGGTGCGCATGTGTGACAAACCCTCGGCCACGGCGATTTTCTTTCGTCCACTCAGGGACTCTGCGATGGGCACCGATGCTTCGGGAAGGCTGGTGGACAACCTCATCGGGCCACCAGCTGGGAGTTTTCGCTCCTCGCATCGGAACAAATCCGGCCCGATATCGACCTGGATGGACATGGCCCGTTCAACGGCGTAGATGGTTCGGGGCGGCCCCCCTTTTTCTGAGGGCACTTTGTTTTTGGAAACCATGCCTCCCTTTTCCAATTCTTTGAGATGTTTCACAACGGCCGGTTGACTGACACCGATCAATTCGGACAGTTGCATGGGGTAGTGCGGTTCACGGGCCAAACGCTCGAGAATTTGGCGACGTGTTTTGTTTTGCAAGAGGTACAAGGCTTGATCAAGGTCAGTCATACTTCTCAACTCGAGGTTGGGTAGTGGCCCGACCTCTATGAACACACCGTTTCTTCATTGTTCGTCCCATTCTTTCCAAGCATTGCTCGGTGCAGCGGATTGATCAGCACTTGCTTTCCGAGCAGGAGAGGTCGTTTTTCGCTCCACGGCTTTGGGTTCGGCCAACGGCACACCTTCGTCCCACGAGGCGATGGCGGCCGCATTGGCCGCGTCTTGGATGGCCTCTTCTGCACTGGTCGTTTGGTAGCGCCCAGTCTTCGCATGTTCTTGTGCGCCCTCTACGTCGCCCCGCATCAATGCATAGACTTGCTCGGTGGTCAACAGGCTGCCAGCCGCAACATCGTTCAAACCATCAACGAATTCCTGTGAAGGCTGGTGCTCAGCGGTGTCAGCGAAGGGTGGGGCGACCGACGGTTGGGTGGGCACGGACGGGTCGGGTTGATTGAACAGGGTCGGATGGTCTGGATTGAGGTCCGTGATGGGAACGAGGCGCCCATCTTCGCCTACCATCATCACTCGAGGACTTCGGCTTGGCTTCGAAGCGTAGTACACGATGAGGGCAATGGGCGTGGTTAACACGCCCAAACAACACATCGCACCTCCCAAGACCAAACTCGTTGACTGCATCAAGGCAATGGGCATGTCATCCACGGACACGAACCAACCGGTCGTTTCGCTGCAATCCTCTTCGCAAGTGATGACCACAGCATACTCGCCGGACCCGTTGAGCGTCCATGCGGCTCGTTCAACCATGTCTGCTCCATCGGCCGTCATGGGTTGCCAGTCGAGCATGCAGGTTTTCTCACCGAGGGCATCTCCGACCATCGCAGAACCTTCCACACGGTAGAGTTCAACCGACATGACCTCATCATCAGCATCCTGATAGAAACGGTAACATGTGTCATTGAGTGTTTCAGTCTGGTAGGTCCCGGCACCCGTATAGGCTCCGTGGTGTTCTTCTCTTGGGTCCATCACCGTTGAGATGGTGGAGGCCTGACTTTGTATCAAGATGGCGCCGAGCAAGAGCATGACACCGCCTGCAATGGCGAGGCGAAGCGCCCAAGGCGAGCGCTTGGCAGGCTCAGGTGCTTGCATCATGGTCTTCCAGACCCTCTTCCTCCATAAGGCTCGCTGATGGGCTCACGCAAGTCCCAGCTCGGCGAGTTTTTCCGGCAGATAGGTGTCGGTTACGAAATCCAAACCGTATTTGGCGAGGGATTGTTGCTCAGCTTTCTTGCCGAGTTCAAGCATCATGTTGATCTGCTCCTGCCACCATCCATCTGCAAACCTCGGGTCAGAAAGTTCGGCTTTCAGTGCATCAATATCCCTGCTTGACAAGTCATCGCTGGGCAGGTCGTAGGCTTCGATATCGCCAGCGGTGATACCAAGATAGGTGGCTGAAGGCGTGGCCAAATATTCGGAGATGTGCGCCGTCTTGATGGCGCCGTACGCGATGGAGGCGAAGATACGGAAGGACCACGGGTCGCCGTCAAGGAAGACAACGACGGGCAAATCCCATTCCTCGCTCATGCGCTTGAGAATACGTCGTGTTGACCGAGCGGGTTGGCCTTTGAGATGGACCAAGCCGCAGTTGAACGCTTCATCAAATCCGTTTTCGATGAGACGGTCAAACATACCACCCGTCTCAATGGCCATGATGAAATTGATGTCGTGTTCAAGCAACTCAATCTTCTCTTCCTCCACGTTGTAGGGCACGCCGTATCCTGAATCGCCCACATCGTCTCTGGCGTTGATTCGCATCCATTCGCCTCGTCGGTTTCGCTCCCGCAAGGTCAAGTTTCCAATCATGCGAGCACCGTCTTCCTCCGGTCGGAGTTTGAAGTCCTCACGAAGGCACTTTGTGACCACCTCAAGGTCTTCAGCGAGGTTGTTGGACTCGTTTTGCGAGGAGAATTTTCCAAGACCCCAGCCCTCAGAAATGTAGTACATTTCTCTCAACGTGGACGATTTTCCAGCGTCGATCATCTCCTCAATGAACTCCACGACGTGGAGCGCTCGTAGCAATTGCTTGGCCGAGCCCAGGCTCGTCGCATCCCGAACCGAACGCTTCTTGCCGTACTTGTAGACGCCCAATTTGTCATCAAAGCCGATGTTGTTCTTGGTTCGCACGGGCAGGGTCATCGTCGGGGGTTCGCCCTTGACGATTTTATCGTACATTTCGGTAACGACCTCGTGCAGGGCCGCCTTGGTCTCTTCCGGCGTATGGCTTGCTGACATCATGCATCACTCCCGTATCCCATCAGGGTTTGTTGCCCACCGCTTCTGGGCGGTTCGTCCTCTTGGGGAGGAGCAGCGATTTCGGCTGTCGTGTCCTCGTTCGCTTCCGCCTCGTCCTGAGGGGCGTTATCACCGACTTGGTCGTCTTCAGCCCGAGCCTCTTGGCGACGAATTTCTTCAAGCAATTTCTCGTCCATCTTGGAGGCGCCAATGACCTCTTGACTTCCGCGGTAAAACACGTCGGTCTCCGTCCAGTCGCCTTTTTCGAGTCCAGAGAGTGCATACGTGATGGTGTAAGTTTGACCGGGCTCCAACGTCTCGAGTTTCCAAGCCCACACACCGGTTGCTTCCTTTCGACCTCCTGTTGTGTTGGCCTCCATGGTGGCCCCTTCCCTTTCGGGCCACGACGCCAGCAGGGTGTAGGCGCGGGCCCTCGAGGTGTAATTGAACAGCGTGATGGACACATCGGTTTGCTTGGTTTCCTTGTTCCAAACGGTGGTGCTCTCGGAGATGACGGCTCCCATGATTTTGGTGATGGAGCCAGCAAGGTCGGGCACGGGTCGGTTGAGAATGGCTGCGGACTTGGCGGCGATGGCGGGAATGATATCGTTGACCAACTCGAATTTCTCTTGCACCTTGACCATCTTTTTCTTCTTCTCCAAGTGCTTGCGAAGCCCTCGGCCCATCTCGAGCATGGCCTTGCGAACTTCGTCCATCACTTCGCCGTTATCGGCCAGGGCTTCCTTGGCTTCGGACGTGAACTGCACGTTGGTGCTGGCGAGGTGCACCAAAATGGCAGCAGGGCCCTTTGGGACGCCTCGTCCACCCGCTTGGTCAAGGCCGTATTGGCGCCAATCCACCGATTCGATGGCTTTGGTCAGCAGGCAACCGCCTTGCTGATACATCAATGGCACACGGTTGGCGAATCGGAGCACTTCCACCGGCTTGTCAGCCGCCATGCCGTCACCGAAGATGAGGCCAACTTCGACCTGGTAGGGGTTGCCCTGCGAGACAGTAGGTGAACGCGTCATCGTGGTGACAAACCGCGAATCGATGGTTTTTGACAACCCTTTCTTGATGAGTAATTCCTCAATGGGCGAAAGACAGTTTGTCGGCGGGTTCAGCAATTTGACGGGCTTCCCGTTGAGTTGCCGCTCGCCTTGGAAGGCTTCCAGCAAGGCTCGGATATGGTCGGGCTTCATCGATTTCGGCTTGGCCTTCTCATCAATTTCAGCTACTGCCAGCAATTCCTTGGCCGCTCGTGAGGAGACCCCTGAGAAATTCTTGTACAGGAAGGAGGTCATTCGGCTGTCCGTGGATTCCGTGCACATGCGCTGAAGGGTACCGAGATGAATGCCGTGCGGGTGAGGTTTGATGCTCTCGACCTTCCGAGGCAGGCGCTCAGTCACACGTGGCCAATGATGGACTTCACCGTCCGGGTCTTCGAAGGTGATGTCGGCGTGCGGGTTGACGATGCTCGTCATTCGCAAGTACTGGTAGACGCTTTGACGTCCCCGTTGGTATTTGGCCTTCATTCGGCAGGTGATTTCCAGCCCGTGCTCTTTCAGGGTTCCATCGGCTTTCTCCCAGAGTTCACGACCTTCGTTGGTCTTCGTCGCCTTGTTTTTGCGAGTGTCCAATCCGATGTCAACGATGGCCGCTGAAGTTTCGGTGGCGATTTTTGAACGAACATGGGTCTTCTGTCCGGTCGTCAATTGGCTGTACATGACCACACCGGTAATCCCGATGCCTTGCTGACCGCGTGATTGACGAATGGCGTGGAAGCGCGAACCAAAGAGCAACTGTCCGAAGACCTTCTCGATGCTGCGTTTTGGAATGCCGGGACCGTTGTCTTCGGTCTGAAGCTCAATGATGTTCTTTTTGTCGTCAATCTTGGTGATTTTGACCTTGATTTCGGGCAAGATGCGCGCTTCTTCGCAGGCGTCCAGCGAATTGTCAACGGCTTCTTTGACCGCCGTGATGAGGGAACGAGTGAGGGAATCGAAGCCGAGAAAGTGCTTGTTTTTCTCAAAAAATTCTGAAATCGCGACTTGCTTCTGATTTTTTGCCATGCGTTCTGCTGTGCCTGCCATGGGCGTTCACCTCCCCCGGTCCTCCTCCGTCTTGACGACGTCGGGCCGACAGATGACCGTCCCCGTCCTTTGAGGGATTATAATCTCCTTAGGCGAAACGGCATGAACAACGCCGAAATTGGTGGCGATGCTCCCAAACCGCTCAAGCGAACAGGCCCGGTGTCCAGATGCTGATGTGGCCAGTGAACGCAGAGGCGGCCACCGTGAGCGGGCTGGCGAGGTAGAGTTTCCCAGGACCACTTCGGCCCTGGAAGTTTCGATTGATCGCCGAGACGGTCACTTGGTCGGGTGTGATGGAGACGCCGGGTCCAGCACCGATGCAGGCGCCGCAACCCGGGTCGATGAGTTTCACACCCACCTCGAGGAAGAGGTCATGCCAACCCATGCGCTCGGCCAAGGCCTTGACTTGACCTGAACCGTACTGGATGTAGAAATCAACACCCTCCTTCACGGAAAGACCTGCGTCCTTGGCCGCTTGGCACACTTCAGCGTAGTAGGCGATATCGTCTTCCTTACCGGCCGTGCACGAGCCACCGTAGGCAATGTCCACGGCCACGGTGCCGATGTCGCTGATGTTGGCGCCGTTGGTTGGGTCGCTTGGAATGCCTTCGTCGGGGTTGCCAGGATGGGCCACCATGGGGACGATGGAGGAGAGGTCGATGGTGTGGACACCACCATCGTAGTGAGCGCCTTCATCGGGGGCGACCATGCGAGCGCGCTGTTCATCCTCGGACAGGTGCGGCTGGGCTTTGAGCATCCATGCCATGAGCGCATCGTCGGCTTCGCAGATGCCGGTTCGTCCCGAACACTCTGTCGCCATGTTGCAAAGCGTCGCTCGCTCGTCCACGGAAAGGGAGGTGAGCCCGGGGCCACCGAATTCCATGCTTCGGTTGAGGGTCAATTCCTTGCGAGCGTGGTCGGCCAAAATGGCGAGAATGACGTCTTTGGCCGTGCAGCCGTGATGGAGTTCACCGACCAGTTCGAAACGAATGGATTCAGGGACCTTGACAAATGTAAAGCCAGCGCTGACGAGGTTGGCGTATTCGGTCGCTCCCACGCCCCAGGTCAACGCGTTGGATGCGCCGCCCATGCAGGTGTGAGAATCGGTGGCTTGGATAAAATCGCCAATTTCAATGAACTCTTCACGAGCCACTTGGTGGCAGATGCCGGGCGAGACGCCGTCGACGGCGGAGTAATCCCGTACACCCGTGTGCTGTTGGAAGGCCACTTGGAGGTCGCGCAACGTCTGCACTTTGTGCATGAAGGGAACAAATTTCGGGTTGTGCTGAGCGTAGAGCAAGTGGTCTTCGAACACCGCGAATTTACTCGGGTTGGGTAGGGCGTAATCCTCGCCGTATTCTTCTTGCAAGAAGGTGTGGACTTGTGCGGTGGTGAATTCGTGGGAATAGCCGCCTTGAACCTGGGCGATGACGGGGTCGCCGGGTTTGACGCACTGACCTTCGGGTTGTCCCACCAAGTTTCGGCTGATGATGTGCTCGGCCATCGTCATGGGGCGCTGGGTCGTGCTGAGGGGCGCGAGGTCCAACTTGCCGGCTTTGAGCGCTTTGGCAAAGGGGAAGAGGCCCCCATGTTCCACGATGAGTTGCGTGACCGGGTCGTACTGTCCGGTGAATTCAGCCAAGGGGATGGATTCTCCGTTTTGCAATCGCTCGAGCATGCTGTGGTCGCCCATCAACTGGCCGAGGTTGATGTTGTTGCGCTCGTGAATAGGGGCAAAGGATGCGGCGATGACGATGCTGATGCCGGCCCACCGTTCGCACTGGGCGGCCGTTTCACGGCTCGAGCCGGTGCCTTTGCGCTGGCCTGAGACAATGACTTCGAAACCTCCGTCCTTGAGGGCGTTTTCACTGAACACCCGCAGACCGTTGTGCATCAAGCCCGCATAGGCGTTCTTGGCGATTTCAGCAGGGTCGTGGTCAAAGCACACCCACGCAGGGGTCATGACGTCGGTGTTGATGTCGTCGAGCAGGTCATCGACGGTCAAATCCTCCATGCGAAGGTTGAGCCCGTCGTAGAGCTGTTGCTTGATGAGGTCCAAGTCTTTGGTCAAAAAAAGCACGCGCTTTCCGGGCGTCAAGGCAATGTTTTGCGCTGGCTTTGTGGCCCCCATGCCTCCCCCTCAAGGCTGTTCACGGGTCATCCGTTCATAATCGGTTCGGGGCGGCTTCTTTGTTGACAAAGGCCGCCATGCGACGGTATGTTGCGCATCTCCAAAGGTATTCCAACGGTCCAAATCTGTACCGCTCAAGCCACTTTTCAGCAAGGTACAGCTGTGCCCACCAAATGACGATGATGAGCAAAAACACCGTGGTGCGACTCATCCATTCCCCTGGGAGCAGTGAAGCGAGCACCACGCACACAATGGTTTGGCCGATGTAATTTGTCAGCGCCGTCTTCCCAAGGGCTCGAATCCGGTTGATGAGCACCCCGCTCGTCTTTTCATTCCACCACATCAACAAGCCAAGGTAGCCCAAAGCCATGGGGACCGTGCCCACCGTGTTGGCATAGTTCCCCTGAACGATGGCCGTGGGTGAGAAGTTTTGCGTGGCAGTCCATGCCAATCCAACGCCTGAAAGAAGAGCGCCAAGGGTGACAAGACCCAGGCTGCGCTTGAACAACGCATCGCTTGCATTGGCGCGAATTAACGCCCCGTTTGCGTACAAGCCCATGCCGATAAACATCATGCCCATGGCCCGAGCAAATACGTCGTACATCAAACAAAGAAACACCAAATCAACATCACCCAAATGAGTCGTCTTGATGGACGAATCCCCCCAGACCTCGAGGAAAGCGGCAGGGTCAACAACAGAGACGACCAATGCATTAACGATGATCGGCGAGAGGTACAACAGGGTGCCAACTGAAATGAGCAGAGTTGGTGGAAGTTTTCTGCAGAGCAACAACACCGGCGCGCAACAAGCGTAGACAAAGAGAATGTCGCCCTCCCATATCGATGCATGGAACGACCCCATAAGGAGAAGGAGGAAATTTCGCCACAAGCTGAGCCTCACAGGCGAATGGCCTTTGGCTGCAGCACGTTCACAAAAGAGAAGCACGCTTGCGCCGAAAAGAAGTGAAAAAAGAGCCATGAATTTTTGGTCAGCAAACACTTCGCCAAATCCACCAACCAACCAATCCAGGATCGTTCTGTTTTCCGGGCTGGAGATGTCAAAGTAAGCCGCACCTACGAAAAAGAACGAGACAGCGTTCATGATGAGGATGCCCATGACGGCCACGCCTCGAACCGTATCGAGGTGGGTGATACGTTGGGAAGAGGGCAGGAGGCCCACCTTCGTTTGATGCTCCATGATTTGGCCCAAGGTCTACCGCCCTTAAGGGAGAGGGATTTTGTTTGACCTCTGGTCTTGTTTACAATGGATGCCTTTGCACTCGTGGGTGAACACAAGGGTACCGATGTATGCGTATACGCATACGTGGGTCTCCCTTGTATATACTCAGAACCATCTCTTTCATTGTATACATATTAATTCGAATGTATCCATGCGTTCCTATAGCGGTTAAACAAAAACTATGAGAAAACAGTGTTTGTTCGATCTCCAATATATTCATATGCTAAAATGACTAGGCCTAAGCATGGATTCAATTCTGACCCTCTTTTGGGAAAACTTTTCAATTGTTGAACTTGGAGATGATGCATCCCTACCTATTGAAATGTCAAAGGCCTGGTCAAGTTCCTATGACGCATACGATTGATATCATGGAAGTTAATGAGGTTGGAGTTTTACTCGTAGGCGAATCATCAGATACGCAATTAATCTCCTTAGAGCGGGAGCTTAAGAGATGCGGGAAAACTCCATTTTGGTTACATACCAACCCAATTGATGGTTTGTTGCCAAACGTCGTAATTTCACCCAACATACCAGATTTTACGGTGTCTCCAAGGGTAGGTAGTAAATACTCCAGTAATCAAATTGATTGGGTCGTTATTAGAGGATTGCCGGAACAAGGGAAAGATATGCCTACAGATGAATGGAGAAAAAGTATTGACGGAATTCTTGAAATTCTGATTTCTGAAAATGTTAATTTCATCCCTGGTAAACCAGAGGCAATCACAAAGGCCAACAACAAAATATCTATTCTAAGAACCATGATTGAATGCGGATTCCAAGTTCCGGCTTCAATCGTCGCAAATACAGATAACTCAATTGTAAGAACACTTTCTCAGGATGTGGTTCTGAAACCAATGCGGGATCACAGAAAAGGTTCTGGTTCATCATCAAAAACAATTTACGTGAACAGAACTAATCTCGATAATTTGTTGAAGAAGCTTGGAGACCAATTCAAAGGTTCGTCTCCAGTCTTGATTCAAGAAACAATAATTGGAGAGAACATTCGTTCCTTAGTTTCTGAAAAATTCCATATTTCAATATCTTATACATCCGGTACACAGCATATTGACTCACGTTATTACGATTTTTCAAAGATTCGAGCATCATTTTGTGACCTCCCGGAAAATATCGCAGAGAAATGCCGCCTTCTTCTTTTTAACTTGCGACTCAACGTAGCGGCTTTTGATTTTATTAAAAAGGAAAATCAATATATTCTCCTTGATATCAATCCAACAGGCCTGTTCTCTGGCTTCGAGACGTTACTCGAATCGAATATTATGAGCAAAAACTACGCTTCTCTTGTGGAAGGAATTAGAAAGTCCAAAGATTCAAGTGTTGTTCTCAATGGTTCCATTTTTGAGAAGAAATATTCCTGCCCGGAACGGGAAGAACGCGAAAACCTAGGTATTTCTGCTGCAGGTGAAATCGATCCAGAATATAGGGAGATATTCAAATTCGAACACAGCAAGTTGTACTCGCAAAAAATGGACGCATTGACTATCGAAAATTTGTCATTAGACTTGTTAAGCAACTTTTGTAATTTTATGGCTAGATTAAATCGAGAAGGGTCGTATCACGGTGATATCCGGCCGGAACACTTACGTTGTCATTCTGGGGAAAAAATCATTTTAATCGACTGGGAGCGATATTGTTCTTTTAATTTCAAAGAGCAATTTTGGAATTCTCCACCAATCCGAGGCCATTGGGGATATGCACATCCGAAGTCGTTGACCTCGCCTCAAAAATATGGTGAGTCGATGGAAGTTTTTTCATTCTTAGTATCAATTTTAGAGTTGGCAAATGGAAAGAAATTTAGGGATCCATCAAATTTTTCTAATGCACAAGATTTTTTTGAATATTGTTGTTTACTAAATTCAGGAGAAAATCTTCAATTGGATAAAAAAAGTGAACTATCGAGTATTTTTGAGCATAATCCGAAGTCTTGGAATGAACTTTCAACAATTATAGGTCAATTCCACGAGCCACGATCAATAAACTAGTTTCTCCGATTCACAATTACATTGCAGATTTATCATAACAAATAGTTCACAAGCAAGTACAGATTAATCATGCAAAAAACGAATCTCAAAACAAGAGATTTCCGTAGTCTCAATAAATCCTTAGCCTTTTATTCACTTTTTCATTCAAATAAATTTGATTATTTTACTTGTCAATTAATCGGTTAATGGATAAAACCCTTGAATTATGGTTCTGCAAACTAGAGGGGTTGCAGTGGGTCATACACAACGCTACCGTTATAGTCGCCCACATCTACAACGGGGCCCCTTGTGTGTGGAAATCTTAAACCCGAAAATTCGAACAATCCTAGTCTAGTGATAACAATCAAAAAACAAGAATAACTGCCAGCGTTGAGAGACTGCTATGCGAGAGATTGAGGGAGACATAACTTGTTCTTCTGCTGACTGTATAGTTTCTGCAGCAAACTGCGTTGGAGTGATGGGTAGAGGAGTTGCAAAAGCAATCAAATCTAAATTTCCATGGTCCTTCCCACATTACAAATCAGTTTGTGATCGAAAAGAGCTCCAACCAGGGGCAATACTGGCATTGAGATTGGATGTCTATCCCGAGGAAGGTATGCCGACAATAGTTCATCTAGCTACGAAAAATCATTGGCGTAATCCATCGAAAATAGAGTGGGTCATCTCTGGATGTAATGAACTGAGGCGTTTTCTAGAAATGAAGCGAATAAAATCTGTGGCAATCCCTCGTTTGGGGTGTGGTTTAGGAGGTCTATCATGGGATATAGTCAAGCCAGAGATGGAAGAGGTTTTTTCGGGCATTGATTGTGAGATAATGATTTACGAAAAGGAGGGTTCTAATTGACGAGTTATTACCACTGGACTGATGAAGAGACGTACAAACAAATCATACGAAAAAGCAACATATTTCAGAGTTTCATGACTTGGTTCTTTGGGTTTGAACCACATGACTTAGTCCCAGGTTCTGGAGGCAGGGATGAATATGGCCCAGGTGTGTATTTTACAGATTCGGGACCTGATTTAGCAAGATCTACAATCGCTGGAAGATGTTTTGGACATTCGTCAAACCAAGATCAAGTACAATGTTATTTTTTGGTCGATTTCCACGGGAATGCAAAAATCGACAAGGAAAGAGCACATGTATGGAAATTGTCACCCAAATCAAAAGCAACACAGACTTTACTCGATCACGGATACCACCCTGATTTCGATGGCAATGATGATGATGATGATGATGATGATGATGAT
>MDTD01075284.1_pt1 | contig 23019 bp, 19 predicted proteins | sample 811221 | NCBI WGS metagenome assembly MDTD01 (sample SAMN05326646, study PRJNA326480) | marine metagenome | isolation source: seawater | place: Pacific Ocean: South West | collected 2011 | reverse complement strand
GATGGTACGATCCAGGTCAATTTTGCCTTAATGGGTTTGGGCGAAGTCTCCATTGACAACGTTAGTATTCAAAAACAAATCCTTCAAACACCCCCGCCTTCCCCGATACAATTAAATGCGTCCGGCGAAACCTTTCGAACATCCTCCCCGGCAACGCCATAATTGGTATTACAACAACGAAATAGACTGTTCCTGAAACAAGGCAGCAACTTGGAATTACTAAACGAAACAGGGATCTGGATTGGTGCAGGCGTTTTGCTATTCTGCCTGCTATTCGTGGGGTGGTTTCTAAGCGGCCGAAAAGATACCTCGGATCATTCCGAACGTGAGGTCAATCTCACTATCGACATTGAACAGCTTCCAACCCTACCTGTTACCACGATCCCTTTTCGTCTGGAAATCTACGGCAGTCCGGTTAGGATTCGGGCATTAGTCCTGGCACCAATCGGACGGGGGCAAACTTTGCCCTCTAAAGAGCATCTGGGTAATATCCTTAATCACTTCATTCCAAATTTCACCAGCATTCTGGATTCGCACCATCCCATCTTTAGGCGGTGGCCGGAACAACTCAGCACCAGTGGCTTCATTCAGTCGTTCTTCAATAACCTGGCAATTCCGAATAAGGGGCAGGGCACCATTTGGTGTAGCATTGCAGGAACAATTGAAGTCGTGGGCTCCAGTTACTTAATCGGAATGGTCTGTAGCACAGATACTCCTAATAGCCTGAGCCAAATTACGGTGGAGCGGCCTGGGCAGTGGCTCGACATTTTACGAGTCCATCAGGCATAAGAAAGTAACAGTAGTCATGACGAACCTGGTCGAAGATGCAAAATCCATTTGGCATGCAGGTGTGGAGGCTGTGGATAGCCAACGGTTAGTTTCCTCTGTAATCTCCCTGAACAGCAACCAACTGGTGTTGGGAACTACATCTTACTCGCTCCAACCTAACAGCCGGATTTTTGTAGTCGGAGCCGGAAAAGCCGGTAGCGGTATGGCTCGGGGCGTTCTTTCCGCTTTAGCCGATTCTCCTTACCCTGTCTCTGGCTGGGTCAATGTTCCTGAAGATTGTGTGCAGGAACTTCCTCAAATCAGACTTCATGGAGCTCGACCAGCAGGCATCAACGAGCCTACTGAAGCTGGTGTGCAAGGCACTCTGGAGATCATTCGCATCCTGGAAAATGCTCGACCTGAAGACGTTTGCATTTGTCTCATCTCAGGTGGTGGCTCCGCCTTACTTCCGTCTCCGGTTGACGGACTGACATTACACGCCATGCAATCAATGACTCGCCAACTTAGTGCGGCTGGTGCAAACATCAGGCAACTCAATACCGTTAGAAAGGCATTAAGTCGAGTGAAAGGAGGAGGGCTGGCTCAGTATTGCCAGCAATCCCGTTTAAGTACATTAATCATCTCAGATGTATTGGGAGATCCACTGGATATCATCGCATCCGGCCCCACTGTCCCAAGCCAAACGACCATTTCAGATGCAATCCATACAATTCATGAGTTACTTGCTGCAGATGAGGTCACCGTACGCTCATACCTCGAAGTGCTCCATTCGACCACTCAGCCACCTCAGTCGTTTGATCACTGTGATACGCAAATCATTGGTAATCTCTCGACCGCAGTCACCGCAGCGGCTGCCAAAGCAGAGTCGCTTGGTTACCTCGTAGACAGTATTGCTCACCAGCAATTAGAAGGATTTGCCGAAGAAGTCGGGTACGATCACGCCGGAATTTTCCGTCAGAATTTATCGCTCGGAGGCAAACGGGTTTACCTTTCCGGTGGAGAACCAGTGGTCAAATTAGCAGCAGAAGAGGTACGTGGCCGCGGTGGACGCAATCAGCAATTAGTACTGGCTGCGCTCATTGATCAAATCACACACTCGGCCAACCTCGCTGAATGCATGAACGGCGGAGTGATTCTCTCGGGTGGTACGGACGGAGAAGACGGGCCAACAGATGCTGCCGGGGCCTACGCTGATTGCCAATTGGTGCATCGTTTACTCCATCGCAAGTTGGACACGGTCGATCACTTACGTCGTAATGATGCGTACACATTTTTTGAGCAGCTAGACGGTCTCATCCAGACCGGACCAACACACACGAATGTTTGTGACTTGCGAATCGTCCTGACAAATCCAGATACGACACATTAAAAAAGGCGAGGCGGTTCAAACCGCACTCGCCCTGTGTAGCTTATTTTCAATTGAGACCGTTTAGTCCCACCACCATTGTCCGGCTTGCAAGCCTTCGATCGTAGTTTCCTCGTGGACTTTACGAACCAGATTCTCATCATCCTGAATCAAATTTTGAGTGGATAACGCCGTAAGAGGCTGGATATCCACACCACCACCAATCGGAGTCATCAGAGAGTTTCCTTTCCAAACCGCGTTTACTGCCGTGTCGACAGTCTTTGGCTCGGGGTAGACTTCCACGGAAAGTATTTTTTCGTTTCCGAGCAGTCCAAGGTCCCAACTCGCTTGTGAGTAGTAATCCTGATCCTGGATATACGCAGCCACAATCAGCATATCAATCAGGTTACGCATTTGAGCGTATACAGGAACTTGCTGAGCTAATTGTGGATACTTCGCAGTGAATGACTGTTGAAATACTTTGCTGGCCTTATCAACCAAGCCATTTCCAACACGAGTTCCATCGGCTTGTACTAATTCGTCGGCACCTACTAATTTGACTCCATCTCCTACTAATTGCATTGCGAGATTATCTTCGCTAACTCGCACACATTCATAGTTAGGTGTGAAATACCAGCGTGCCATCGCATTTCTATTCACTGAAGACGGAACGGCTGCACTGATGTAAGTACGAATATCAACTGGCGGTTTTTCCAGTCCGATACCGATGAGTTTCATTCGATAATCCGCTTCCACCAAAACCTGTGCAAAGTGAGTTTTGGGTGAAATACCTTCTATCGACACAACTTGCTGGCCAAGGCTCTTCTGCAGTCCGGCCACGAACTGGCGAGTGGTTCTGGGGTTGAGTGAAGGAGCTGCCTGCACCATGTATTGCTGCATGCGTTGTAACCCTTCTCGTGTCGGGTCAATCGAAACTCCAACTGTATTGGCTTTCTTTCCGGCTGGTCCAAAGCTACGTAGAGCAACAATGAGGTCTTGCAGTTCGAGTACAGCACGACCGGATGTAACGCCGACTGGACGACCGGATGGATCAACCGCGTAACCTTCAGCAGGACCTGCGACCACAATGTCGCCTGTTTCCGGATAGAAGAATACGTAATCAATACTGGTGAGTCCTGCCAGATATCTCATATCATCACTGACGCCTTCACCCGCTTCTAATCGCCGAGCGATTTCCGCTTCCAGACGGGTCAGTGATACTTTTCTAAGTTCACTTTGACGAGCTACGTTAGGGTCAAGAACCTGACGAGCTTCCTTAATTCGCTTTTGCGTTAAGCGAATATCAAAGTGCTGTACTTTAAGGACACCTTGTGGGTTAATGACCACACCGGCACCACCCTGACCGCCGCCCAGGCCGCCGCCACCAAATCCACCGCCGCCCTGGCCACCGCCGCCAAAACCGCCGCCACCGCCGCCAAATCCACCACCACCAAACTGGGCGTGAACTGCGGGTGACATAGCCATAACAGTAGCTACGACGATCAACGATAATAACTTGTGAATGCGATTCGACGTTGACATAATCAAATTCCTCGTCTCAGTGCCTGATTAAAGCACTATCTGGATAATGTTTCTCTGTTTCCGTAATCCAAAAGCGGCTTACTGAGAGGTAAGTGCTCCAGAATTGACTGTTACTCGAAAATTCAAGCGCACATACCGTCACTTATCTCATCGAGAACAGGCCTATTCCGATATTAGTTCGGTAATCTAGAGAAGGCAAGAAAACGAGGATATTTGCCTAAGAAGAGTTGTGTAATTGTACTAACACGCAATCTCGACGGAATGATCGTTACAATCGTTAGCCTTTTACATCGAAATCGCGACAGGCGTGGAGCAGCAATGGTGAGCAAGTTACTATTGTTTCATCAAGCCTGGAGCAAAGTGAGCGGATTCTTACGCTGCTTTAACGGGATCTCCACCGGGACACTCTGGCGATGCGATTCATAAACACCGGCAATCATCTCAACGGTCGTTCGTGCTTCGTACATATTACATTCAGGCTGCCTGTCTTCTTCGATCGCTGCAATTAAATCGACACAAGCTGCTACATTGCCGGCATGCAGCGACGTATCCTGAGCTTGCTCGGGCTTGCCAATACCACCAGAAGTTACAATTTTCCAGGATTCCCCTGAACGTCCAGGGCTCCAGTTTGGATCTTCCAACACATAAGCCAATGGCCGATAGCCAGTCTTAATATCAAAGATCCCTTTGCTACCAAAAATCTGTAAAGCAAACCTCGCTCCATTACCAGCATCGCGAGTCGACGCAAAGTAGCCGGTAATACCGTTTTGCATTCCATAAGTGGCGTGCAACGAATCTCCCGCCAAAGCACCAATACCTTCATTACCCTGATATACATCCTTTTGCTTTACCGGGTTACCGTTTTGAAATGCCTGAGCGAAACACCATTCAGGATCTCCACCGAACAGATGCATCATATTAAAAATATGGCTTCCCAGAACCCAAAGATCTTCACCTCCACCACGTCGATCTTCCTTGCCTCTCCCGCGGAGCTCCAACACGTCCCCAATATGTCCATCCTCGATCAATTCACGTATGACTCTCAATGTGGGACTGTATCTGGTTTGATGAGCAATGGCTAACTTCACCTTATTCTTTTCGCAGGCCACAACCATCTGATCGGCTTCTTCCAAAGTTCGACAAAATGGCTTCTCCATATAGATATGCAGATTTTGATTAGTGGCCTGAAGCACCATGTCCCGGTGCTGATCCAACCATCGCGGGCAAATCGCCACAATATCTAACTGCTCATTGGCAAGCATCCTACGGTAGTCTGCATAAGCCTTGGCCGCATTGAGCCGTTTCAAAGCAGATGCTCGGCCAGTCTCATCCGGGTCACTTACCGCTACTACCTGACAACCGGGGACATGAGACCAGACGGTATCAATTCCATGGCCGTAGTTACCACGACCGGTATGCCCAATAACGCCAATTCGAAAGTTTGCCATCTCTATTCACTCTGAAGAATGTTCGCTGAAAACTCCTGTTAGGAGTGTAAGTGGTATAGGTTATGATACTAATATTCTCCTTCCCTCTGGCACTTTTTCCAACAACATGACCGCTACCGCAACTCCCAACGCAGCTTCCAGGACCGACATCGCACAAAACAGTCGGGTGGTAATTATTGGCGCAGGGATTTCAGGACTAGCAACTGCCTACTATCTGCATCAGCAACGGCCGGATTTACAACTGTCCTTACTGGAGTCTGCTGATCGCCCGGGAGGCATTCTTCAAACAATTCATCGCAATGGGTTCCTCATTGAACGTGGACCGGATATGTTCATCACTCGCGATCCCGAGGCTTTGCAATTATGTGAAGACATCGGTTTCGCGGATCAATTGATTCCAACGAACACTGAAAATCGTGGAGCCTATTTAATCCATCGGGGCAAACTTCGAAAAATGCCGACCGGATGGACGATGATGACTCCCACAAGCCTCTGGGCAATTGTCACGACACCCTTACTTAGCGTTCCCGGAAAACTGCGTGTGCTGTGGGAGTTATTTGCTAAGAAGAAACGTACTTCCACCGATGAAAGCCTGGCCGAATTTACAAAGCGGCGATTGGGACAGGAAGCATTTGATCATATCATTCAGCCATTAATCGGAGGAATCTACACCGCGGATCCTGAAAACCTCAGTATGAATGCGACTCTTAAATCCTTCGCGGAGATGGAACGCGAAGGCGGAGGCCTGATTCGGGAAGGTCGGAAACAACTAAAACAACGCCAGGGGGATTCATCCAGTAGTGGGGCCCGCTACGGAATGTTCGTCACGCCTGCCGATGGAATGCAAACACTGGCAGAGGCGGTGGCGAGTCAACTACCAGCTCGCTGTATGGAATACGGAGTCACCGTCAACACCGTGACTCCGACCGATGATGGAGTGCAAATCTCGGTTCAAGGAGAAAAAGAGGCTCGGACGTATGACAAAGTTGTCATGGCGACTTCCAGTCAAATTACCGCTCGGTTACTCAGCTCTAGTCTTCCCGAACTAAGTCAGTCCATCAGTTCTATCCCGCTAGCCGGTGCGAGTGTCGTCTCGATGGGCTACCCTCGCTCCGCGATCGATCACCCCTTAGATGCCTTCGGAATTGTCAGTCCTATTAAAGAAGGCCGTCCCCTCATCGCAATCAGTATTTCGAGCCAAAAATTTGCTCGCCGAGCGCCTGACGAGCATGTACTCTTTCGAGTTTTTGTCGGAGGGGCACTGCAACCGGAGCTAATGGACTGGACGGATGATCAACTTATCGAATCCACTCGCCAACAATTAGCCGAGCTACTGGGAGTTTCTGGAGAGCCGCTATTCACCGAAATATCCCGATGGGAAAACACGATGCCGCAGTATCATGTAGGTCACGTGGAGTTAGTCGATAACATTGAAGAGCAAGTGGTTGGCATTCCTTGTTTAGAGCTTGCAGGCAATGCTTATCGAGGCGTTGGAATTCCACTCTGTATTCGAAGCGGCAAGAGAGCTGCCGAAAAGATCATATCCGGTTAAGTCTATGGATGGGATTTATTCCCAACCCAACTCGTCGATCTTAGCAGCCAGGATGAAGTCATTTTCGCTAAGTCCCCCAATAGCATGTGTCCAGATTTCGATGGTCACATTGCGATAGCCTTCCAGATGAAGGTCGGGATGATGGTTCTCGGCTTCTGCTAATTCTGCCACGAGATGAAAGAATTGCATGGCAGCCCTGAAATTCGGTGCCTGCCAGTCCCGGCGAATCCGCTGGCCTTCCCCGGAAATACGCCACTCGGGATGATTCTCAATTTGGCGTTCTGCTTCAGCCAGCGAGTACTTTGGTATCCCGCCTTCGCAGGGCACACATCGTTTTTTGACGAGATCACAAGCTTCCTGAGTTTGCATGCTGAGCCTTTAGATCGTCTTCAACTTAGAACGGTCTATTTGCGGTTGCCCTTCCCGTTCCTTCGCTTTGTTTTCTCTCCAGGGCTTTTTGTTCTTATAGGACTCTAATTCTTTTTCCAAGTGTTCCTGGATGTCATCGCGCCCAATTTCAACCGCTTTTTTCGCCCATTGTTTCGCTTTATCGAAGTCCCCGACTTCGGCATAAGCCGCAGCTAAAGTACTGAGAATGTGAGGCTTCTGATAATCCGATACTTCACAAGCTTTCAAAGCCAATTCAACGGCCTTTCTGCCATCACGCACTTCGTCGTTATCTGAAGTAGCTAAGGTCCAGGCCCAATTATTCAGCAGGTTATCCTGTTTCTGATTATGCTTAAACGCTTCTTCATAATCAGAAATCGCCTTGGCATGTTCTCCCATATTGAGATAAATATCAGCACGGGAATAATACCCCTGCCACCCCTGTTTATCTCGTTCGATCACAATGTTGACGTGTTTGATCGCACTTTCAAATTCTTCAGCCATGGAAAAATCAAGCGCTGTTCTTAATCGCATTTCATTATCGGCTGGCAGAAACTGTAGAATCGCTTCGAGTAATTTGGCGGCTCGGTAGTAATCCTCCTGTTGTTCCAGCACTCCTGCTCGTAGCAGATACAACTGCGGTGAACCTGGATTAATCTCCTGAATGGCATCCAGATCTTTGTTGGCATCATCGAGGCGATCTTCAGCCAGAGCTATATTAGCTCGTAACATTAATGCTCCAACACTCTTGGGGTTAATCTCGATCGCTTTATCAAGATCCTGTTTACCTTCCTGAATCTTATTCTGCATTAAGTAGATTCGGGCTCGCAACTCATACCCGGCCGAGGCATCCGGTTGCTTTTCGACCGCCTGATCAGCGATTTCCCGAGCTTTTTCGAAATTCCCCTGTCTGGCGAGTGCATCTGCCAGGGCCGACATGGCCAGCACATCATCCCCGTCGATTTCTAACACACGTTGCAGATCTGCAGCCGCCTTTTCGAAGTCATTGATTTGAGTATAGACCGTAGCCCGGGCTGTCAACGCACTCGAATTCTCGCCATCGAGTTTGATGGCTTCACTCAGATCCGCAATTTGTTGATCCTTATCGCTGCGAAGTGCAGCACGAGCCATCAAAGCATTAGCTTTCTGTTCGGCATCTTCATAAAGAGTGACCGCCTTGGTCGCTGATTCAATTCCATCCTTACGTGTCCCACCGGGAAGGGCATGCAGCTTGGCAATTAGCAGGTGGGCATCGGCAAATTCATCATTTAAATTTGTCAACCGTGTGAGATCACCAAGTGCTAAACGTCGCATTTCTGCCCATTGCTGTGGTGGTCGACCGGACAGCAACGGATTGGACAATTGTTCAGCCCGTTGATACAGCGTCGAGGTGATTAGTTGCACGGCAAACTCTTTACCATCTTCATCTAATCCCAGCTCAATGGCTTTTTCTGCCAGTTCAACGACACCTTCCAATTGCTGGAAGTTGCGGGCATTCAATTTGGCTTCCGTGGCCTGATCAAGAAACTTCTGACCTTCTTCTGCTGCGTTACTCCAACAGGTTGTCAGCATGACAACAACGACGCTCAATACTACCTGGGCGAATTTCATTAATCTGGTTCCTTCAATTGAATCGTTAAGCAGCTTAGCTGATGTTGGCCTGGGTCCATGCACCATCAACACTTCTCCAAACAGTTCCGTTAGGGCTGGCATCCTGTAAAACGCCAGGTAATCGATGTGAACGTACATTATCGTAACACTGAAGCATACCAAATCGCAAAAGTGCTCCGGGAATTCCCACTGCGGTGAACGCTGGATGACCGGTTGCCGGGAAAGGCCCGCCATGGTTCATCGCTGCAGACACTGCAACCCCTGTCGGCATTTTATCGTTGAGAAGTCGACCCACTTTGACTCGCATTTCTCCACCAATCTGATCGTAGGCCTCGTCGTCAGCCCCTTCAGAGCTTGAATAAATACAACCGGTTAGATTCCCTTCTAATGAAGCAACGACTTGCACAAGTTGGTCGACGGTGTCGGCTACAAGTAATAGGGAGCTGTTACCAAACGCTTCGGTTTGCATGACTTCTGGATCTGCCAAAAATTGGTCCGCTGTGACTTTTAACAGTGTATTGGCATAACAAAACCGCCCATCATCTGCTGCGGTATTACCCACAAGTAATTCTGCCCCCGCATCGACTAAGACTTGCAAATTGGTCGCCAGACTCTTTTCGACGCCTTCTGATAACAACGTACCCACTGGAGCTGCAGCGAATTTATCCGTTATTGCCTTGATAAATGTCTCTGTAGATTCACCAGCTAGCAGCATCACCAGGCCGGGATTTGTACAAAACTGACCGGTTCCCATCAAACAGCTACCGGTAAATTCCTCTGCAATCTCTTCACCACGTTCTGATAACGCTCCTGGAAGAATCGCGACCGGGTTAACACTGGATAGTTCCAGATAGATCGGCTTACCAGCCAGATCGGCGGCCTGTTTTAATTTCAATCCGGCGTGGCGACTGCCTGTATAACCGGTTGCTCCGACGCGAATGTCCGACACTAGTCTTTCACCGTCTGCATGACTGGTACGATAAATGAGCTGCACCATACCTGCAGGCATGCCAGTAGCTTCCGCTGCGCGTTGCGCACATTCTGCAAACAACTTGGTCGTCCCTGGATGGGATGAATTAGCCTTAGCGATCACGGGATTTCCTGCGGCAATGGCTGCTGCAAAATCACCGCCGGAGGCACTACCAAATGCTAACGGAAAATTGTTTGGTCCAAAGACGCACACTGGCCCAATCGCTCCATACACGCTACGTATTCCGGTAGCGGTATCGATCGTCGGTAAGGCCCAACTTCCATCACGTGCAGCTGCGGCAGCCTGACGAAGTTGGTTCGTGGTTCGCGGCAATTCCCCTCCGGCAAGCCGGGTTTCTTTAGGGTAAGCGGTTTCCGCATGTGCCAGGTCTACAATCGCGTCCGCATTCGCTTCAATCTGCTCAGCATAGGCTTCTAAAAACGTAGCAATTTGCTCTCCGGACACCTGACGTAAAGCAACCGCTGCTGCAGCCGCTGCATCTAAGGCTTCGTTGCAATCTTCCCAGGTACTTACGGGAAACTCTGCAGCAAGGACCTCGCGGGTTGCGGGATTCGCTGCCTGAAAGGAGGAGGAAGCATTGGCTTCACGCCATTGTCCTGCGATTAAAACATTTTCCATATCTAAAGTTCTTTCGTCAGTGTATGTAGAGTTTCCAGGTGCCGATCAGCACCGCTATCGGAGGGCGATTAACCTTGAACTACCGGATTCGTCAGCGTACCAATACCGCAAATGCTGATATGTACAACATCGCCTGCATTGAGCGTAAAGTCGCTATCGGGAACAATTCCTGTACCGGTCATCAAAAAGACGCCGTTTGGAAATTCCTGTTCACGACACAGATATTCAATCAAATCTTCAAAAGTCCGGTGCATTTCACTCACTCCGGAATTCCCTTCAAAGACAATCTGGCCCCCTCGTTCAATTTCTAATTTGATACCTGTATCTTCCCGGGCGGGCATACTTTCGAGCAAGGTAATACAAGGGCCTAAGCCGGCACATTGGCGATACACTTTTGCCTGTGGAAGATAGAGTGGATTCTCTCCTTCAATATCCCGGCTGCTCATATCATTACCAATGGTAAAACCAACCAGTTTGTTTTTACTGGAAACAACACAAGTGATTTCCGGCTCGGGAACATTCCAGGTCGCATCGTAGCGAATACGTACTGGCTGCCCCGGACCCGATACTCTATGAGGAGTCGCTTTCAAAAACAATTCGGGGCGATCAGCATCGTAAACCAGGTCGTAACAGGATGCACTTGTTTCGGATTCTTCCATCCGTGCTGTTTGACTTCGTTTATAGGTCACTCCGGCAGCCCAGACTTCCTGTTGGTCGATCGGAGCTAAAAGGGTGACATCGGCAAGCGCTATTTGCTGATCAGAAACCAGAGAAGCTGCTGCTGCTGCCGGGTTTTCCGCTTCAATAATGTCGGACAATGAAGCATAAGCTGAACCATCCAGTGATAACGGTCGAACAACTTCTCCATCTATTTGAGCAACGATTACGTCGCCGGAGGCGGTTTGGCATTTAGCAAGTTTCATTTTTTACTCTCCAAAAATCCTTTATTGGATTATGTGTCTGATTAACTCCAGATTTCGTTCAATCGCCGAATCCAGTTCCCATGCATGATGGCTTCGATATCTTCCGGGCTATAGCCTCGGTCGGCCAGCAAGCTGGTAAGCTTTTGCAAGTCTGCAATCGTTTCCATGTCATAAGGACATTGTTCGCGCCCGTAGCCACCGTCAAGATCTGATCCGATACCAACATGGCGAGTATTACCTGCAAGTTGGCAGATGTGATCAACATGCTCGATGATACGTTCTATATTAACTCCTGCCGAGTAGGGCTGAGTGATGAATCGCTGCCAACCGGGAGCCATCATCCAGGCATCAAAAGCCATTCCTAACACCGCATCACGTTCAATGATTGCCTTAATCTGATCATCACTAAACTGGCGTTGATGCGGCACCAATGCCCGACAGTTTTGATGGCTGGCCCATACTGGTCCCTGATAAATCTCCAATGCCTCCCAAAACCCTTCGTCCGTAAGATGAGTCACGTCGAGGACAATACCCAGGTTTTCCATCTCTTTGAGCAGATCTTTACAGGGAGGTTCCAATCCTCCTTCGGAGCCTGTACCAGGAGCGTATCTGCCCGGGCCGTAATGAGCAGGACCAATCGCTCGCAAACCGTATTCATATGCCTTTTCCAGATAGCTCAGGTCGATAATGGAATCGGCACCTTCAAGACTCAAGACATAGCCAATGGCTAGATCTGACTTATCTTCAGCATTCTCCCATAGCTCGACGTGCGCATTGAGCTGATCACGATTGCGGATCTGAGTCATGAGTCCTTTCTCTTCCATGACTCGATACCAGGCAAGTTGAGCCTGAGTAATCGACCAGGCGATGTCAGGACTGTTCCATCCCGGGAGGGGATTGTCCGGAGCTACATAACGACCGATTTGAGTGGCAACACAGAGGCCAATTTCGCCACGGCGCATCTCCTCCAACGTCAGTACACCCTTGCCTCGATCGGCGTAATCCATTTTACCGGCTTCGCGTTCCCGGACTTCTGTAAGTGTTTTCGTTAGATCGCGGTTCCATTCCACCGCATTCATCGAAATATCCAGATGGGCATCAAAAATTAACATCACGTATTACGCTTCGACCTTCCTGTAAAAATATTTCTTCACGATGCTGTCTGCAGGCGGAGGCGTTTTGATTGTTGCGATAAACCCAATGACAAATGATGACAATAAGCCCACGATAATCGGATCCGTACCCATAAGCCGGTAAGGCGTGAAACCGTCACCATTCAGGAATCCCACACAATACATCGCAAGATGGGTCAGAAAACCTCCCAGCATCGCTGCGATACAACCCTGATGATTGGCTCGTGGCCAGTACAGTGCGAAAACAACCGGTGCCAGGAAAGCTGCTGCCAGACCGCTACCGGTATAGACAATAATATCCTGGAGAAATTCCGGTGGATTCATGGCACCCAACAACGCACCCAATCCGACAATCAAGGTAAAGATATAACTCAGTTTCTTAACCTTTGCTTCGGTTGCTTCCGGGTTCATATTTCGTTGGTAAATATCACGTACCAACGCGGATGAAATCATCAGCAGGAAACTATCCACCGTACTCATCACGGCAGCAAACGGGGCAGCAATTAATAGTCCGGCCAACCAACCCATCCCAATATTGGACGTCAGCGTCACAGCCATCTGTGGCATGATTCGATCTGCTTCTGCCTCCATCCCCGGTAAAATCACTCGGGCACAACAGAAGATTACCACAAGCGGAATGTAGATCAGCGTATAGTAAATCGCCACCGTAAAAATCGACCGTCGCAAGGTGATCGTATCTTTGAAGGCCATCAAACGAACCATGTTACTTGGTTGTCCAGTACCGGAAATTGCCCACATGAAGAAGAACGACACGGCAAGACTTAAAGGCAGGAAGCCACTGGTTTCCGAACGATGAGGCCCCGGAGCAGTGACATAGGCACCTCGCTCATCTTCTGCAGCACCGTACGCGTAGAACCCCTCATCCAAATCACTCACCTTGAGGTCAGCCATGTGTGGCTGTTGCTGAATTTGATTTTGATACACAGACAGTTCATTTTCTAAAACCGTCCCTTCTGTGTAAAGGATTTGGAACAAGTAGACGTCGATCGGCTTACCTGCCACGCGATCTTTTGGAGGCGTGATGAGCGAGTAAAGCATTGCAATTCTGGATACGCCATCTTTACCTTCAAATGGCAGTAAAGTCCCTGGAGAGAGATTTAAATCTTTCAGGTCTACCGGGTAATCCTCAGGGATCTCCATGGATGCCATGTTAAGAACTCGGTTCACTCGCAAATTTGCAAGTTGATTACCAATGCCTGCATCATCACTATTTTGCAGTTCAAAAGCGTCCCAGGATCGAGCTTTGTCATTTTCCGAGACAATTTCAATCGCCTCGACGACAGCAAACCCAGTTGCCTTTTCTAATACATACCGCTTGGTAGTTCTGAAGATTCGTTCCGGATCACCATACAGTGGGAATCCATCTGACGAGACCCAGGTGCCCGGCGGAATACTGATATCCTCTTCAATCGGTTCGATCGCGGACAACACCAACGTCAAATACCTCGGCGGCACCATTTCTGACATTTCTTCAGTGACCAAAGCCATGCCGGTTTTAGTCGATTCGCCCGGATCGATGGCATCACTAGCCTGATAGATTGCCAGTGGCAGCATGATTACCACGCCAACGACCATCACGATTCCCTGCATCACATCCGTCCAGACGACGGCATGAAAGCCACCGTAAGTCGTATAAACGATTACAGCAATTCCAAACACCACCAAACAGAACATATAGTCACTCGATTGGGTGGACATACTGGTAAACCAATCAGGCACGGCCTCCACCATCGAATTAAAGGCATCAATGGGCCCCAGTAACGTTCTTAGAATCTCACTTCCGGCTTTGAACTGAGCCACGAGATTGAACGTCATAAAGAAGATAATTAAACCAACACTGATTAAACCGAACGATACATTATTAAACCGATCTCGCAACACGTCCGGAATCGTAATCGCTCCGGATGTTCTGGCGACCTGATTAATTCGTTTGCCGAGAAGTCCCATAACACAAATTGGGACGACCATATACGAGCCAATCCATAATGCAAGAACCCAGCCATGACTATAGATCTTTGATGGGAAGCCCATAAAGCTACCACCTGATGAACTGGTGGCGGCCAGAGTTAAAGCGAACGCCCAAACTCCTAACCCACGACTTCCCAGAAAGTACTCACTGAGGAAATTTCTATTTTGTAACAGTTTATTGGATAGCCCGGCGATGATAAAAACGGCAATGATATAGATCAGAAATGTGATCAATACAGCATTACCTGATTGGGCTTGGGCTATCAGTTTCGGAATGGAATTCAACATTAGACTTCACCTTCCTCTTCTTGCTGGAGGTGCTCTTCGTCACCGGCAACACCTAACTCATCATCTTTCATAAAGCGGAAACAGAACCAGGTGGTGAACAAATCTGCTGCTAGCCAGGGAGCTGCGACGCCCCACACAATCCATGAGGGAATACCAAAGGTCGTGGGCATATCTGCCGGATCGGCGATGTTGTATCCGTTGTAATAGCAATATGGAATAGTCCAACACAAGGCTACAAACCAACTGAAAAAAATGACAATCGCTTCTCGACGGGAATTCACAAATGTCGGATCCAGTTCATACTGTTGCCCCGCATCAACGGCCTCAGTCGGAATCTGGTCTACGTCAGCATCCATAGCGAGTATCTACCCTCATATAGTGTTAAAGATTATTCACGAACCCTCTATTTTATGGCGAGAAAACGGCATGGTGCAACTAGGCCTTAGTACTCGCCGGCAATCAATATCTGCCGTAGAATCAGTTACGTATTCCAAATAACAATCGGCTCAGGTAACAAAATCCCAAACAGAGGTCTTGGTGTGTCCGCAGAAATCATGGATGGCAAAGCCATCTCTAAAGAAATCCAGGCTGAAATCGCAGTCGAAGTTGCTCAATTCACTCAATCATCGGGGGTCACACCATGTCTGGCCGCCGTGTTAGTTGGGGATGATCCCGCCAGTGAAGTGTATGTAAGGAATAAACACCGAGCATGTGAGCGTGTCGGCATAGCCAGCCAGATGCATAAACTTCCTACCAGCACGACTGAAGAAGAGTTACTGGAGCTTATCGCCGAGTTAAATAGCTCAACGGACGTGCACGGAATTCTGGTTCAGCTACCTCTTCCTGAGGGAATTGACACGTTACGAGTGCTTGATGCTGTCAATCCTCACAAAGATGTCGATGCATTCCATCCGGAAAACGTTGGCTTGATTTCTCAGGGACGGCCCCGGTTTTTACCCTGTACTCCTCATGGCGTACAGCAAATCATTGACCGCTGCGGCATTGAGATGACTGGCAAACATGCTGTCATCGTTGGACGTAGCGATATCGTGGGTAAACCGATGTCGATGTTACTGACTGCTCGAAATTCGACGCGTGGCCCGCAGGCCGCCAATGCCACCGTAACAATCTGTCACAGCAGAACCAAAGACCTGGCTGCTGTTTGCCGTACGGCCGATGTTATTATCGCCGCGATCGGTGTAGCTGAATTCATTACTGCCGACATGGTCAAACCCGGAGCCGTCATCATTGATGTCGGAATCAATCGGACAGAGAAAGGGCTCGTTGGCGATGTGGATTTTGATGGAGTCTCTGAAGTGGCAAGTCATATCACTCCCGTCCCCGGCGGCGTCGGCCCGTTAACGGTCACCATGTTGATGTATAACACGCTCGAAGCAGCAAAATTGCTGCAAAGCTAAGCAAACATCGACCTTTGCCTGAAACGCTGCTCGACTATAATATACGATTGGGCCACAACACTGCGGCTGCGTACTACTTTTTTTGCCGTAACCAGTACCTCCTTCAGAGCCCTCCAAACGCGAGAGTTTATAATGTCTCCTCGAGAGAAACAACCACAACCAAGTGCAATCGAAGTCTTCAAAAACGACAGTGAATATCTGTTGGGAGACATCGGAACTGAGTTAACCGACGAAAATAACTTCTTTGGTAAGGGCAGTGTACAACTGCTCAAACATCACGGAACTTATCAGCAGGATGACCGGGATGTCCGTGGACAAATTCAGGAAGATGGTTCGAAGAAACGATTCATCTACATGGTTCGTACTGCCATACCAGGCGGACGTATGACGACCGACCAGTTTCTAGCTCAGATGGATTTGTGCGATGAAGTAGGCAATAGCACTCTTCGTGTTACCTCACGCCAAACGTTGCAATTACACGGGGTGATTAAATCGGAGCTGAAGGACACCATTAAACGTATCAACGAGACTCAATTGACGACGCTTGCGGCCTGCGGCGACGTCGCTCGTAATACTATGTGCTGCCCGGCACCTTATAAGAATGAAGTCCACCAGGAACTGCGTGAACTAACCGATGAAATCGCACAGCATCTGCTTCCTCGAACAAATACCTATCATGAGTTATGGTTAACCGATACAGATACTGGTGAAAAGTGTCTTGCCGGTGGAGGTGCCGATGCGTCACTTTCAGGTCACGAAGGCGATGACACCGAGCCGATTTATGGACGACAGTACCTACCTCGCAAATTCAAAATCGGTATCGCCTTGCCGCATGACAATTGTATTGATGTCTATACGCATGATCTTGGTCTCATTGGAGTCCTCGAAGATGACAAATTGGTCGGATACAACGTCTTAGTGGGAGGAGGCCAGGGGCGATCACCAAGTGCCAAGAAGACATTTCCTGCACTAGGCCAAAAGCTCTGTTTTGCCACACGCGACCAAGTCGTTAGCATTATCGAAGCTGTGATGAAGGTGCAACGTGACCACGGCAACCGAAGCGACCGAAAGGTTGCTCGCATGAAGTACCTCATCCATAACTGGGGACTGGACGTGTTTAGAGCCAAAGTCGAAGAGTACTGGGGTGGAACTTTAAAGCCGCCACACGCAACTGATGTCTGTGGACACGACGACCATATGGGCTGGCACGAACAAGGAGACGGAAACTGGTTCTACGGACTCAATATTGAAAACGGTCGTATTAAAGACACTGAGTCCATGAAGTTAAAAACAGCACTTCGAGAAGTCTGCAACACGCTACGTCCCGGGATTCACCTAACCGCTCATCAAAGTTTGATTTTCACCGATGTCACCGAAGAAAATCGAGCGACACTGGAAGAGATTCTAGTGAAGCATGGCGTCATTCTCAGCGGAGAAATTTCCAACGCGCGACTTTGGTCCATGGCTTGTGTTGCCTGGCCCACCTGTGGTTTATCCATTACAGAAAGTGAACGCGCATTACCCGGAATCCTTGATGACCTGGACACGGCACTTAATTCACTTGGGCTTGCCGATGAAAAATTCACTCTGCGGATGACTGGTTGTCCAAACGGATGCGCTCGACCTTACAATCCTGATATTGGGTTAGTTGGCCGGGCAAAAAATAAATACACGATGTTTGTCGGTGGAGCGCGTATTGGGAATCGACTCGGTTTCATACATAAAGATATGCTTCCAGCTGAAGAAGTTGTCCCGTCGATCGTCAAGCTGTTTGAATATTTCAAATCAGAACGACAGGGCGAGGAATCCATCGGAGATTTTTGCGCTCGTAAAGGCAACGATGCACTACTTGCCTATGCCGACGCCTAAACCAGCCGGACTGTCGTATTAACTTATTCGCCCGTTGACGTTTACACTCTGATGGCTATCGAAATCACAAGTCCGCAGAATCCCCGCATCAAAGACTTCGTTCGTTTACGGGAACGACGTGGACGGCAATCACAGCGTCGCTTCATTATCGATGGCATCCGGGAAATTCATCGAGCTCGTGCTGCCAAACTACGCATCACTGAAGTTTGCTTTGATCCTCAGCTCTGTCAGGATGTGTCTGAACGTAATTTACTTTCGGCACTTGAAGCGGATGACGCCGTACTGATTGAAGTCTCCAGCCGTGTCATGGAGAAACTCTCCTACGGACAACGACAACTACCGCTGATTGCTATCGCTGAGATCCCATCTGGCAAGTCGCTGGATGACCTGACTCCAAATGAAAATGCACTCGTCGTTATCCTCGAAGCTATCGAAAAGCCTGGAAACTTAGGCGCTATCCTGAGAACAGCGGATGCCGCGCAGGTTCAGGCCGTTATCCTTTCCAATGGAAAGGATGATCTCTATAACCCCAACGTTATACGCAGTAGTTGCGGCGCTGTCTTTCACTTACCTGTAATCAATGCCACGCACGCGGAAGTGGAGCATTGGCTGGCGAGCCATAAGTTCAATACTTTTGCAACTCGAGTGGATGGAGCTATAGACTATACTCGTGGCGATTACCAGGGACGCTCTGCCATTGTCATGGGAGCCGAGGCTACCGGCTTAAGTGATAACTGGCATGCGGACAACTCAACCGCAATCCGCATTCCGATGCATGGAGTTGGAGACAGCCTGAATGTTTCCACCAGTTGTGCCGTAATCTGCTTTGAAGCTTTAAGACAAAGAACGGCCACAGCTTCCTAAAATCGCATTAAGGAAAGCGTACGACGCAACCGGCATCGAGCCGATTTCCCTCCGCTGAGGTTAAACTCATCCGACTTGCTCTGGCTCCCGCTCCGCAGGAACCGAAAATCGCATCGGCAAATGACGCTTCTAAATCGGCGGAACTGAAGTCAGGCGAGTGGTTTGTTAGCAACACGAAGCCTCGTTGCTGCTGAGTCAGTTCACCTGCCAATTCCAGTAACGGTCGTAAATGCTTACCGATCTTCCAAACCTGATTCTTGGGACCATGCCCATACGATGGGGGATCAAGAATGACTCCGTGATACTGATTTCCCCGCTTTAATTCACGTTGGCAGAATAACATGGCATCTTCCTGAATCCAACGAATCGGAGCATCAGCAAGATTACTCAATGCGGCATTTTCCCGAGCGCGTGCAACAATATTACCTGCACTATCGATATGCGTTACCTGAGCTCCAGCTGACGCAGCCGCCAACGTACTCCCTCCGGTATAAGCAAACAAATTGAGTACTTTCACCGGCTCCGCCAAACCCCGTTGTATCCGTTCTACCTGCTTGATGATCCAATCCCAATTGGATGCCTGTTCAGCAAATACGCCCAAATGACCTACCGGACTAAGGTGGAGATTCAGGCGAAAACGCTGCTGGAATTGGATCGACCATGTTTCAAAAGATTCGCCATTCTTACCAAATGCCGATACGTCTTGCTCACGAAGTAACTTCCACTTTCCATGAAGCCCCTGTGTTCGCTGAAATTTGAGATGAGCCTGCTTCCACAACGAGGGGTTGGCAGCAGTGGCATTTTCGGCCGGCGGACAGGGGCGATCAATGATCCACTCTCCAAATCGTTCCAACTTCCTTCCGCCACCAAAATCCAACAATTGATATTGGTCAGATTCAAAGCCTCTACCTGACATGAAGTACCTACGCTTATTTTAGAGGCTGAGCACCATTCGGCGGAGCGACCGCACCAGGCTCTCCGGGAACGGGAGGCGAAGCCCCGTTGGCTGGCTGTTGGAACTCAGCTGGAAGCACAGTCGGCTCCAAAGCTTCGTGGAATGAGAATTCGCTATGGTACTTCGGTTTGTCCTTCGTGGATGCGATGTATTGAGGACGTTCGAACCACTTAGCAATATTGAACACTTCGGTGTCGATACGGTGACCTGCAAATTTTGGTTCGTTGTAGATGGTTCCCCATTGCAGCGGCCCCGCACCGAAAATCCACATGTCATTGGATGTGGATCGAGCGTAATTGACTCCCGATTGCCAAATTGGTTGGCGTTCATTCTTGTCATAGACAAACACTGAAATCTTCGCGATTCCGGAATTATCATCTCGTTTGGCAACGGATATTTCAGGCAGCACTGGGACGGTCGGAACACTGGGGATCAGCTGAGTGAAGGCACCGAGTGAATTATTGCCGGGAATACCATAGGTGATTGTTTGGCTGTCAGTACCGAGAGCACCAACTCGAGGCTCCACGATAAACTCGGCATCTGCTGCTGTATCCACTAATTGGCAATTGTGAGCAAACAGCTGCTGACGCAATGCACTGACAATATAATCAGCGTTTACGAAACCAAAGCCTTTGACTGCTTTAACATACTTTGAGTCAAGAAATACTTTTTCACCGGCGACGTCACTGAAATCCAGATCGCCGACCGTTAAGTCTACCGCATTGGACATCAGAAGCTGATCCGTACCGGTCTTAGTTTTGGTCGTACCACAACCCGTCACAAAGAGGACGCTCATCAGCAGTAAGCCGACAGAACCTAGGTGATCACGGTAACGATGTATGGAATTCATTTCTCGAACAATCCACGCAGGCCCCCCTGCAAGGAATAGTCGGGAAAGTATACGAAATCAGCTTACTGACCTCTAGGTGAATTTACCGCTGGAAAACCACAATTCTCAGATAAGCGATAGCAGGTTACGGACGGCATCACCAATATTCTGTTGACGCATCAGGCTCTCACCCACCAAAATCGCATCGACGTCATTTTCCGCCAGCATCAGTACATCTTCCGGAGTATAGATGCCTGATTCGCCAACCAGCAAACATTCATCCGGGACTTGTTGCTTCATCCTGACCGTATGATTCAAATCCGTTTCGAAGGTGTGGAGGTTTCGATTGTTAACACCGATTAAACTTGCGCCTGCCTCCAACACTCGCCCGCAATTTTCGGGGAAATAAAACTCCACCAACGGCGTCATCCCGAGCTCTAAGGATTCGTTATGAAGTTTACGCAAATGACAATCATCCAGGCACTCGGCGATTAGCAGCACAGCATCTGCTCCGGCAACTCTTGCTTCAAGCAATTGATAGGAATCGAGGATAAAGTCTTTTCGTAAAATCGGAATCTCCACCGAGCTCCGAATGGCCGTTAAGAAATCAAGGCTGCCTTGGAAATACTGTTCATCGGTCAGGCAGCTAATACAGGTCGCTCCGTGGGCTTCGTATGCCTGAGCAATCTTCACCGGATCAAAGTCTTCCCGAATCAAACCTGCTGACGGGCTGGCTTTCTTTACTTCGGCGATCAGTTTGATCGGGCCATCGGCAGCCAGTGCTCCGAAAAAGTCACGAACAGCAGGTGCATCTTTTAACTGTGCCTGCAATTGAGCTGTTGGCACACGTTGTTTTGCTGATGCTATTTCCGCTTGCTTTGTCTCAACAATTTGATCCAGTACACTACCGGACTGTGACATGCTTCCAACCTCGCTGATTTATATATGCCTGCAGATATTCTTTGGCACCCTGTTCGCCTAAAAACCGAGTTATTTTCCAATACGGACGCTTACCTTTGACAAATCGTCGCTGAGTGTCACGTGGTCTGCCTTCGTTTTTACAAACTCGACACTGTCGACCCGTGTGGGTCGCTGCTGTTGCAACAGCACCACATCGTCCACAGTGCTGATCCACGACCCAGTACACACCATCGGTTTCGGCTGCGGGAACCAACTGTAAGTGTATCGGAATATCGTATTCCACACTCAATCGTAATGCTCGACGAAACATCTCCCAAGGGGGAGTAACGTCGCAGGGCACTTGACCAAGTAATGATTCAATGACGTTTAACTGTACGGTTCGCTGCTTCAGTGATGGACTTCTTGAGATCCATAATCCGTACCAACTGGGAGAGGTTTTATCAAAGGCTCGGTAGACTTGATCTCGTAAGAGCCGGTCTTCACTCAAGAGGGTTTCCAAAACCTGTCTCAAATCCACCGTCCCAACAGGAAGGTCGTCGATTAAATCCGGCAGGACGACATCACTGACTGGCATTTGCCCAAAGCAACCTACCCAGGCGTTACTGTGTATCTGTTTTGCTACGTTGGCCGGGCAACGACTACAAAGCTTTGCGACGGACTCAGGGTCACCATAGAATTCGAAAACATCATCCACTCGAAATCCTAATGCCTGCTCGGCCATCATCGTATCTGAGTTTTCGGGCTCGACCGCAACTCCCTCAAAGACGCGCCCGTCCGCTAAGGCATCCTGGTAGACTCGGATCGCTCTCAGATGTCGTTCGGTACGATTGGGATCCTGCCATTTGGGGAAATCCCTGAGAGCACATTCCTGTTCGAGAGCCCAGCGGATAAATTCAGGAGTCGTACCGCGCACTGGTCCACTCCTTTTATAAGAACTACGAATTCAATTTAGCTGTAAAGCTCGTTAGTGCTTAAAGTGCCGACGACCTGTAAAGATCATTGGAATACCGTGTTCATTACAAGCTTCGATGACGGACTCGTCTCCTCGAGAACCTCCCGGTTGAATAATCGCTGCGATTCCTGCTTCGGCAGCCGCATGGATCGAATCGGGAAACGGGAAGAAAGCATCTGAGGACAGCACGGCACCCTGAGTACGTTCAGCAGCTTTGCGAATCGCAATTTCCACCGAATCAACACGACTCATCTGACCAGCACCGGCGCCCACCAGCGATTGATCACGACAAACCGCAATCGCATTGGATTTAATATGCCGCACCATTTGCCAGGCAAACTTCAATTCATCCTGCAGGGACGCATCGGGTTTAGCTTCGGTGACAACTTCCCAGGATGGATAGTCATCTTCAATAATGTCCGCATCCTGTACAAGCATCCCTCCGTTGATGTGACGGTATGACAACTCTCCCTGTTGTTCTTCCAGATTACCAACCTGCATCAGACGGACATTATTTCGCCACTTTGGCTTGGATGTCAGGATACCAATTGCGGACGCCGAGAAATCCGGCGCGACAATCGCTTCGATAAACAAT
>MDTD01040688.1_pt1 | contig 23027 bp, 22 predicted proteins | sample 811221 | NCBI WGS metagenome assembly MDTD01 (sample SAMN05326646, study PRJNA326480) | marine metagenome | isolation source: seawater | place: Pacific Ocean: South West | collected 2011 | reverse complement strand
CCTGCGCAAAAAAACTGAAAAATTTTCTTCATAGTAAATATTGAATAGAGATGAAATGCTCGGTTCTGTTGGGTTATATAAATTATAAATAAAGTAAACAAGAAAAGGAGCATGAAGTATACGCTAATCTGCGTATACTTCATTTTTATTAACGTAGTTCGTATTATGATACAAAAGAGTTAAGAGCTCCAACTACGAATACTAAAAGGATCCAAAGTGCCGACCCTGATAATACAAGACCTTTTGATGATGCCCATCCATCTGGTGAAGCGAGGAGTACTGGTACCCCAACAACAAGAGCTAATGAAAGTCCAATAAAAGCAAGAAGTGTAAGTTGGAAAATAACAAGCATAAAATCAATGTGCCTAACTGAAATGTATGCATTTGCGATACATTTTTTATTCAAAGCTTATTCTAAATAAGATTATTATGTATAAAATAATACATTCGCTACCAAAACTATATTAGTACGGTAATGTAAATCAAATAAAGAAAAAAAGCCGGTTCGGTGTTATTTAATCAAACATCGAACTATTCATATACTACCATTTTCATTACAATCTGCCTAGAATTGATCATTATTACAGAAAACTTTTTTAATAAAAAAAAGTTTTCCTAATATAATAAAGTATAATATTGATTTTTTATTAATTCTTGAGATAAAGATTTAAAAAATATTGGCTCGAACGGGGATTGAACCTGTGACCTTGGGATTATGAGTCCCCTGCTCTACCACTAAGCTACCGAGCCTTCAATAGTATTTTAACGTAATGTAGTTTTTATTCAACCCTATAACTAAATAAATCTAATATCGACACTAACATAAAAACGTCGTTATAATAGAAACTGATAATGATAAATGTATTCTTGGTATTAGCACTGATGGCAGAATGGTTAATGCAGCGGGCTCATAACCCGTTATTCGTGAGAATATTTCTCGGTTCAAACCCGAGTCGGTGCATGTATTTAAATCGATTTAAGGCAATATATATACAAGTAAATATGCGGGATTATCTACACATAGAACTACCAATTGCTATGATATATAAAAAATGTGTTGCAACTACTTTGATGTATACCAGCCCATTTTTTCATAGTGTGTTGTATAACACTTATTTTTACTTGCTTATTTTATTGATTCCTGATGGAACCTAACGCTTATGATTGACTTCATTAAACGCGTGATTGTAACTCAAAAATCGACAACGCTTCTTGAGTCAGAGCGCTATACGTTTGATGTGGATGTACATCTTAAAAAGACCGACATCAAAGCCCTTGTAGAGGATCTTTATGATGTAAAGGTTATTTCAGTGAACACACATCGTCTCCCACGAAAGAAATCAGCATTTGGTGGTGTGCGTCCTCGTACAAAGCGCGCTATCATTCGCTTAAAATCTGGAGACTCATTACCTATTTTTGATTAATATGGCTCTTCGTTTTTACAAAGCATATACTCCGGGAACACGTCACCGTTCCGTATCGGATTGTACAGAATTAAGTAAGACTCGCCCAGAAAAGTCTTTAACACGCTCTTTGCACCGAGCAAAGGGACGTAACAATCGCGGTGTAATCACTTGTCGCCACCGTGGTGGTGGTCACAAACGTTTATATCGTCAAATTGATTTCCGTCGTAATAAATACGATATGAGTGCTGAAGTGCAAACAATTGAATATGACCCAAACCGTAACGCACGTATTGCACTTGTGCAATATGAAGATGGTGAAAAACGTTATATTCTTCAACCAACTGGATTAAAAGTTGGTGATAAAATTATTGCAAGCGCTGATGCTCCTAACGCAATTGGAAATTCACTTCCACTTGCATCAATGCCTTTAGGTGTACAAATTCATAACATCGAAATGCACCCGAAAAAAGGTGGACAACTTGTTCGCGCAGCGGGTGGTGTAGCTCAACTTGTAGCAAAAGAAGGTGATTTTGTAACCGTACGCCTTCCATCTGGGGAAGTTCGTCTTTTAAATAACCAATGTTGGGCCACTATTGGTCAAGTTGGAAATAGTGAGGTTATGAACCTTTCTATTGGAAAGGCGGGTCGTTCACGTTGGCTTGGAAAACGTCCAACTGTACGTGGAAGTGTAATGAACCCAGTAGATCACCCACATGGTGGTGGTGAAGGACGTTGCCCAGTAGGTCGTTCTCAACCAATGACACCATGGGGAAAACCGGCACTTGGTCGAAAGACACGTGCACGTAAAAAGTATAGCGATAGTCTTATTCTTCGCCGAAGAAAAGTTTCATAAATCTTCTTATATCTTATGGCTCGTTCTCTTAAAAAAGGTCCTTTTGTAGCGCACAAACTTATGAAAAAGATTGAAGCGTTACATGCAAAAGGCGAAAAATCAGTTATTCAAACATGGTCTCGTGGTTCGACTATTACACCAATCATGATTGGGCACACAATTGCAGTGCACAATGGTCTTGAACACATTCCAGTGTTTGTTACAGACCAAATGGTTGGTCACAAATTAGGAGAGTTTTCTCCAACACGTACATTTCGTGGTCATGTAAAAACTGACAAAAAATCTCGCCGTTAATTAACGTGCGTGGTGTTGATTTTGAAATAGAAAAATACTATGGGTCAAAAAGTTCATCCTCTTGGATTTCGAATTGGTGTAACGCAAACACACCGTTCGCAATGGTTTGCTAAACCAAAAGATTATGCCAACTTGGTTAAGGAAGATCTTATTATTCGTGAATATGTTGCGCAAAATCTTACAAATGCGAGCATTTCACGTGTAAATATTTCTCGCCAAGTCGATCGTATCGAGATCGAATTTTTCACAGCCCGCCCTAGTGCTCTTGTAGGTACAAAAGGGGAAGCCTTAGTAAAAGTGCGTGAAGCATTAAAGGCAAAACTTCCAGCACACCGAAGTGTGGCTTTATATGTAACTAAAACAGTGCAACCTGAATTAGATGCCGTATGTATTGCTGAAAATATTGCAATGCAATTAGAAAAACGTGCACCTTTCCGACGAACAATTCGTCAAGCACTTCGTAGTGCTCAAAAAGCTGGTGCAGTTGGTATTAAAGTACAAATTGCTGGACGTTTAAATGGGGCTGAAATTGCACGAAGTGAATGGGCACGCGAAGGTCGCGTACCATTACATACTATTCGTGCAGATATTGATTATGCTACAGCTCGTGCACTTACTGTGTATGGGATTTTAGGTATTAAAGTCTGGGTATGTAAGGGAGATAACAAATGCTAAGTCCAAAACGAACAAAATATCGTAAGCCCCACCGTGGGCGTTTAAAAGGTAAAGCTATGCGTGGTAACAAAATTGCATTCGGTGATTTTGCTCTTCAAGCCCTTGAGCCTGGATGGATTACATCACGCCAAATTGAAGCCGGTCGTCGTGCCATGAGCCGTTATGCTCGACGTGGTGGAAAACTTTGGATTCGTGTATTTCCTGATAAATCTATTACAGCCCGTGCTGCGGAAACACGTATGGGAGCTGGTAAAGGTGCACCTGACTATTGGGTTGCTGTTGTAAAACCAGGGAAAATCTTATATGAGATGCGTGGTGTATCAGAAGCAATTGCACGTTCATCAATGCGTATTGCTGCATATAAAATGCCTGTAAAAACAAAATTTCTTATCCGTGAGGGATTTGTTGCTGGATCATAAAGTTTGGCACAAAATTTCTCCTTAATGACTGTTTAATTCCCATGATTCAACCACAAACTTATCTTGAGGTTGCCGATAATAGTGGAGCACGTAAGCTTATGTGTATCCGTGTATTAAATCGGCAATATGGAAATATTGGTGACGTAATCCTTGCTGTTGTGAAGGAAGCTTTACCAAATATGCCAGTAAAAAAATCTGATGTTGTTCGTGCTGTTGTAGTACGCACAGCACATACGGTACAACGTGAAAATGGAATGTCAATCCGTTTTGATGACAATGCTGCCGTAATTATTAATAAAGAAGGGAACCCACGTGGAACACGTGTATTCGGGCCGATTGCACGTGAATTACGTGAACGCGATTTCATGAAAATTGTTTCTCTTGCCCCTGAGGTTCTTTAAGTTTTTTATCGCTTATGATTCAACGCCTTCATAATTTGTATTTAACAAAGGTGCGTACAACACTTACGGAGCAATTCCAATATAAAAATACGCACCAAATCCCACGTCTTGAAAAGATTGTTATCAACCGAGGTGTGGGTGATGCTTCACAAAATGCTAAACTTCTCGAATCTTTATCAGGTGAACTTACATTATTAGCAGGTCAAATGCCTGTTGTAAAGCGTTCAAAAAAAGCTATTGCAGGTTTCCAAATCCGTGAAGATATGCCAATTGGGCTTTCTGTTACGTTACGTGGTGAGCGCATGTATGCATTTTTTGATCGTCTTGTAAACCTTGCGTTACCGCGTATTCGCGATTTCCAAGGAATTAACCCAAAAAGCTTTGATGGAAATGGAAATTTTAACCTTGGTTTAGATGAGCAATTAATGTTCCCTGAATTAAGTTACGATACCATTGATCAAATTCGCGGAATGGATATTGCTATTGTGACAACTTCACAAAGTGATCAAGAAGGACTTGCACTTTTAAAAGAACTTGGAATGCCATTCCGAGAAAAAGCAATTAAGTAAATTAATAACACATTGTTAAAACAACAAGTGTACACAGACTCAGTAGAGGAAATGTTATGATTAATGACACAATTGCAGATATGCTTACACGTTTACGTAATGCACATCTTGCAAATAAAACGTCAGTTGTGTTGCGTGCAACACGCGTAACACGCAATATTGCACAATTACTATTCCAAGAAGGATTTCTTTCAAGTGTTGAACCAGAAATTAATGGAATGTTTGAAGTGACATTAAAGCGTTCAGTAAAAACATTCAAACGTGTTAGTACTCCTGGAGTTCGTACGTATGTAAACCATAAAGAGCTTCCCCGTGTATTAAATGGGATGGGAATTGCTATTATTTCAACGTCACAAGGAATTATGACTGAGAAAAAGGCACGTACTTTAGGTATTGGTGGTGAAGTACTTTGTTACCTTTGGTAATGTATGGCTGATCGAGAACTTATTGAAATGGAAGGTACTGTTATTGAATCCCTTCCAAATGCAATGTTTCAAGTCGAACTTGAAAATGGTTTCCAAGTACTTGCTCATATTTCTGGAAAAATCCGTAGAAATTCCATCAAGATTCTTTTGGGAGATCGTGTGACAGTAGAACTCACTCCATATGATTTAACAAAAGGGCGTATTACTTATCGTTTACGTAATAAAGACAAAGGGAATACAACGAAGTCAGTTTAAGCCTTTTATTGGAACTTTTCTACTCGGAAACAACAGATCAGGTATATCCACCATCTACTTGTTTATATGGGTCTCATTTGGGTTCATCTTCAGTTTGAGCCTTTCTTATTCTATATTGGTAAATTTATACTATGGCTAGTAAACAGCGTAAAGGCGTACAGAAAAAAGCCCGCCGAAAAGTACAACGTGGCGTTGTACACATTTTAGCCACGTTTAATAATACATTGGTTACAATTAGTGACCGTTCTGGTATGGTGATTGCTTCATCATCAGCAGGTGCTTGCGGATTCCGTGGAGCACGTAAAGGGACACCATTTGCTGCACAAACTGCAGCAGAAGAAGCAGCACGTAAATCACTTGACTATGGATTAAAATATGTTGATGTGATGGTAAAAGGTCCAGGAGCTGGACGTGAAATGGCTATTCGCGCACTTCAACAACTTGGTTTAGGTATTACATTAATCCGTGACGTAACTCCGTTACCTCACAATGGATGCCGCCCGCCAAAGAAACGTCGCGTATAATTTTACAATTTGGTTTCTTTTTGTAAAAAATTCGAGATACTAAGTTACTTATTTTTTTTGAAAAAGTAGTAATTAAAAGGTCTCGATATGCCAATGCCCGTGTGTATCAACGAATATTTACAACCACTATGAATTTTATTGTTCCAAACTCATCGGCAAAGTTAGAGTGTGTTGAATTTCGAGAAAATAACTCGCGTGAGCATTATGCTCGGCTTGTCCTTGGCCCGGGTGCGCCAGGCCAAGGAGGAACACTTGGTAATACATTTCGTCGATTATTATTAAATGATTTGCCAGGGGTTGCAATTACAGCTGCAAAACTTAATGATGCACGTACAGAATTTGTGACTTTACCTGGTATCCGCGAATCTGTCGTAGAAATTTTTCTTAATTTACGAGATATCGTATTTTTTAATACGTTTCCAGATGTATTAGCTCCTCAAGGTACAATTACAATTGACCCACAAACATTTCATAATGAAAGTGATAACGTTTCTGGAAAACTTATTTTTACAGAACCACGTACCATTTGTGCTGGGGATATGGATTTACCAGAGGGGATTTATTGTGTTGACCCAACCCAACCAATTGCAACATTAATGAATGCTCAAACACCGTTTCATTTGACATTTATTCTTGAACAAGCAACTGGTTATCGAGTTTGGAAAAAACCAACACAGCCAAATGGAACAGGTTTTTACCCTCCACGCCAGATTGGTACTCCACAGATTGACGAAGTAAAATCGGGTGTGTTTCAACCAATTGACGGGAATTTTATGCCTGTGAAACTTGTGAATTTCACCGTTCATGACGGACCACCACATGGCGAATATATCCATTTTGAAATTACAACAAATGGAAGTATTCACCCTCATGATGCTTTTAAGCATGCTGGTGCTATTTTAACGGAAATCACACGTGCAACACTTCAAGATCCACGACCTGTTGTTGGGATTGACGAGGTTTCAACACCTCCAGAAACACCAACACAGCAAACGGCTTATTTTGAAAGTATTGCAATTGAACAATTAGAACTCTCATTACGAGCGTATAACTGTTTAAAACGCGCTCAGATTTTAACTTTAGCTGATTTAGCAAATGAATCTTATACAAGTCTTCTTGCACTTCGGAATTTTGGACAAAAGTCTGCTGAAGAAGTTGCTAAAGCTCTTGAAACATATGGGATTGAATTAGCTTATGAAACTGAAAGTTAGAGCTTGGTAATTTTTATATAAGACATCTGTTTAATTTACGGTTGGTAAAGCACTAAATATAAAAACTTTAGTGCAACCATGACTATAAACAATGGAGATTGTGTATGCAACAAATTTGGTCGGCCACTGGACGACGTAAACGAGCAAGTGCTCAAGTCCGAATTGCATCACCGGGAACGGGAACAATTCAAATTAATCAAGTAGATGCTCAAGTTTACTTACAAGGGAAATACCCAAATATCCTTAAACCATTACAACTTTTTCAACTTGAAGAAAAGTGTGATGTATTTATTCAAACAACAGGTGGTGGTCTTACAGGACAAGCTGATGCTATTCGCCTTGGTTGCGCTCGTGCACTTTGTTTAATGGATCCATCTTACCGCCCTGAATTAAAGGAAAATGGGTACCTTACTCGTAATTCACTTAAAAAAGAGCGTAAAAAGTATGGATTAAAAAAGGCACGTAAAGCTCCACAATTTTCAAAGCGTTAATTTGTTGGATCTAAATTTTATTTAAATTATGCGGTTTTATTACCTTTAGTTTATAAAATATTGTGTTTAAATTTGTGTACAAGAAAGACTTGAACTCTTTCGGTCTTTCCTGTACACTAAGAGTATGTCTTAGTGGTGGAATGGTAGACACGCAAGCTTGAGGGGTTTGTGCTTATCGGCGTGGAGGTTCGAGTCCTCTCTAAGACATGTCCCATCAACGGTGGGGTTTCGCATCAATGGGTCGATGCCCGAGTGGTTAATGGGGGCGGACTGTAAATCCGCTGGCTTGCCTACACTGGTTCAAATCCAGTTCGGCCCAATATTTTAAATCGTGTGGCTGTGGTGGAATGGTAGACACTGGAGACTTAAAATCTCCTGCAGCTAATACTGCGTGAGGGTTCAAATCCCTCCAGCCACAAAAAACAAATAGATTTTTATTTTATTCAAGGGATATAACTCAGTGGATAGAGTTCAGGTCTCCGAAACCTGTTGTCAGGAGTTCAAATCTCCTTATCCCTACTAAAGTTACTTTGAGTATTTAAATAAATAGAATCTACATGCTCATTTCTAAAAAATAAGGTATTATATCGATGTGAGACATCAAAGCATGGAGAAAGGTGATGAATTTCTTATACGATATTTCTGCCGTTGAAATCGGTCAACATTTTTATTGGACTCTTGGTGGGTTCCAAATGCACGGTCAAGTATTAATTAACTCATGGATTGTACTTGGACTCGTAATTGCATTTGCACTTGTAACAACAAGTGAATTAAAGCCTGTTCCAGAAGGAGGGCAAAACTTAGCTGAGTTCGTTGTAGAATACATTCGTGACATTGCTAAAACACAGATTGGAGAAGACTACTTAACGTGGACACCATTTATTGGAACACTTTTCCTTTTTATCTTTGTGTCAAACTGGTCGGGTGCACTTATTCCATGGAAAGTTATTGAACTTCCAAATGGAGAACTTGGAGCGCCAACAAATGATATTAACACAACTGTAGCCCTTGCTCTTTTAGTATCTGTAGCATATTTTTATGCTGGATTAAAGAAAAAAGGGTTAGAATATTTTGGAAAGTATGTAGAGCCTACGCCAATTCTTCTTCCAATTAACGTTCTTGAGGATTTCACAAAGCCATTATCATTAAGTTTCCGTCTTTTTGGAAACATTCTTGCAGATGAGCTTGTAGTAGCGGTACTTGTATCATTAGTCCCTCTTGTGATTCCAATTCCTCTTATTTTCCTCGGGCTTTTTACAAGTGCAATTCAAGCACTTATTTTTGCAACGCTTGCAGGAGCATATATTGGAGAAGCACTTGAAGGTCACTAAACTGTCCTCTTCTATTCAATAGAACACGCTGGATAGACATACATGAAAGTTTGTCTTGTTCAACGTTCCAAATGGGGCGAATACTTTTATTCGCTCCATATTTCCTAATTAAAGTGAAATCTAGATTAAAATATTTTAATAGGAGAAATAATTCGAGTAAAAATAATTCTTAAAGATTAAATTAAAAGAGACTTTCAAAAACCTATAAAACCTGTTATTCTCCAATTGCATAAGCAACTTATAAAAAGGAAACATACAATGAACCCATTAATTTGTGCTGCATCTGTAGTTGGAGCTGGTTTAGCAATCGGACTTGGAGCTATCGGTCCTGGTATTGGTCAAGGTACTGCAGCTGGTCAAGCTGTAGAAGGTATTGCACGCCAACCTGAAGCTGAAGGAAAAATCCGTGGAACACTTCTTTTATCATTAGCATTCATGGAAGCGTTAACAATTTACGGTCTTGTAGTTGCATTAGCATTAATGTTTGCAAACCCATTCGTTTCTTAATTTCAATTTTTTGAGATTCCAAAAGAAATGTTTTTTCTGCCCGAATTAATCTTTATTAAAGTAATTCGGGCAGTTAATCCCTGATTTACTTAACTAAGTAATCATTAAGTATAAAACAAGGTTAATTCTTCTCTTTTATACAATAAAAATTCCAAATTACCTGGAGGTTTCACACGAATGGTATCACTTGCAGAAGGGTTCGGATTTAACACGAATCTTCTTGAAACTAACATTCTCAACCTCGCTGTTGTTCTTCCACTTGTTTTTTCGCTTGGGAAAGATACATTAACATCTATCTTAGACACTCGACGCGAGAAAATCCTTAGCAGTCTTCGTAGTGCAGATGATCGATTTAAGCAAGCACAATTAGAACTTGATGCTGCAAAATCAGAACTTGCCCTTGCTGCTGAAAAAGTAAAAGAAATTCAAAGCGAAGGTCAAAAGACACTTGAAGCTCTCCGTCTTGAAGAGACAAAGCGTTATGAAGAACTTCACCAGCGTTTTGATGATCTTAAAGAAGAGACAGTTCGTCTTGAAGAAGAGAAAGTTGTAAATACTTTCCGTCAACAACTCATTAGTGTTGCTTTTGAAAAAGCGATTGAAGGAATCCGTTCACGTATGGACGAAAAACTTCACCGTAAGTACATTGATGCGAAGATTGCACTTATGAATAGCACTCTTTAATAGAGCTATTTAAAGTGACAATTTATTTTTAAAGAGTAAAAAATTAATTTAATTTTATTACTCGTGAAGACACTGGTTGTCAGAATGTCTTCTCTTTATGAGGTTAGCCACTTTATTAGACGGTTTTAACAAATGTTAGTAAACTGTTGGCTTCCCATTTTGTGAAAAGTTAATCCCAAAGATTGAATCGAACCGAGGATCACATGGTAAAAATTCGCCCAGATGAAATTAGTAGCGTTATTCGCCAACAGATTGAGCAATACACGCAAGAAGCACAAGTTGTAAATGTTGGAACTGTACTTCAAGTTGGAGACGGAATTGCTCGAATCTATGGATTAGAGAAAGTAATGGCTGGTGAATTACTTGAATTTAAGGATGGAACAATTGGTATTGCTTTAAACCTTGAATCAGATAACGTTGGTGCTGTACTTATGGGTGAGGGACTCTCTATCCAAGAAGGTGATGCAGTAAAAGCAACTGGAAAAATTGCACAAGTACCAGTTGGAGAGGCTTTCTTAGGTCGTGTAGTAGATGCTTTAGCTCGTCCAGTTGATGGTAAAGGTGAAATTCCTTCATCAGATAGCCGTTTAATTGAATCACCAGCTCCTGGTATTATTGCACGTAAGTCAGTATACGAGCCACTTCAAACAGGGCTTGTGTCAATTGATGCTATGATCCCAATTGGACGTGGTCAGCGTGAGTTAATTATTGGTGACCGTCAAACTGGTAAAACAGCTGTAGCAACAGATACAATTATTAACCAAAAAGGTGGAGATTGTATTTGTGTATACGTAGCAATTGGTCAAAAAGCGTCTTCAGTAGCACAAATTGTAACAACTTTAGCAAATGCTGGAGCAATGGACTACACAATTATTGTAGCTGAGAACGCAAACGCACCAGCTGCACTCCAATACCTTGCACCGTACACAGGTGCTTCACTTGCTGAGTACTTCATGTACACAGGACGTGCAACGCTCATCATCTACGATGACCTTTCGAAGCAAGCACAAGCTTACCGTCAGATGTCACTTCTCCTTAAGCGTCCTCCAGGACGTGAAGCATACCCTGGTGATGTATTCTACCTTCACTCACGTCTTCTTGAGCGTGCTGCGAAGCTTAACGAGTCATTAGGTGAAGGAAGTATGACAGCTCTTCCAATTATTGAAACACAGGGTGGAGATGTATCAGCATACATTCCAACAAACGTAATTTCAATTACTGATGGACAGGTATTCCTTTCAGCTGACCTCTTTAATGCTGGTATTCGTCCAGCAATTAACGTAGGTATTTCTGTATCACGTGTAGGTTCTGCTGCTCAAATTAAGGCAATGAAGCAAGTAGCTGGTACACTTAAGTTAGAACTTGCACAGTTTGCTGAGCTTGAGGCATTCTCACAGTTCGCTTCTGATCTTGACCAAGCAACACAAAACCAACTTGCACGTGGAGTACGTTTACGTGAGCTTCTTAAGCAATCACAATCAGCACCACTTTCAGTGGATATGCAAGTTGTGACAATTTACGCAGGAACTAAAGGATATCTTGATACTCTTGCAGTAGATCAAGTACGTCCATTCCTTGAAGGACTCCGTGACTACATGAAGACAAACAAGCCAGACTTCAGTAAGAACGTTCTTGAATCATCAAAGATGTCACCTGAAGATGAAGAAATGTTAAAAGAAGGAATTACTACATACACTGCTATGTTCCTTGAAACAGCAAAGTAATTACTTTTTTTAATTAATTAGTAATAAATAGTGAAACTGTTTTATTTCTAATTTAATATTTACATTAGGTGGGAATTCCCACCTAATGGAGTCATAATCCAATACTCAAGTTTTAGGGCTCTCTTCTATAATAAAAAGACGTAATTACTAATTTACACAAAAAGATGACGCATCATGAAAAATATGGTAAAGTAGCTCTAAAGAATTCTATGTGTTTTCAAACACTCGCATCTTCTTAACAATATTGTTAAGCACTATCCTTTTATATAACCTTTACTTTATGGCAAAAAAATCAATGATTGCGCGTGAGACAAAGCGCCAACGCCTTGTACAAAAATATGCAGAAAAACGTGCACAGTTTAAGCAAGATCTCCGTAACGCTGGTTCAATTCGTGAAGTTGTAGCAATTCACCGTCAATTCCAGACTTTACCACGAAACAGTGCACCAGTCCGTTTACATAACCGTTGTGTACAAACTGGTCGTCCAAAAGGGTACTACCGTGATTTTGGACTTTCTCGTCATGTATTACGCGAAATGGCACACCAATGTTTACTCCCAGGTGTACGCAAAGCAAGTTGGTAACATTATAAATTAGCCAAATACTAATTTGTAAATCTATTACTTACTTCTAAAGTAATAAATTTCTAGGGACCTAATGTATAACATTAGGTCTTCTATTATAGAAAGCGTTGACTTTTTCCTATGAGAACGTCATAATATATTGTAGTTTGGGGCATAGCCAAGTGGTAAGGCGACGGTTTTTGGCTCCGTTATTCGGAGGTTCGAGTCCTTCTGCCCCAGTAAAAAGGAAATTTCAGATTATATTTTCATTAGAGTTTACTATGAATAACAAAAATTTATTTGTGACTGTAGCCGCAGCATGGATGCTTACATTCACAGGGTCTGCAAATGCTTACCCAGTATATGCTCAAAATGGGTATGAAAACCCACGTGAAGCAACAGGGCGTATTGTTTGTGCGAACTGTCACCTTGCTCAAAAACCTGTAGATATTGAAGTACCTCAAGCAGTACTTCCAGACTCAGTATTTGAGGCGGTTGTAAAAATCCCATACGATCAACAAGTTAAGCAAGTACTCGGAAACGGGAAAAAAGGTCCATTAAATGTTGGAGCTGTTCTTGTTCTTCCAGAAGGTTTCCAAATTGCTCCACCAGAGCGTATGTCACCTGAACTTCAAGAAAAAGTTGGAAAACTTTACTTCCAACCATATAGTGAAGATAAGAAAAACATTCTCATTGTTGGTCCAGTTCCTGGTAAGAAATACAGTGAAATGACATTCCCAATTCTTTCACCAGATCCAGCTAAATCTAAAGATGTAAACTACCTTACATACCCGATTTATCTTGGAGGTAACCGTGGTCGTGGTCAGGTATACCCAGATGGTACTAAGAGTAATAACACAGTATACAATGCGCCAGCAGCGGGTACTGTAAGTGCAATTAACCCAACTGATAAAGGTGTAGATGTAGTTATTACTACAGCAGCTGGTGCCAAATCAACAACAGCAATTCCAGCTGGTCCAGATATTATCGTATCTGTAGGAGACGCTGTGCAAGCAGATCAACCATTAACAAATAACCCTAACGTAGGTGGTTTTGGTCAAGGAGAAACAGAAATTGTACTCCAGAACCCAGCTCGTCTTCAAGGACTCATTATTTTCCTTGGTTTTGTACTTATTGCACAAGTATTCCTCGTTCTTAAGAAGAAGCAATTTGAGAAAGTACAACTTTCAGAAATGAACTTCTAATTACAAATATTTTGAACCCATGTTCGCATGGGTTCGTAATAATATATAAGACTTATTTTTTTCATTAAACGTTTAACTATTTCTATTATTTTATTTTAAGGCGTAAACAAGTAATATGTTTTACAAAGAAAAAAGCCAGTGGAATGGGGCGTTCCTTCGGTAGGATGCAAATGCAACCAATGTGATTTCGCCCCTCACGTGGCGCATGGAATGCCTAAATCGAAAACAATAAATCTAAAGATTTAATTGATCTCCACGACGGTACTGAAGGTAGGCTGTTACAAAAAGCCCAGAGAGAGTAACCGGCATAAGTCCAAGAACAATTCCAGAAAGAAGTGTTTCAACCATGATATGATACCTCGGTAATATATAAATAATCTGATTATAAATCAGATATGTGCCCAGGTAAAATATACCTGGGCACAAAAACTCATATACAAAATAAAAATATTTTATATATAAAGATTACTCAATGATTAGAGAGTATCTACAGTATCGAATTCGAACTTAATCTCTTTCCATACTTCACAAGCTGCTGCAAGCTCAGGAGACCACTTACAAGCTGCACGGATAACATCTCCACCCTCACGAGCGAGGTCACGACCTTCGTTACGAGCTTGAGTACAAGCCTCAAGAGCTACACGGTTAGCAGATGCACCTGGAGCGTTACCCCATGGGTGTCCAAGAGTTCCACCACCGAACTGTAAACAAGCGTCATCACCGAAAATCTCTACAAGAGCTGGCATGTGCCATACGTGAATACCACCAGAAGCTACTGGCATTACACCAGGAAGAGATCCCCAGTTCTGAGTGAAGTAAACTCCACGGTCACGGTCCTTCTCAACGATTGGGTCACGCATAAGGTCAACGAAACCAAGAGTTACGTTACGCTCACCTTCAAGCTTACCTACTACAGTTCCTGAGTGAAGGTGGTCACCTCCAGACATACGGAGAGCCTTAGCAAGTACACGGAAGTGGATTCCGTGGTTACGCTGACGGTCAATTACTGCGTGCATTGCACGGTGAATGTGAAGGAGTAATCCGTGATCACGACAGTACATTGAAAGAGAAGTGTTTGCAGTGAAACCACCAGTAATGTAGTCGTGCATAATAATTGGAAGTCCTAATTCCTTAGCACACTGAGCACGCTTGATCATCTCATCGTTGTGTCCAGCAGTTACGTTAAGGTAGTGTCCCTTAATCTCACCAGTCTCAGCTTGAGCCTTGTAGATAGCCTCAGCTACGAAAAGGAAACGGTCACGCCAACGCATGAATGGCTGAGAGTTTACGTTCTCATCATCCTTAGTAAAGTCAAGACCACCACGAAGACACTCGTATACTGCACGACCGTAGTTCTTAGCAGAAAGTCCAAGCTTAGGCTTAATAGTACATCCAAGGAGACCACGTCCGTACTTGTTTAACTTATCACGCTCAACCTGGATTCCGTGTGGAGCACCTTGGAAAGTCTTACAGTAAGCTACTGGAATACGTAAGTCCTCTAAACGGAGAGCACGAAGTGCCTTGAATCCGAATACGTTACCTACAATAGATGTGAAAAGGTTAGTTACTGAACCTTCCTCGAATAAGTCGATTGGGTAAGCAATGTACGCGATGTACTGGTTATCTTCACCAGGAACTGGCTCGATATCGTAACAACGACCCTTGTAACGGTCAAGCTGAGTAAGACCATCAGTCCATACAGTTGTCCATGTTCCAGTTGAAGACTCAGCTGCTACAGCTGCTCCACACTCTTCACAAGGTACACCTGGTTGTGGTGTCATACGGAATGCTGCAAGAACATCAGTTGCTTGTACCTGGTAATCAGGTGTGTAGTATGTTAAACGGTAATCCTTAACTCCAGCCTTGAATCCAGACTGAGTCATTGTTTGAGTTTGCGGTGACATAATTTTTTTCTTTATGAAAAACACGAATCCATAATTTCGAAATCTACTCGGGTAAATGTGCTAAAACAACAGCACCTTTCTGAACTATTGTACACAGGGAAATGCTACATGACAAGTAGTTTGTAGCTAGATTATTATTTTACATTTGCCAGGAACCAGATTTGAACTGGTGACACAAGGATTTTCAGTCCTCTGCTCTACCGACTGAGCTATCCCGGCTATTTGTATATAGTACATTACAATTTTATATCTTGAATGTCAAGTCCGGTTTTCAGAGAAAAAAAGCTAATTCTTTATTTTAAGTTAAAAATTATGCATAGCTTAAATATAGCTATGCATAATATTCACAGATTAGCATTAAATTAACCCTTTAGAATAAAGGGAAAGTAAGTGCATCTGGAAAAAAACGGTTTAATTCAATCAAAAGACCAGCAAGGAAGCTAAACCAAAGCGTCGCAAGTACAGGTGCTGTTGAAAGGTAAATTGTAAGATCCTTCATGGTATCCTCCTAACAAAAACAAACCATATACAAGTCAATAACGTGGAAGCTATATGACTCGTTATTTGTTTGAAACTACCAAAAATGGTAGACGCGATAAAAATAGGCAAATCATCTATTTAGAAGTTAATTAAGAACATATACTGCTGTGCTTAATATAATAAACTTCTTAGTTATTCAAAATCTTTCGAACTTGGGTTACGTCCTGGGTCATTTGAAAGGAACCCAAATACAAAAAGTGAAATGAAGAAGATAACTACTGTGTAAACAAGAATTTTTAACGTAAGCATACTGTTTTACTTTCTCCAATGAGCGAGGTAAATAAAATAACACTACTAAAGTGTTACTTTTGGTAATTAACGGAAACTTACGGAAGCTTGCCAAACAAAAGCAAGAAGTAAGAAAAGAACTGGAATAATCGGGAGTACATCCACGAGCGGGTCAAATGGAGCATACGCTTCCGGTAATCGTCCAAGAATGAAAAGTTGAGGCATGATAAAATCTCCAATCAGATCAAATAAAGGGATGAACTAGCATTTTTATTATATCTAAAGAAGCCCTACAAATCAAAATCAAAACCTAGATAAAATCAATTTTTTTTCAAAAGAGCTTAATAAAAGATTTTTTCCTTTATCTATATCGGAGAGAGTGGGATTTGAACCCACGGTAACTTGCGCTACATTGGTTTTCAAGACCAATACATTAAACCACTCTGACACCTCTCCATGTTATTTAACATACCAAAAATAGGGGTTATATGCAAGCCCCTGTTTTTAGTATAATTAATGAGTCAATGATTGTTTATTTTACGGATAGAAAAATAAACAATCCTTTAACCACTTATTTCATTACATTTTTTGTAAGTGTAGAAAAACTTGTTGGATGTAAAATTACAAGTTGTGAAAGCATCTTACGGTTTAATAATACACGGTTAACTTTTAATGCATGCATAAAGCGGCTATATGAAATACCAGCAGGTCGTGTTCCTGCATTAATACGACGGATCCATAAACGACGGTATTGGCGCTTTTTCTTGCGTCGATCACTATATGATGATGAAAGGGCTTTTAAACTACGTTGATTCGCTGTGCGAAATAATGTTGAGTGTGAACCACGGAAACCACGGTTAAGATCTAAAATTTTATTTCGGCGCTTTCTTGCAACAGTTCCACGTTTTACTCGAGTCATAAATTGTATTGAGTTAATCTTCGTTTTCACTCGACGAAGAAAATTAGTCTGGGCATTCTATGCTCTTAAATAAAAAAAGCATATATAGAATATCTCGGTTTATAAAAGTTAAAATCAGCAGAATCAATTGTCTATTGATTACCTCTATATATACATATAGAGTACATACAAAGTATGGTTTGCGTCAAGAACCTCATCAAAGAAGTTTCTTTTTTGGTCAAAAAAGATTTGTATTTTTTTCGGAGAGAAGGGGATTCGAACCCCTGGTATGATTACTCATACGCTTCATTAGCAATGAAGTACTTTCGGCCACTCAGTCATCTCTCCAGTCCCAGTGTACCAATATGTACACATACAAACAAGGGCTTGTATAATTTGATTTTTTCACGCCCTGTAGGACTCGAACCTACGACATCAGGTTTTGGAGACCTGCGTTCTACCAACTGAACTAAGGACGCATTATAAAACTTTAAATTTTCGACACGGCTCGGAGTGACAGGATTCGAACCTGCGACCACATCGTCCCAAACGACGTACGCTACCAAACTGCGCTACACTCCGATATGTTCTATTTAGTAGAGTAGCAAATGTACTCTGTTTAAACAATTATATTTTTTGTATTACAATTATCAATTGCGTAGTTCCTCACCAGCCATGTTTAAACATGTTGGTAAGGATTCCACAACACTTACGAAAGCTTCAATTTACTTGTAGAGCTCTGCTCCAAGGCGTACTGAAAGAATACCTGTAATAAGTGCAACAAAAAGAGCAACAAAAACTTGTGTATCAGATAAAGGCATACTTGTTATAAGGGGTTAAATTTTACAACTAAACCGGCATTTAACAAGGTTATTTTCTATATTTCTAAACTGAATTCTACAAAATAATCAATTTTTCAAATGCCGAAAAAACTAGACCTACAAAAAAATATAAAGACAAAGTTTTTTTTAGCTTTTTCTTTTAATAGACAATTTTGTAGATTTAATTACGGTTAATTAAAGGTTACCACCACGAGCGTATACAGCTGCAACGATAATTGGACCTGCACCAACAACAAGAGCAACGCTTACAAGTTGACCGATTAATTCAAGGTTCATAGATGTAACTCCGTGTAATAAATAAAGGTTAAATTTATCAATAAATAATTCTGTTCTTAGCTTAAAGAATAAGAAGAAATATATTTTTGAAGTAATTAAAGATTGGCTCTAAAAAAGGAAACGTAATATACGTAAACATCTTTTTTAGATGGATTTTTGTCTAAATAATTGTGAATGAAAGAAAATATAAAATTTTTATTAAACTAACATTCAATTATTTTTTTAGTTAATTTGCTCTGTTTCAATATAAAGGAAAAGAGCAGCCATTGTTACGGCTGGGAAAACTAAACCTACAAGAGGTACAAAAATTGAAGGTAAAAGAGATGAAGCCATATGTTTCCTCCTTAAGAAGTATTTTACCGGAAATAAGGTATAGAGGCGACATTTCTATTATAGAAAAAAAAAGCAAAAGCTTCACGCTATTTGTTATGTTTTTTTTAACTCCGTTCGGGACTGACGGGACTCGAACCCGCAACTTCCGCCGTGACAGGGCGGTGCTCTAACCAATTGAACTACAGTCCCATTATTATGTATTTAATAATGCCTTATTTTCTACATTTTGGCAATACTTGTTTTTTTTATCGAAATTGTCCCTTTGGCAGTGACAGAATTATAAGTTCCAGGCATAATTAAAATACCATACTTTATACCATTGCATTGTATTTTAACATTTTTTTAATGTTTTATTGAAGTAGGCTTGCTCTGTATTATTAAATCAATAGTTGTTTTAGAAATTCAACTTACTTTGTAATATTACAGCACTCATTACGTTTTTTATTAATTTTTTGATAAAAAAGTAATTTATGAACTAACGAGGAAACTTTAATGACAATTAGCCCACCAGAACGCGAGGTAAAGGCAGTCAAGATTGTAGTAGATCGTGATCCAGTACCAACTTCGTTTGAGAAATGGGGGAAACCCGGACACTTCTCACGAACACTTGCTAAAGGTCCAGCTACAACAACATGGGTATGGGATCTCCATGCCGATGCTCACGACTTTGACAGCCACACAACAGACCTTGAAGATATTTCGCGCAAGGTTTTCAGTGCGCACTTTGGTCAACTTGGTGTAATCTTTATTTGGCTTAGTGGAATGTATTTCCACGGAGCACGTTTTTCAAACTATGAAGCTTGGTTAAGTGACCCAACTCACATTAAGCCAAGTGCACAAGTTGTTTGGCCTATCGTAGGTCAAGAAATCCTTAACGGTGACGTTGGAGGTGGATTCCAAGGGGTACAAATTACTTCAGGTTTCTTCCAACTTTGGCGTGGAAGTGGAATTACAAGTGAGCTTCAGCTCTACAGTACAGCAATTGGTGCACTTATCATGGCAGGACTTATGTTCTTTGCTGGATGGTGGCACTACCACAAAGCTGCACCAAAACTTGAATGGTTCCAAAATGTAGAATCAATGATGAACCACCACCTTGCAGGGCTTCTTGGTCTTGGAAGTCTTTCATGGTCTGGACACCAGATTCACATTGCATTACCGGTAAACACTCTTCTTGATGCTGGAGTAGATCCAAAAGAAATTCCACTCCCACATGAGTTTATGCTTAACCGTGATCTTATGGCTGAGCTTTACCCAAGTTTTTCACAAGGTCTTGCGCCATTCTGGACATTTAACTGGACAGAGTACTCGGATTTCCTTACATTCCGAGGTGGCCTTAACCCAGTAACTGGAGGTCTTTGGCTTTCGGATACTGCACACCACCACCTTGCAATTGGTGTTCTTTTCATTATTGCTGGGCACATGTACCGTACAAACTGGGGTATTGGTCACAGTATGAAGGAAATTCTTGAAGCACACAAAGGTCCATTCACAGGTGAAGGACACAAAGGTCTTTACGAAATCCTTACAACATCATGGCATGCACAACTTGCAATTAACCTTGCACTTTTCGGATCGCTTTCAATTATTGTAGCGCACCACATGTATGCTATGCCTCCATACCCGTACCTTGCAACAGATTACGGAACACAGCTTTCACTTTTCACTCACCACATGTGGATTGGTGGATTCTGTATTTGTGGAGCTGCAGCACACGCAGCAATTTTTATGGTTCGTGATTACGATCCAACAAACAACTACAACAACCTCCTTGATCGTGTACTCCGTCACCGTGATGCAATGATTTCACACCTTAACTGGGTATGTATCTTCCTTGGATTCCACAGTTTTGGACTTTACATTCACAACGATACAATGAGTGCTCTTGGTCGACCACAGGACATGTTCTCAGATACAGCAATTCAGCTTCAGCCGATTTTTGCTCAATGGGTACAAAACACTCACGCTCTTGCTCCGGAACTTACTGCTCCTACAGCTGGTGCAAGTACAAGTGCAAGCTGGGGTGGAGATATTGTTGCTGTTGGTGGTAAAATTGCTATGATGCCAATTTCACTTGGTACTTCAGATTTCATGGTACACCACATTCATGCATTCACTATCCACGTAACAGTGCTTATCCTTCTTAAGGGTGTTCTTTTCGCACGTAGTTCACGTCTTATCCCAGATAAGGCAAACCTTGGATTCCGTTTCCCTTGTGATGGACCGGGACGTGGAGGAACATGTCAAGTTTCAGCTTGGGACCACGTATTCCTTGGTCTTTTCTGGATGTACAACAGTATTTCAATTGTAATTTTCCACTTTAGCTGGAAAATGCAATCTGATGTTTGGGGAAGTGTAACTGATAACGGTGTTTCACACATTACTGGTGGAAACTTTGCACAAAGTGCAAATACTATTAATGGTTGGCTTCGTGACTTCCTTTGGGCACAATCTTCTCAGGTTATTCAATCATACGGATCAGCACTTTCTGCATATGGACTCATCTTCTTAGGAGCTCACTTTATCTGGGCATTTAGCCTTATGTTCTTATTCTCAGGACGTGGATACTGGCAGGAACTTATTGAATCAATCGTATGGGCGCACAACAAACTTAAAGTTGCGCCTGCTATTCAACCACGCGCTTTAAGTATTACTCAAGGACGTGCCGTTGGTGTTGCTCACTACCTTTTAGGTGGAATTGCAACAACATGGTCATTCTTCTTAGCGCGAATTATTGCAGTCGGATAAACCGCGGAGGATATGACTTATGGCAACTAAATTCCCTAAATTTAGTCAAGGATTAGCACAAGATCCTACAACGCGTCGTCTTTGGTTTGGAATCGCGACAGCTCACGATTTCGAGACGCATGATGGTATGACAGAAGAGAAGCTTTACCAAAAGATCTTCGCTTCACACTTTGGACAGCTTGCAATTATTTTCTTATGGACATCAGGGAACCTTTTCCACGTAGCGTGGCAAGGGAACTTTGAGAAGTGGGGTGAAGATCCACTTCACGTACGTCCAATTGCACACACAATTTGGGATCCACACTTTGGACAACCTGCTGTAGAAGCATTCACACGTGGAGGAGCAAATGCTCCAGTAAACATTGCTTACTCTGGGGTATACCAATGGTGGTACACAATTGGTATGCGTACAAATGGAGATCTTTACAATGGATCTCTTTTCCTTCTTTTTGTAGCTGGACTTTTCCTTTTCGCAGGTTGGTTACACCTTCAACCAACATTTGCACCAGCACTTTCATGGTTTAAGAACGCTGAATCGCGTCTTAACCACCACCTTTCTGGTCTTTTTGGAGTAAGTTCACTTGCATGGACAGGACACCTTGTACACGTTGCAATTCCAGAATCACGTGGGCAACATGTTCGTTGGGATAACTTCCTTACAACATTACCTCACCCTGCAGGTCTTGCACCATTCTTTACTGGTCAATGGGCAGTATATGCACAAAACCCAGATACAGCTAGCCACATCTTCGGAACTTCTGAAGGGGCTGGTACAGCAATTCTTACATTCTTAGGTGGTTTCCACCCACAGACTGAAAGTCTTTGGTTAACAGATATGGCACACCACCACCTTGCTATTGCTGTAGTATTCATCCTTGCAGGGCACCAATACCGTACAAACTTCGGAATTGGTCACAGTATGCGTGAAATTCTTGAAGCGCACACTCCACCGGGTGGAGGACTTGGTGCTGGTCACAAAGGTCTTTTTGATACAGTAAACAATTCACTTCACTTCCAACTTGGTCTTGCACTCGCATCAGTTGGAGTAATTACATCTCTTGTTGCACAGCACACGTACTCACTTCCAGCGTACGCATTCCTTGCACAAGACTTTACAACTCAAGCAGCACTTTATGCACACCACCAGTACATTGCTGGATTCATTATGTGTGGAGCGTTTGCTCACGGAGCAATCTTCTTTATCCGTGATTACGATCCAGAGCAGAATGAAGGTAATGTGCTTGCTCGTATGCTTGAGCACAAAGAAGCAATTATTTCTCACCTTAGTTGGGTATCTCTTTTCCTTGGATTCCATACACTTGGTCTTTACGTACACAATGACGTAATGCAAGCATTTGGAACACCTGAAAAGCAAATCCTTATTGAGCCTGTATTCGCGCAATACATTCAAGCAGCACAAGGTAAATCAATCTACGGATTTGATGTACTTCTTGCTTCACAAGGAAACCCAGCTAACTTAGCGAGTCAATCAATTTGGCTTCCAGGATGGCTTGAAGCAATTAACAGTTCAAGTAACTCTCTTTTCCTTCCAATTGGGCCTGGAGATTTCCTTGTACACCATGCAATTGCACTTGGACTTCACACAACAACTCTTATTCTTGTGAAAGGAGCTCTTGACGCACGTGGATCAAAGCTTATGCCAGATAAGAAAGATTTTGGTTACAGCTTCCCTTGTGATGGACCAGGACGTGGAGGAACATG
>MDTD01169701.1_pt1 | contig 23037 bp, 25 predicted proteins | sample 811221 | NCBI WGS metagenome assembly MDTD01 (sample SAMN05326646, study PRJNA326480) | marine metagenome | isolation source: seawater | place: Pacific Ocean: South West | collected 2011 | reverse complement strand
CTAGGGAAATTGGTTTGCTATAGGTTCACTTCATTAATTCCGATGAGTTGCGCATACTCATTAACGGACTCAAGGAATTCAGATCTCGTTGCGTCATACCCCCTACCAATTGAACTAAGCATGACAGGTATGTGCGTAACCCCCATTTCTGACAGTTCTTCTACGCGTTCCAAGTATTTATTAGAGTCCCATTTTTTTGACCCGAGTCTCCCAGCATCCCAGGGTTCAATAGAAATAGACGGTTTACCTTTCCTTTCATGGCGTTCCCATACCTCCATGAGGTCATTGATCCTTTTTGCTAACGCAGTCATATCGGTAATTGCCGTTGTCTTAACAAATTTTTCTATTCCTTTAGGCGTGGCCATCGGAATCCATCCTTCGCCGAAACGGGCGACGCGCTCTAAAGCATTCTTAGAGTTACCACCGATCCATATTGGGGGTGAGGAATCACCATCTTGGAGAACAGGGGTTGGCAATGAAATAATTTTCTTAGCTTCAAAGTTGTATCCTTTCATCGAAACTGGATTCCCAGTCCAAGCTTGTTTCATTATTTCAATATAGTCATCCAATAACTGACCTCTATTTTCATAATCAGCTCCGGTTGCTTGGAATTCTTCTTTAAGGTAACCCGCTCCAACTCCGAGAATGAGGCGACCTAGTGAAAGGTTGTCAAGGCTTGCGACCATTTTTGCTACTAGAAGTGGGTTACGGTATGCGACTATATAAAGATTGGTTAGTAGCTTAATTTTTTTTGTTGAAGTTGCCGCAGCAGCCAAAGTAATCATGGGATCAAGTGTGTGGTGGCCGCCAGTGTCTAGAAATGACTTCGGCGGTGCTGGGTGGTCTGTTACGAAAACACCTGTGAAACCAAGCGTTTCAGCGGTGATAGCCATTTCTGCGATTGCTTGGCTTGTCCCAAACTGTTCAATAGATTCAACATGATCTGTGGGTAAACCTAGGATGTAACGCATCTTGACCTCATAAATTGGAATTCTGTTCAGTGCTCTTACCTATAATTTTATTACAAGAATGCACTTTGGAGTTAGGATGCTTTGCTTACGACTTTGATTTTTCTCAAAAGTATTCTTCAGTACTGGTTTTACTTCCGATCTTTTGGATCGTGAAATTATGCTGGATCCCATCCGGTTAGGAAGTCGTCTAGTGGAACGCCAAATGTTTTTAGAGCCATTGAGACAAGTGTGTACTGGCCTACAGCAAATACCAGATCCATTAGTTGCTGCTCGCTCCAGAATTCCAAGAGTGATATCCATGTTTCCTCAGAGATTTGCTTTTCAGCGTGCAATTCATCTGTGGCTTTAAGTACAAGCGAATCAAGCTGGTTCCATTCTCCCTGAGGCCCATCTTTAATCTTTTCTATTTCTTCTGCTTCTAACCCTGCATCTGAACCTATGATCTTGTGTTGTGCCCACTCGTATTCTGATTTACATAGCCACCCGATCCGTAAGATAGCTAGTTCTCTTTCACGTGGAGGTAGCGTCGACTTAAATAGTACGTGGTTTGAAAAGACCAGCCATCGTCTAGCAAGGTCTGGGTGTTTTGCTAATGTAAGAAAAATGTTCCAGGGGCGGCCGGCATCTATCATCGGCTTGAGTATTGCTGCAGCATCAGCATCAAGGTTTTCAATATCAAGTGGAGGTATTCTCGGCTCAGTCACCACTCTCCTCCTTACGTTGAGCTTTGGGTTTCGCTCTCAAGAGAAGTACAACGACAAGAAGAATCCCGAGTGATGCTGCTAAGTATGACCATGTTTTACTCGAATCCTGTTTTTCATATAGTTCAAAGGCATATCCCCCATCGTTCATATCGCCATCCTGTGCAGTAACTACATATCGGATAACATATTGTCCCGGTTTTGGAGTTTGGAGGATGCTTGCCGTAATGACTGTTGAAGACTCAAACACCGTTTCACCAATCGGTATATCTTGACCCTCTCTTACTGTAGCCAGAGATATTTTTGCTTTTCCATCATCGATTAAGGGCGATTTGAAAACTAATCGGATTTCGTCGAGCTCTGTCAGTACCGCAGCAGGCTGAGGAGTCGAATTTTCTTTGTCAACTGTTGTATGCGCAGCTGCTTGGGGCGAGATGCTGAGTAAAGCTGAGACTATGAGTGCTAGGAATAGTGGAAGTTTTCTTATGCGGCTCTTTTGCATGTGTGATCCCATCGGTGAGATTAGATATTACACCCTTAAGTATCCGTTGTGTGTTTAGTCAAGTCTACGTTAATCTTTAAATATGGAATACGTAGTGAATCTTATGGATGTGACGGTGAAACCAAGTGAATGGGCGCGTCAACGTGAAGATGAAGGGTGGCATGTTCTTTCAGTTGCTGATCATTTCTATACAGATCATCGACCGTTTCCCCACATATGGGTTGCGACAACTGCTATTGCATCAGCTACGACTCGAGTAAAGGTCACTACATCGTTTGCCAACAATCTGTTGCGGTCCCCTATTGAGGTGGCTCAAGCTGCTCTTCTTTTACATAAAGTCTCTGATGGCCGATTTGAGCTTGGCTTAGGTGCTGGTTGGGCAGAGGGTGAGGTCGTTGACGCTGGCATGGAATACCCTGCCCCACGTGATAGGGCTGGCATGTATATCGAGGCAATCCAAATTGTTCGGTCTTTGTTAACAGAAGGGACTTGTTCCTTCAACGGAAATTATTACCAAGTGGATGCAAAAAATTTAGGACCTGTCGGCGATAATGCCCCTTTATTGATCGGCTCTGTTGGAGGCCCTAGAACAGTTCGAGAAGTGACCCCTCATCTAGACAGAGTAGAAATTAAAGCTTCAAGCGCTTCCACACGAGGAGGAAAGTTAGATATGGGTATTTTGGCAGAAGTCTCTGAGGACCATCTTCTATCAATGATTCAAAAGGTAAGAAGTATCCGTCCAGATGTTGAGTTAGGGATGTTTGTTCTCTGTAACGCTGGGACTGATGACTTCACTAAAGGTATAGAGGAGAGAATGGGCGATGGGCTTTACAGCAGATTTTTTGGAAGCCCCGAAAAGGTCGCTGATGGTTTGGGTTGGCTAGCTGAACAAGGAATTTCTAGGGCGCAACTCAGCCCATTTGATGACGCAAGCCTCGATCGTTTAGCTCCGCATTTACTCTAATTGGGATAAATCCACGCCGCAGTCCACGAAGGCAGCAATTAGTTCTCCGAACAGTTCTGGTGGCACTTCGTCGTCTTCTAATCCTCCAGAGCTGGCGAACAGATCCAATAGGGTCTCAGATAGGGACCCACTTAGGCATTCAGCTTGATCTTGATCAAGACCTAGATCATCCATGAAGCTATTGACGAGTATTTGGGGACATGCCTCAAGTATCGCAGAGAAGAATTCCGCTGCGAATATGTCATCAGGGCCTTCTTCAAAGCTTGATGCTACGAATCCATACCATTGCTCACGATCTATTTCATTTGCAATACACTCTGCGTCTTCCATCCGTAGAGGTGCCCCGCCATCATCGTCAACAGAAGCTTCGACAATGTAGGCAGCTAATCCAGATGTTCCAGCGCAATCAAGTACCGCGTTAGTAAAGGATTCTTGAAGTTCTTCGGGCAGTTCGGTTGTAGGAATATCAACTGATGTTTCGGTAAAGCCAAGCTCAATGAGCTTATCTAATCCGATTTCACCTACGGAAGTTTCAGAGATGCACGTCGCATCATCCACAAATGGGAACTCTGGATCAGATAGCAACTCTGCAGTTAGCGCATCGGCGATTATTTGCTCTCCAGAGCTAAGTCCATCTGAGCTTTCTGCCGTTTCAGCCTCGTCATTGTTTCCACCGCAGGCTGCTAAGAATAAGCATGCCGTTAGAGTCAAACAGAATATTTTTTTCATAATCCCTCTGAAAGTGACTTTAGCACGTTCACGCTTCAAGCGGGCTTATGAGCGGAATGGGAGCACTTGCTTCTCTATTAGAGAGAGTGAGGACCAAGCTAAATCAGGAGGAACCCCACCGCATAAAGGTTGAAGCGACAATCTTTGATATTTGTGTATCAGCTCAATAGCTTGTTTCGGGGTTACGACTCTATAGGGCCCGTTTTCATCTCGTAACTCATCAACTGATGTAGCCTGACTAAGGCTCGCAGAGTTATTATGTTCTCCCATCCACCCTCGATATGAAACAGCATCATGAAGCATGTACGGGCCATATTGTTCCCACCCTTTGTCCAGATTTTCTGCAACAAACACGGTGGTGGGAGCTCCTTTAGCAGGGCCCATAGTTAGACCCGGTGGATTTCCGACACGTTCAGCTTCTTGATCGTAGAAAACTGCCATTTTAGGGTCTGTTGTTTGGGGGAAGAACATCATCCCAAGACGAGCTGCGCGTTCGGCAGCTGCTTTGCTCCCACCTCCGTAGGCGATAACAGGTCCTCCAACAGTTACTGGTTTTGGCTGGACGTGAATTGTTCTCCCCCTCCATTCGAAAGGTTCCCCGCTAAGAGCATGTCGAAGTGCGGTGATTCGTTCTTCAATTTCTTTTCCTCGATACCTTTTATCGACACCAAACATTTCGTACTCTTCTTCTCGGTAGCCAAGCCCTAATGTGTACCCAACTCTTCCGTTGCTCAGGTGGTCAAGAACAGCTATGTCTTCTGCAAGTTTTATTGGGTCATACATCAGAAGTAGGAGAGCCCCAACGTTGAATGTAAGCTTTTCTGTTCTCGCTGCGGCAGCTGCGGCCATGATAATCGGAGATGGAAGGTATCCATCTGGCGAGGTGTGATGCTCTGAGAACATGACCGTCATAGCGCCGTTACGTTCACCCCACTCGCACATATCAAGAGAAGCATCGTATAGGTCACCCATAGTTGCGGAGCTGTCTGATTTTAAACGAAAGTCGAACCGCAGAATAAACATCTGGATTCAGACCTCTAATTTGAGGACTCTTACGGCGTTCTCTCTTAGAAATTTCGACCATACGTGTCCGCGGAACGGAACATGCGGAAGTTGATCAAATATGGTATCTATATGAAGGCCCATAGGAAAGTAACCGGCGTAAAGTATCTTTTCTGCTCCTCGGCTATTGGCGTAGTTGATGATCGCTTCGGGGTAGTACTTGGGTGCAAATGCTGAAGTGGAATAATGCAGATTTGGCCACTTCAACATGAGTTTGACTGCTAAATCTTCCCATGGTTCACATCCGTGTCTTGTGACGAATCTCAAGTCAGGGAAATCATACATGACATCGTCAATGAGTTTTACATGCTGAGCTTCAAAGGGTACTCGTGGTCCTGGGATTCCCGCACAACAAAAGATTGGAATATCCAATTCGACACAAACTGCGTAAAGTGCGTACATCTTAGGATCGTTGATAGGTACTTGAGGGTTTCGCCCGGCTGGGAATGCAGATATTGCTTTGATGTAACCACTTTTATGCAGTTCTCGAATAGCCGATATAGATCCCATTACATCGTTCGGGTCTGGCTCGTGACACCCTATAAAACGATTTGGGTATTGCTCTATGGCTTCTCTCGCTCCTGATCGTTCTTGGCCAGGTCCGACCCCGATCATCGCTATCTCAATATTATGCTTTTCCATGTAGGGTAGCAGCAGGTCAGATCCTTGTGGGGGCTCTGGTTGCTCCTCAAAGTTTCTAGCTTGGTCGCTCCAAGGCACATCCTTAAACATATACTCTGCTGGAAAATTATAACCTTTTGTTTCCTTGTCTTTCATCCCGGTAAGATTCTTATAATTCAGTTTTGCACTCTTCCCAGCTCGAGTTCCGATCATAGTTTCAATTACACGAACGTCTTTGGGGAAATTCATTATTTGGGCCCGCCTAACTTTAGATCACCGCTTTTGTTTTCATTGACACAAGATCGAAATTCAACTGGCAAATAAAACTGCATCCTAAATAATTCTCAGTGATTTATCAGAGAGATTCCTTAGTGTCTTTAGAACCGAAAATGGAACAATTCCGCTGGTTGCTGGGCTTTGAGTTGAAGGCAAATTAGCTACTTCGAATTTGCTGACCCCAGCTTCACCGAAAACTTCGATTTGATGTGTCGTATTAGAAGCTCGTGGGTCTGCAACAATTCGGATCTTTACCTTATCCCAGTCTCCTATAGTCATAGCGATAGTCGCTGAAACATTTGTTGATTTTGGAAATGCTTTGGCTGCTTCTCGAGCGTTTCCTTCAAAGACTATCACCTTACTCTCTTCTCTTTTAAGCTTTTCCTTTAAATCCATGTCCATCCATGGCTGTATTAGCACTCCGGGTCGCTTGGTAGATGTGAGGCAAACAGATTCGATACCACCCATGATTCCAACCGACTGTAAGTAGTCAACCCCACCGATGGCTCCGTTACAGAGAACCAGATCCCCAGTACCAACGTTCATAACCTTCTTTTCAAGAATTGGGTCAGACAAAGCACCAGTGGAGACAATTACTAACGTTAGTCCAGAACTGAGTATCTGGACAGCATATTTATCGACGACGCTATGACCTCCGGCTTCAAGAATCACATCGCACATCTCAATTAAGCGATCTACTTCAATTTGTGGAACTGGTGGATTCTTAATCTCTTTGATATCTGCAATACCAATCAGATCAAAGCCCATGCTGTCTTCTAATAATTTATCGACGACTGAGGACCCAATAAAACCATACCCAATGACTCCCAGCCGATTACCCATAGAATCTCACAGTCATATATTCTTCTAAGTTTTTTAGAAAATCTATCGCATTAAGCATTTCATCCTCTTCGGATGATTCCAACAGTTTTGCTTCGAATTTAAAATGACTCTCAATCAACTCATCGATAAGAGTTAAACCAGATTCTGTCAGCTGCGCAAACATAACCCTTCTGTCATCGGAATCTTTAGATCTAGTTACATAGCCAAGCTCTTCTAGCTGGTCGAGACGACCTGTCATCCCACCACTCGTGAGCATGACCATCTCAGCTAACTCGGAGGGTTTCAACCTATAAGGAAACCCAGACCTTCGCATAGCGGTCAAAACGTCAAAAAGCCCTAAGGTTAAACCAAAATTCGATAGGTAATCGCTGAGATAATCCTCTAGTAACTTATTGATTCGAGCCATGCGTCCGAAGATAGCTACAGGTGACACATCTAAATCTGGCCTTTCACGCTCCCATTGTCCGATAATAGTTAGTACACGGTCTTGATAAATTTTTGTTGTCAGAGTCATATTCCTTCTTTCATTTGAATGTGAAGAGTTTGAAGAACTTCTTCCATATCAGATAGCGAGAAAGTGAGAGGAGGGTAAATCCCGATATGGTTATCTTGTGCTCGCACTAATACCCCTGCATTCTCCATGCGCGTAACGACTTCTTTAACATATTCTGACGCACCATCCTCATTAAACTCTATTGCCGCCAACATTCCCTCGCCTCTTGTTTCTTTAACCTTCTCATAAACGACGAACTCTTGAATTCTTTCCTTTAAATATTGTCCCACTTGTAGAGCATTGGCGATAAGTTTCTCATTTTCAAGAATTTCAATAACCTTCAAACCAGCGGCACAGGCAGCTGGATGACCCGAATATGTGTATCCATGCATAAACTCGATACCGTCTTGGTCAAGAAATGAGCCGAACAAGCTACTAGATACAACAGTTGCCCCCATTGGGACATACGCAGAGGTTAAGCCTTTGGCACTCGTCATTATGTCAGCCTCCACGTTGTACCTATGTCCACCAAACCAGTAACCGAGCCTGCCCCACCCGCATACAACTTCATCAAGTATTAGCAGAATTTCTTTTTGATCACATAAGTTCCTAACATCAGAAAGAAAATTCTCTGGTGGCGGATAGACACCCCCGGCCGCCTGAACTGGTTCTAATATGATTGCAGCAACAGTATGAGGGCCTTGGAGTTCGATTTCTTTGGCTAATGCCTCAACGTCATGTTGAGGGAACTGAGAGCACCCTGATAATAACGGGCCAAAGGCGGCTTTATTCTCATCAAGACCGCCAATTGATATACCTCCAAAATTCATCCCGTGATAACCATTAATCATCGAGATGAATTTGGTCTTTTCCACTTTACCATTGCGATACCAATAGCTTCTGGCTATTTTCAAAGCGGTTTCGACAGCTTCAGAACCCGAGTTGGAGAAGAAAACATGATTCAGATTCCCGGGCGTGCGCTCTGCTACCTTGTTGGCAAATGCCTCAGCCAACGGATGTGTATAACCAAACAAGCAGTAATATTCCAGCTTCATGAGTTGCTCTTTGACTTCTTGAGCAATTTCCTCTCGGCCATGCCCAAGAATGACGCAAGATACCCCTCCGGCTGTTGCATCTAGATACTCTTTACCCTTGTCATCTTTAACATAATTTCCAGAACCAGATATAAATCTAGTTGGAGACATGCCGCCATTATGAGTAAATGGAAACCATAGGCTCTTTTGTTCAGTCACCGTTCAACCAACCTATTTCGTTTCGTTTGTCACGCCACGCTATGAGGGCTTCGAGGCCTTCAAAGTTATATGAAGGCCCACTTCTGACAATGATTAGATGAGTTGCTCCGGCTTCAAGATATTTTTCATAAACATTTTCATTTTCAAATTCGAATAAAGCGATAGTACGCTCGATTTCATTTGGGTCACGACCTATATCCCTACAATAATTATCTAGCACACGGTTTAAGCTTAGAAATTCATCTGGCGATCCCCAACCATTCCACATATCGGCCTGACGTGCTACAACCGGTAATGTAAGTTTCTTACCTAACCCTCCTATTAGTATGGGAATTTCACTGATCGGTTGCGGATTGAGTTTCTTAAATCTCTTACGAATTGTTACGATTGCATTTTCCATTTCGCGAATTCTTGTCGCAGCATCTTCTTTTACAAACCCATATTCCTCGTAATCTCGATCCAGCCACCCTGCACCGATACCAAGAATAAATGATCCATTGGTAGCATGGTTCATTGTTCGCGACATATCGGCAAGCAAGTTACTGTTTCTATAAGAATAACAAGAAACCAGAGTCCCTATCTGGGCATGATTGATATGTTGACTCATAGCGCTTAGTAATGTCCAACACTCAAAATTTGAACCTTGAAGATCCCCATCTATCGGAAAGAAGTGATCAAATGTCCAGATCGAATCTACTTTCAATTGGTCGCACTGCATCCACGCTTCTTTGATATCTGACCATTCGGCATGATTTGGCCTGATTTGTACTCCGACTTTGAGCCTCCTAGGAGTACTATCAAGCATGGGGATACTTTTCCTTTGATAGAACTCCGGTGATATATCCAATCACTAATTCGGGGTTAGTATCCTTTGTCTTCAGAATTGACACTAACTCTCCTCTTCGCATAACAGCAATGCGGTCCGATAAACGAAATACCTGATCAAGGTTGTGGCTAACTATTATCTGAGTTAACCCTCGGTCTCTCAATCCTTTAATGACATCTTCAACCTTTGATGTTTCAGTAACCCCTAGTGCAGCTGTTGGTTCATCCAAGAGAACTAGGTCACTGCCCCAGTTAACTGCTCGTGCTATCGCAACTCCTTGTCTTTGCCCCCCTGACATTCCTGCTACCGGGACCCGAACACTTGGAATGTTAATTGAAAAAGATTTGAAGATTTCCATAGCCATCTTTTGCATTTTTTTCTGACGCAAGATTGCCAGACCTCCTACGCCCCACTTTTCTTCTCTGCCCATGAACAGGTTTTCAGTTGCTGTGAGATTATCTGCCAGTGCTAAATCTTGGTAAACCGTTTCTATGCCTGCTTGCCGAGCATCTTCCGGAAATCTAAATTTGACTCTTACCCCGTTTACAAAAATCTGCCCGCTATCAGGAAATTCAGCTCCAGAGATTATCTTAAGAGTAGTCGATTTACCTGCACCGTTATCACCGACTATTGCTGTGATCGTTCCTTTAGGAAATGAAATAGAAATATCGTTAAGAGCTTTCACACCGCCATACTGTTTTTTGATGCTAGATAATTCAAGTACAGCAGTCGGATCATTTTTAAATACCATCTTAATATCCAGCTTTCTTTGCTAAATCTATTTGGTCCAAGAGGTATCTCGGAGAAATTGGAACTCTGGAAATCCCGATCTCATACGCTTTCAAAGCATCCTCCACAGCGTTAGCAATCGCTGCAGGCGGCGGAATAGCGCCAGCCTCTCCGACTCCTTTTATGCCTAGGGGATTTAGAGGTGAGGGAGTTTCTAGATGCTCTATTACTATTTCTGGGATTGTGTCATTGGTCGGTATTATATAGTCAATAAAGTTGGGGTTTATCGGTTGAGCACTCTCATCATAGCAAACCTCTTCATATAAGGCAGCTCCTATCCCTTGAGCGACACCGCCAGCTATTTGACCCTCTACTATCTGGGGATTTATGAGCGGACCGCAATCATGTACGACTATGTATTCAAGAATTTCTACGATTCCTGTCTCTGGATCAACTGCTACTTGAGCAATATGGACTCCTGAGGCAAAGGTTACTGTCGGCGGCTGCCAATAAGATTGTTCTTCAAGTCCAGGACCGTATTCAACGGCATACCTCTTACCAGGAGCAAATCTCTCTGACACATCCTGAAAAGAAATATTTTTTGAAGGTGTCCCAACCACAGAAAATATCCCGTCTTGAACTACTAAGTCAGACTGATCAATCTCCCAGTCATCGGAAACTGCCTTTTGCATTCGGTTTAAAAGTTTCGTTGATGCTTCGTGAACTGCTGATCCCGCAACTACTGCACTTCTGCTTGCTAGGGTCCCCCAGCCAAAGGGAACTGCGTCTGTATCTCCTGTTATGACCATAATATTGTCTAAGTTGAGGCACAATGCGTCAGCAGCAACTTGAGCAAAGACCGTTTCATGACCCTGTCCTTGCGGACAAGCTCCCACAGCAACAGTCACACATCCTGTTTCATCAACCCGAACAAGCGCCCCCTCAAATGGACCTATTCCAGTTCCTTCAACGTAGGTAGCAACACCTATGCCGATATGCTTTATGGGTTCCGAGGATTTAATTATCTCCGAGCAGCGCGAATTCATTATCTCTATTGCCTTTTCAAAGCAAGCTGGAAAGTTACCGCTATCGTAAACTATAGGAGTCCCATCTCGATAGTTTATTCCAACTTCATATGGCATTGCTTCTGCTGGAATTAAGTTTCGTCGTCTAATGTCAAATTGGCTTATACCTAACTCGCTAGCAGCGATGTTAAGAATGCGGTCCATTGCAAAAACTGCCTCAGGTCTACCAGCTCCTCTATATGGAGAAAGCGGGGCTTTATTTGTTACGACTGCAGTTGCGTTTATCTCCATTGCAGGAATTTCATAGCAGCCTGCTAGATGTGCAATGGTGTTATAAGGTTGCACAACCCCGAGTGGGTTAGAGGCTCCACTATCTATTAGGATTTCATCCCGCATGGCTAGAATCTTTCCATCTTTATCAAGCGCCAGCTCTATATTGTGAAATTGATCTCTGCTATGTATGGATGATGTAAAATGTTCTAAGCGATCTTCGGTCCAACGGACGGGTATTTGCAATTCAATTGAGAGCAAAGCACACAGAATCTCTTCTGGGTACGGGATCGCCTTGCAGCCAAAACCACCACCAACATCTGGTGCTATAACACGAATACTGCTCGCTGAGATATTCAAAGAGTGAGCTAGGTATGTTTTTATAGGATGAGGAATCTGAGTTGACGACCAGACTGTTAGGCGCTTTGTGCGGTCATCAAAATCTGCTATTACGCCGCGAGTCTCCATGGGGCTGGCTGATAATCTACCCGAATGGAATATATCGCTGACTCTAAAATCCGCGTTTGCAAATGCTGAGTTAACATCACCTTTTGTGACTCCAAGTGTCAGGCTTCTGTTGTCCTCCCAATGGTCGTATAGCAAAGGAGCTGACTTGTCAAGAGCAGCAAATGGATCGCTGACAGCTCCTAATTCCTCAATCTCGACAATAATTGTTTCGGCTGCATCCTCAACCAAATATGGATCTTTGCCTACAACGATTGCGACGATCTCTCCGACATGAAGGACTTTCTCAACAGCAATTGGGTATCGATCTTCACGACGTATAAACGCATTCTCGGAACCCAATTTCTCAAACAACTCTTTTTCAAAGATCCCTCCATCCGCCTTAGAAGGGGCCATTGAGGTTATTTTATCTTCAAGGTCTTTTCCAATAAATACGTTGGTAATACCCTCAGAATTCAAAGCCTCTGAAATGTCTATATCTACGATTCTACCATGGGCAATATTTGACCTAATAAAGTGCACGTAATGACAACCCACAATCTTAATATCATCCAGATACTTACCACTTCCCGTCAAAAGTCGACTGTCTTCTTTTCGAAGAACGGAATTACCCGTGTAGGCGAATTTGTCATCCATGAAAGTCACCTTGAAAATTCTTGGCAGCTTTCTTGGCAGCGCGCCTTATGTTTACATAACCAGTACACCTGCATAAATGCCCATCGATAACGGCGTCAAGTTCTTGATCGGAGGACATGTCATCGCGAGTGATAGCGACCGAAAGTGAACATATTAAACCAGGCGTACAGAAGCCGCATTGCAGACCATGCTCTTCGTGAAAAGCTTTCTTGAGGTGCAAAAAGCTCTCCTGATCAGATAAACCTTCAATGGTTATCACGGAACAGCCATCAGTTTGAATTGCGAGAGTAAGACAGCTCCTCACTGGCTCTCCATCAACTATGACTGTGCAAGCACCACAAACTCCATAGCTACAGCCGATATGCGTTCCTGTAAGGTTCAGTTTTTCTCTCAGGAGATCACACAGCAGTGTTCTGGCTTCTATGGCAATATTGTGTTCTATATTGTTGATTCGAACGCTTAATTTTTCTGTCATGCCTCTTCCTCTTGAAACGAATTCCACGCAGTAAAAACAGCTCTTTTGGCTAGTGATCCATGCATTCTTTTCCGTTGAATCGCTGTTGCATGAAAGTCCCCAAACTCAGGCGACTGAATTGAGACTAAATCCTTCAGTTCCTCAAGGTATTTAGGACTCATTCGAACATTTCTTAATGAGCCTTCAATTCCCTCAACCTCATAGGGTTTTGAGCCAGTGCCAAACAAAACGATGCGAATCCGATCAACATAGTCATCTCTCTTCGTGATTTGCGCCACCGCACCCGCGATAGCATAGGCACCAGCCGCCCGAACAGTCTCCACCAAAGCTGATCGTTGGATCGATGTCTCGCAAGGGACCAATATCCGCTCCAGTAACTCATCCTCTCTTAGCGCAGTATCATACGCCCCTAAATGAAATTCTCTCGCTGGTATTTCGCGCCTACCAGATTTACTTACGAGAATATACTTTGCATCTACAGTTATCATTGCTGCCGGCAATTCAGAGGCAGGGTCAGAGTGCGCAAGATTACCGCCAACGGTACCTTTTGTTCTGATCTGCCAGTGCCCTATCATTCCTACGCTACGAGAAATTAAAGGACATTTATTTAAAACCAATTTGCTTTTTTCCACAGACGCCTGAGTTGCCATTGCGCCTATGCTGAGGTAATTATCACTAACTTCTATCTTTTTAAGCTCTTCAATCCCTTTTAAATCCACTAACATCTCAGGTCGAGCGAACCGAAGATTCATCAAAGCAATTAGACTTTGCCCTCCAGCTAATGGTCTAGCGTCCTCTCCAATTAACTCAAGCACCTCGTCTAAACCTTCAGGACATTGATATTGAAATATTGCTGGTCTCATGAAATTCTAGTATTCCGTCTTAAACTTCCAATAGTCCCACTGGGCACGCACAAACTCATCCTTCGTCAGCCCCACGCTTACAAGATCTTCATTCAGCTCACTAATGGAAATTTCTTGAATATCCCCAAGCTTTGAGGCAGTTATCTCAAGTTGAGCAGATCTTTCTAGGCTAACTGCGGAAACGGTAGCATCCTCTATAGATTCACCTACGACAGCTATGCCATGCCCTTTCAGCAAAACACCTTTATATTCACCAAGTGTCATGGCTACTTTTTCTCCTAAATCCTCAGAATCAATTTGGACAGAGGAATCGAAAATTGGTATCCCCTCAGCAAACACAGTACATAGATGCCAGATTGTGCTGGGTGAACGTCCGACTACTGAGAAGGCTACACAACCTAAAGGGTGAGCATGAACTACAGCTTTAACATCCTGGCGCCTTTTGTATATCTCTAGATGGATATGTCTTTCTCCGGGGACCTCTAATTCACCGTCAACAACTTCGCCATGCATATCAATAAGAACAACATCTTCAGGCGAGACTTGTGTAATATCCTTCACATGGTCGTCTTTGTGGCCCATAATCGCTACTAGATCAGTTCCTTCCACCCTTGCGCTGCAATGGCCAAAAGGGCCAATCATTCTCTCACTCATCAGAATGCGAGTTGAGATAGCAACCTTTTCACGAACCTCTAGATAATTCATATGATATCTCCCTCATCACCTATCTCGTCTAAGTCTAAGATATGAAGTGCTTTTATTCGTGTGTAGCTTTCAAGAGACTCCATTGAACCTTCTGAACCAATACCAGAATCTTTCACCCCTCCAAATGGCGTCTCAAGATAGTGCTGACCTCTGCCATTTATCCATACACATCCTGCTTCTATCTCCTGAGCAGCTTTCATAGCCCAATCAATACGTTTGGTTATAATATTCGCGGTGAGGCCCATCGGAGTTGCATTCGCTCGTGCAATCAGGTCTTCCTTATTTTTCCATTCAATGATGGACAGAACCGGCCCAAAGATTTCCTCTTTTGCAATCGTGTGGTCGGGTTGAACTTCTTGGAACAACGTTGGCTCTAAAAAATAGCCACCAGAAGGAACATCATCAGGCTCACCTCCGCCACATACTAAATTTGCTCCTTCGGCTATGCCCACTTTTATGTAATCTGAAATTCTTCTCTTTTGAGCTGCATCAACAACTGGACCCATGGTCGTTTGAGAATCTAACGGATCACCTACTTTTATTGTCCCTAACCTTTCTTGTAACGCTTCAACCACCTGAGCTCGAATATTTGCGTGGACAAATAGGCGCGACGTTGAGCCGCAAGACTGCCCTTGTGATGACTCAAAGTTCATACCCAAAACAGCCTGGTTAGCGACATAAGTTGGATTAGCATCGGGATAGACGAGAAGAGGGTTCTTTCCCCCAAGCTCTGCTGTTACATGTTTTAGAATCCCGCTTTGGGCTGCACTTTCCATCACTCTTAGTCCTGTTTCTTTTCTTCCCGTGAAACCAATTCTTCTTATCTTTGGATGGCGGACCAATGCATTTCCTGTGGTCTCACCATCACCGGTCAGAACAGTTAACACATTCGGTGGAAAGATCTCCTTTGCAATGTAAGACACTTCCAATGGGGAAAGCGGAGTTTGATCAGGAGCCTTAACTACAACGGTATTCCCTGCAACTAACGGAGCAGCAACATGATAGACTGTAAACATTAGCGGGTGATTAAAAGGTAAAATACGCGCGACAACCCCATATGGTTCCCTTAGCGTCATATGTATTCCATTTGAACTTGCAGGTAGCGTCTTTCCATGAAGTTCTCGTGCAATACCTGCGAAATAGTCAAGGGAATCAGCTCCGTACAGAAGATCGTTTCTCATGTAATGCAAAGGATTCCCTGAATCAAATGAATCGATAGCAGACAGTCTTTCGCTTTCTTTTCTTAATGCATCGGCGAATTTATTAAGGTAAGCTCCCCTCTCAGCCATGGAAAGAGAACTCCAGCCGATCTGCGCCTCTGCTGCTCCTTCAACAGCAAGGTCAACTACATCTGGTTGAGCGAGTGGAACTTTAGCAACAACTTCACCAGTAGCCGGAGAAACAGCATCCATGGAGTGTCGATCTTCTGAAATAATTTCTTGGTTTCCAATAATTATTGGATAACTCTCACGGATATTTACCTCTGCTTTAGCCATTTTATGCTACTTTCTTATTTGGGAGTATTAGAGGCTTCATCTCAATACCCATTTTCATATCTTGTAGAGCTTTAGATACATCATCCAAACCGTAGCCATGTGAAGAAACTATAGAATTTAGGTTCAATTCTTCTGCATGTGATTCCAGGAAGCGAAGCGCATCATGATAGTGAGTAATTTCTGCAGATAATGAGGTATGGATAGTCGTTTGTCGGACTTTAAGCAAGGTCGTATCCACAGGCACTTTTTCCCCGTGGGCTTGCCCAATAACCATAAATTGACCTCCTTTTCTTAGCATGCTGATACCTTCATTGAAAGCACTTGCTGGACCAGCACATTCGATAACCACATCTGCCCCTCTACCTGCTGTTAATTCCATCACTCGCTCGACCCTTTCCTCTGGGGTAGTGGTTTCAATATTTATAGATTCTGAAAGGCCCCAACCATTTACCTTCTCAAGCCTTCCTGATGGAGCCCCTATAAGGATCGTTTGATATGCACCAGACTTCAGGGCTGCTGCGGCGGCGTAAAGCCCTACTGGGCCTGCGCCGAGAACAACGACAGAGTCACTAAACCTGATTGAGTCCATTCTTCTTAGGGCATGCATAACTGTCCGAAGCGCACAAGTTGCGCTTGAAGCAAGCTCGGGCGTGATTCCCTTTGGCACTTTGAGTACGCCACTTTCGGGCACTACATGTGCGAACTGAGAGAATGTTCCGTTCAAAATCTCTTCAAATGGTCCCCATCCATATCCCATTGTGTTTTCACACAACGTTGGCTGTTTTGCAACAGCGCATGAGAAACAACGGCCACACCAATTATGTGACCAAACAACCAGATCACCCACATCAATTAGAGATCCTTGTGCATCGAAAAAATCATCTTCCCCTTTGGCAATAATTCTTCCTGTTCCTTCGTGACCCATGACCAGAGGTAGCTTTGCAAGATGACTAAAGGTTCCATCTGCAATATGCACGTCAGTACCGCATATTGTTGCCGCTTCGACCTCTACTAGTAATGTTTTATCTGAGGGTGGCTTAATGATAATCTCAGCAACTTCTGGGCCTTTATCATAATCCTCAAGAAGCACCGCCCTAGAGTATTCAGTCATGGATTTCCTTCCTGGGATCTCTCCATATTGCTCCCCTAGAAACTACAGGGTCGAGTAGGCCAGCCTGAACCCATTCCACATACGCGAAGGGGTCATACGTCTTGGGGACTTGACCTGGATAACCGATGAGATCCTTGACCTCTTCAGTGTGGTAGTAAGAGGCTGCAATCACTGTTGTCAGCGCCTGATAGGCTTCTGAATCTGTCAAAAGTAGCGATGGAAGATCAACCAGCTCAAAATTTTCAACATTCACAGACTCAATAGCAACTTTCAATCCTATTACTAGGTCAGGCCGAAATGATAGAACTTTATTAATCGCATCACGTATTTCGCTAACCGCAGAAAGCTGCGGCATCTTATCCTCACCCGGCAACATGACATCAGCGATTTTCAACAGTTTATCCATTTCCGACTTTGTCAAATCTGTCATAGCGGAACGACCTGACTGGCTCTATCTTTAAGCAAATTATCCATAGCTCTTAGAGCCAAGGCTGAAATGGTAGCAGTTGGATTCACTCCTGAAGATGTCACAAATACGCTTCCATCTACTACATAGAGATTTGGAATATCATGTGTCTGCTGGTTTTTGTTCACTACAGAATCTTTGGGATCGTTACCCATTTTTGTAGTTCCCATTAGATGCCATCCTGAGTAACGAAGGAGATTTGCTTTAGTGACATTCAATGCTCCGGCGGCTCGTAGGGATTCTTCAGCTTTTTCAACTTGGAACTCCATTAATTTCTTAGAGTTTTCCGAAATTTCGTAATTGATTTTGGGAGAAGGAACTCCATTCGAGTCTTTTAATTCAGCATCAATCGATACGAAATTTTCTTCCTCAGGAAGGTCTTCGCCAAAGATCGCCCATGTTGCGCCCTTGCCAAAATTCTGACTCATTGAATGGTGATGATCCTTACCCCAAATTTCTGTTCCAGATCTCATGGGTAAAACATGGTTTAAAGGTCCCCCCACAGGTGAAAGAGCCCATTTTGCCCCTCGGATGAACCCCCTATTTGGATCTGACTCGTAAAATTCATAAGAGGTGATACTTGCCCCAAATTGGCCCTGCCACCCCTCCATAGACTCTTCAAACCATCCTGTGACAACAGCAAATGGATGCATCATAAGTCTCTTCCCGACTAATCCGCTTGAATTTGCAAGTCCATTCGGAAAGAGGGGCGATTCTGATAAGAGCAGTAGTCTTGAAGTCCCAATAGCGTTTGCTGCTAAGACTATTACATCTGCTTCCTGATGATATTCAATACCATCTGGATCGAGCCAAGTTGCTCCTGTTGCTAGTCCTCTTCGATTTACCGTAATCTCTCTCACTCTTGCTGAGGTGATTAATTTAGCCCCTGCATCAATTGCTTTCGGCCAATGAGTAAGATCTGTCGAAGCCTTAGCTCCCTCTCCACACCCACTTGTGCAAACTCCCCGCTGCACGCACGGGTTGCGCCCATCATAAGGTGCTGAGAGAATAGCGTTTGCCTCTGGCCACCAATGCCAACCCAACTTGTTATGAGCTTCAGCAACTCGTTTACCTGCTTTCCCCAGGGGTAATGGAGGGAGCGGGTAATCAGCATGTAAAGGGTACGCTGGATCACCTGCTAGCCCAGAGACCCCAATATCAACATCAATTTGATCGTAATAGGGCGATAATTCAAAATAATCTATTGGCCAATCGTCAGCAACACCATCCAATGTTTTTACCCGAAAGTCCGAAGGTAACATCCTAGGCCATGTTCCAGCAAACAGAACCATGCTTCCGCCGACGGCATTAAACATGAGTGGATCTATTGCTGAGTCTGCGGCATTAACGGGATAGTCTGATTGGAGTTTTCTTACATTAGGGCTAGTTGCCCATTTATCTCGAATGGCGAGTTCCCAATCAGCCTTTGAACCTCGATATTCATTTCTATCTGGCCAACTTCCTTGCTCTAAACAGACGACGGAACATCCACCTTCAGCTAGGTGTCGTGCTGCGACCCCGCCAGAAGCGCCCGCTCCTATTATAAGAACATCGACCTTTTCACTATTTCGAGTCATACGTAATTAAAGTGAGCTAAGGGTGGAAGCCTTAACTTCCACCCTTAGCTCCAGTGGCTTTCTAACGAAGATCTTCGTTAGTTCTACTTCCTATATTAACGCTATCAACTAGTTCAGTTGGAGCCTGGATGAAGTATCCTCTTCCGGTTGAACCAGTGGTTAGGAATTCATGGGCAACTTCTGCCGTGAGATTACCCCATTGCAAGCCATGAAGAGCAATCGTGGCATCTATTCCGTTACCATCTCTGATTTGATCGAAAGCTGCTGGCTCTCCATCGGATCCAGAAATCCAAATAGTTGCATGATCAATACCAGCTTCAGTAACTGCTTGTGCTGCTCCCAGAGCAAGAGCGTCTGAGTCTGCCCAAATTGTATCTAAGTCTGGATTAGCTGTTAGAGCGTCTTGAGCGAGACGTAAACCTTCCTCTTGAGTGTAAGAATCGGCACTTTGATTAAACACCACTTCGATTTCAGGATGTTCTGCAAGAACCTCGTTGAATCCTTCGAGTCTTCCCTCAACATATTCTGAACCTCCTGGTCCACCGATTCTGGCTAAAGTTCCGGGTCCTCCAAGCTTCTCTACTGTCCACTCGGTTTGTTTAACACCTTCATCTTTCCAAATCGCTCCGATGAATCCTATTTCAAGTGATTCATCTTTGACAGAATCTCCTGTTGACAAAACTGGTATTCCTGCATCAGCCGCAGCTTGGAAAGCAGGCTTCAAGGCATTCAGGTCTCCCGGGGAAGCGATGATTAAATCGACCCCCTGTGTTACCATATCCTCAATTTGCGCTACTTGATCTTCTATCACGTACGCTGCATCAGCTGAAGTGAAATTCCAGCAATTCTCAGCTCCAAACCTTCTGAGACCTTCCTCAAGATCCCTGAAATATAGTATGAATGTTGCTAAATTCGCGTAAGCGACATCATATGTCTCTTCACATTCAACTTCACTGCTTGAAGCTTCGCTCGCAACCACGGGGCTTGAATCATCATCATCATCGCCACAGGATGCAAACACTAACAAAGATGTTGCCAGCAGTACAGCTAACAACTTCCATATATTCTTTTTCATTGGGTGTACCTCCCCACCATATTGTTTTTACCCGATGATGCCACGTTATCGGCATCATCAAGATCTTTGTTTAGTTGGCTATCTTCATCGGTTAGTCTAAGTGAAGCACTAAGCCTTAAAACTCTGGTCCTTATGAGTTCAGAGGTCATAGCCAACATAAATACGAGCCCTATCCACACGTCTTGCATATTTGAGGAAACATTGAGTAGGTTAAGACTGTTTCTTAAAACGCCTATCAAGAGAACACCAGCGAGTGTTCTTGGAATCGAACCACGGCCACCGAACAAATTTGTTCCTCCAAGAACAACGGCTGCTACTGCAAATAGCTCTGTCAAAACGGCAGCATTTGGCTGACCTGAATTGACCCTTCCTAGCAAAGTAAAAGCAGCGATTGACAAAGCAAATCCCCCCATTAGGAAAACAGCAACGCGCACCTTTGTCACGTTTATACCAGCTCGTCTTGCAGCCTCTGTGTTCCCGCCGACAGCATATACATGAAGCCCGAACTTGGTGTACCGAAGAATTATATGAAAGACAATTCCCACTAGTGCAGCAGACCAAATAGGTAATCTAAGCCCAAGAAACTTATAAGACCAAAAGTCCATCCATCCATCTGGAATGCCTCCAATTGTGGACCCGGCCGTTATTTCACGGGCTAAGCCTCTTGCCATTACTAGCATTCCTAAAGTGGTTATAAACGATGGGACACGAAGTACCACGCTTACGAAACCGATCACTAATCCAATCAAAATTCCTGTCGCAATACCTGCCAATAAACCCAAAAGTATATTCTGATTATTTGCCATAACATCTGCAGTAACAACTCCTATTAAAGCTATGGATGAGCCTTGAGATAGATCTAGCTCCGCTGCAATAATCACGAATGTCATACCAAACGCAGCAATGGCTAAAAATGAAGTTTGTAGCAGAATGTTTTGTAGATTACGACTTGTCATAAAAACATCTGACTTAATCGTCATGGTTATCACCATTATCATTATGACTGTTGGTGCAAATCCAGCATCAAAAACCCATGGAAGAAGCTTTCGAAACCATGTCTTTTCTTCGGCATAATTATTGGCGGTTTGACTCATACCTGAGAAACCCTCCTGTTACGATGAGCTTCGATTCCTTGAGTAACATGGCCTACCAGAGCATTTAAGTAAAGCCTTCCGGCTACTTTCGATGAATTAGCGGGATCCCCGATAACACCAATTTCAGACAGCGATTTCATTCCTGCAGACATTAAAATCGAGCTTGCTTTTTCTGGCGTGCCGACAAATCCTCGCTCGTAACGGCTTTCATTGACTAAATCGGGACGCAATAACAACATAATGCTCGTTTCAAAATGTCCTGCGTGAGTGCCCACGATTTCAGGATCCATCCCTAGTTCTTCTGACGCTACTTTATGAATTATTGACCGTTGAGCTGGCCAGTCGCTGAATGCGATAACTGACTCGCTTTCAAAGTGGTCCACGACACTACTCATTGAGGCAGAGTTACCGGCATGTCCTGTGATTATGTAAACTGAACGAAAATTATGCGACAAGAGCGAGGTAACAATGTCTTTCAGGAAAGGAACATAGACCTCCAAACCTGTTGTAGCTGTTCCACAAAATAAAATATGGTGACCGGAAACCCCAACTGGTATGCTCGGGGCCACAAGAGCATTACCGACGCTCTCTGCAACCTCTTTAGCTATCGCCTCTGCGATTATTTGATCGGTTGAAAGAGGCAGATGTGGCCCATGTTGCTCGCAAGCCCCTAGTGGGAGAATAATATCAAAATCCTCATTCTCAACTACCTCTGAGACTGAATCAGAAGTTAACTCGCCTAGCAACAGAGAATCAGGTGATTTCACTTTGAATCATGTTCCTGCTAGGGATTCATCCAAATAGCTCGGCTTCTCAGGTTTACCTACTCCGATCACAACTTGTACTTGAACATCTTCATTTGTATGGTTATGTAGTCCATGCATCACTCCGGCTGGAGAATAAATCATCTGCTTTTCCTTGAGAACGGTTTGTTCTCTGGTGCCATCAGCTCGCTCCCACCATGCTGTTATCTCACCCTTTAGAACGAAGAATACTTCCTCAACTTCATGAGCATGTGAGGGGGCCACGGCATCCGGAGGCATTGTCATAACAGATAACGTGAAATTGTTTGCAGGAATCGTCCCGGGCTCAAAGTGCTTGCCAGTGATGCTTGCTCCTACCATCCTGACGTGACCTCTTCTGTATTTTGGGTCTAGAGCCGCTTGACCTTCAAAGGGGTCCCAATCTAATTCCTTGGCGTCATGGCGCTGAATGTGCTCGTCAAATTGTTCTCTGGAAAAGTTATCTTCCAAAATTACCTCCTACATACAACTTACAGATTTACCTTAGCACTAAGATAATTCATCGTGTAATCCTGTTAGTCAAAAGTTATCCAAGAGCGCATGATTAATCGAAACAAGGATTGATTTCAAGAAATTTCAGGAAAGCCACAAACCCTTCAAGGCTTGTAATTATTCATACTCGTTCACCGCCCGAGAATGACAAGGAGGTGCATTCACATTTCGTGTCGATTTTGATCAAGGTCAGAAGTGCTTACTGATCCTTTTTGACTTTCCCGACTCTATGATTTTCAATTTGAGGGCCGCCAACCCATCCACAGAGTTGTGGATCACATTCTCTCAGTTCTCCCTCTAGCCAAGAGCCGTCCCGTCTGAATATACCCTTCAAGTCTCCATCCGTGACTTCAATATTGCCGTCACCATTTTTCACATACAACGCTTTTGTAAACGGGTGCACTAATCCATGTGGCATTATTTCTCCTCTTCGCACCATTCACTAAGTTTGTGATGCAACCATCTCACTTTTGATTCTTGATAATTACTAAGCACAACTCCAGTCTTCTGAGTT
>MDTD01054535.1_pt1 | contig 23041 bp, 27 predicted proteins | sample 811221 | NCBI WGS metagenome assembly MDTD01 (sample SAMN05326646, study PRJNA326480) | marine metagenome | isolation source: seawater | place: Pacific Ocean: South West | collected 2011 | reverse complement strand
GTTGTAGTTGGTCTTGCAGTTGTTGTAGGTTTTGCAGTTGTTGTTGGTCTTACAGTTGTAGTTGGTCTTGCAGTTGTAGTTGGTCTTGCAGTTGTTGTTGGTCTTACAGTTGTTGTTGGTCTTACAGTTGTTGTTGGTCTTACTGTTGTAGTTGGTCTTGCTCTTGTTGTTTGTCTTGCAGTTGTAGTTGGTCTTACTGTTGTAGTTGGTCTTGCAGTTGTAGTTGGTCTTGCAGTTGTAGTTGGTCTTGCAGTTGTTGTAGGACTTTCATCAGAAATACTAACAACATCAAAAAGACCGTCATCAATATCAATATCAATATTATATAGTAAACCAATATCTTCGTTTATCTCTTGTGCTATATTATTGTTAGACACTTTATACTTGACTGTTACTACAAGATTGGAGTCAATATTTCCAATGTTTTCCAAAAGTTCCATTTTTATTGATTCTATTTCAACTCCTTCCCGTTGAATTACATTTTTAATTGCTTTCCTAATCCTATTTTGCACTTCTATATCATTAATTATATTATTTGAATTATCATTAATATAAATTTTATTTATTAATGCTGCTCTCGAAGTTTGTCTTGAAGTGGTAGTATTTTCTATATTATTATCTTTTTCTGTTATTTGCCATATTCTATTTATAATAAAATACACATAACAGATAAATAAAAATAAAGTTAAAAAAATCTTATACATTATTTTATAATAAAATATAAAATAAAAAATTATAATTATATTTAGAATGAATAATTTAGACTTATTAAAAAGTAGACAATTAAATAATATACCTGAAAATAAAAAACTAAAAGAAAATGATTTCAAAAGAATTATAAAATATACAGATAATTGTTTATTTGGTAATGAATGTTCTTTGTGGAAAGGATATATAACAAATAATAAAAGTAAATATGTTAATTTTTATTTTAATGGTAGTAAAATAGCATTACATAGATTACTATATTTAAATTTCGTTGGACATATTCATGATAATGTATATTTATCATATAAATGTAAAAATGAAGGTGTGTGTTGTAATATTAATCATATAATTATAAAAAAAAATAAAAAGAAAAAGGAAGTTAAAAAGAATACGGTAGATTTCGATTTATAAATCTATAAATTAAATATATTCTAAATTTAATTATATGAATATTAATAATTTAATTTTATTTATTATAATAATAATTAATATATATTTATTATATAAGGTAAATAAAAAAGAAGGTTTTACAAATAGTAAAGAAAGTTTTACAAATGATAATGAAGGTATAACAGAAAGTATTAAAAATCTTGGAATTATTGCAGGACAAATACGAAAAGCAAATGGTGATTTTGAATTTCCAGCTAATTTGAAAATTCCCCATGGTAATTTAAATGTTCCTGGTACTGGTAGGTTTGGTAAGATTAGAATTCCATTAGGTGGCAAAATAATTTTTGAAGGACCGGGTGGTAAATCCTCAGAAATGTTCTTTAATACAGGCGCAGATGGTTTAGAAATCGCACAGAGAGGCGCTAGTAAATTAAGATTATTTCAAAATTCTAGTGGTTTTGATTTTACTCATGATTCTATTGTAAAGTTTGGAAGTGGTGAATTAAGATTGAAGAATGATATTTTTACAGCCGGTAAAGTAGTAGCAGATGGTTCTGTAGATACTAAAACCGCATTAAGATTAATTGATGGAAATTCAACATACAAAGGTGGTTTATTTGATAATAATAATAACACATATATTGAAAGTAAAATGGGTGGTGTTCGTGGTTTAAATAAGGATAATTACGATTGGCTTATTCCATTCTGCGGCGACCGGGACGGGTGCTGAGCAGGCCGTGTATCCCATAATTTTTGAAGGGCCAGATAGTAAAGCCACCTTATTATATTTTAATCAATCCATAGGTGGTTTTGAAATCACACAAACAGGCGGCGCTAGTAAAGAAATATTTTTTGTTGATAAGAAAAAAATAGTTAATATAAATAATTTTATAGAAGAAGTAAAAAAACGAATGATTAATATGAATAAAGATGAAATAAAAATTATATAGATTTTTTTTTTAATAATTTTCTAAATAAAATTATATTATATGAAAAATAAAGATATAATTTTATTTATTTTAGCTATTTGTGTATTATATTTAATACTATGCGATAATAAAAAGAATAAAGAAATAAAAGATTTGAAAGAAAGTTTTACAAATAATGCAACGGGTGATGAAGGTATAACAGAAAGTATTAAAAATCTTGGAATTATTGCAGGACAAATACGAAAAGCAAATGGTGATTTTGAATTTCCAGCTAATTTGAAAGTTCCCGATGGTAATTTAGATGTTCCCGGTACTGGTAGGTTTGGTAAGATTAGAATTCCATTAGGTGGCAAAATAATTTTTGAAGGGCCGGGTGATAAATTCTCAGAAATGTTCTTTAATACAGGCGTAGATGGTTTAGAAATCGCACAAAGAAAAGGCGCTAGTAAATTTAGATTATATCAAGATAATAATGGTTTTGATTTTACTAATGATTCTATTACAAGAGTTGGAAGTAGTAAATTAAGATTGAAGAATGGTATAGTATCAGATAGTGCTATACAAACCAAAGATGAATTTAAATTAATTGATGATACACCAACTGGGGAAGTAGTCCGTGGTCGTATTTTTAAGGATACTGATAGTGCTGGTACTATTAGTACGTATATTGAATCTGCAGATGGTAATATACAATTTGAAAATGATATAAAATTACCACTAGAAAAAATGATTAGATTCGGAGAGAATGAAAATAATACTATTGAAGCAGGTCACGCTTTATATATTAGAGGAGTATCAAACTCGATAGTATAATAATATAATTAAAAATATATTTAATATCTATTTAATTATAATGTCTAGTAATGGAGGATTTCCCCCGTTAAAAATAATAAAAAAAGAATCTGATTCTTCACGTAAATTATCTGAAAGTAAAGAAAGATTTTTTATAAATAAAAAAAATACAGTAGATATAAATAAAATTATAGAAGAAGTTAAAAAACCAATGATTAATATGAATAAAGATGAAATAAAAATTATAGATTCATTTTAATGATATATTCATTTTGATGAATTATTTATTAAAATAACTTTCTGAATTGAAATAATTATTATATTTATTGAAATGTTCTTCATTAGATTCTTTAGAATATTCTTTGGAATCAATTTCTCTATTAAAAATTACTTTTAATGGATGTCTGACTAATGGACATAAATTAAAAGTATATTCAATATCTCCAAAAAAAGTACTTACTTTAATTTTCTCATTTCCCGAAATTAATCTATCTGAACATCTAACATTTACAATATCATCAACAACATTCATTTCCTTTGCTTTATTACCATATAGCCACCAATCATTTGTAATACGTTCTTTAAACTCTTCATAAGTCATGTCAATACGTTCTGCCTGACTTTTATCTAAATCAACATTCATATCATTAATCATTTCCATATAATTATTTAAATTAAATAGATTTCCACTATTCATTAATGACATTTGGTGCTGCATTAGAAGACTACTTTTTAAAGCATATCTATTTTTACAAGATTGAGTTATAATAAAAGCCATTGATGCAGCAAAATCTGCAATACAATTTACCTTTACATTTTGATTAAGCATTTCAATATAATTTACAATTTTTAATCCTTCCATTACTGAACCACCAGGAGAATTAATAAAAATATTAATTTCTTGTTCTTTATCCAGTTTCATTATATCTTGAAAAAATTTATTTGTACTGTCACTATTAATCGGTCCACGAATATTAACTAGATTATTTTCATTCAAATTAATAGTATTTAAATTGCTATTTATACTAGAAACAGAATTAAAACATAAAAGAGTAATTAAAAAAGAAGACATAATATATTAAATAATATATATATTATTTCTTTTAGTAATAATATTTAAAATAATAAAAAGAATATATATAAATGATAACAATAAAAATTCCAGGTTGTTATGGTACAACAAATAATAAAGTTTTGGCAGTTACATTATTTTCATCAAGTATTATATTTTTATTTAATACAATTTTATATTTTTTAAATGATGAAAATAAAACTAATAATCATTATAAATTATATGATAGTGAAACATATTTTAAAAGTGTAAATATTTCCAATATGTTAATGATTTTATTTTATATATTTGATTTATTTCTAGATAATTCATTTTGGGATAATAAAGGTATAAGAGCAATTTATGTAGACGAAAGCGAAACACCAAATAATGATAGATTAATAGTAAGACCAATAAATTCACATTCTAGTATATTTTTATTTCATGTTGGAATATATTCTTGGTTGCATATAAATGAAACTACTCCATATTATTATGCATCTCAATTATTTAGTATATCTCAAATTTTTATGGGAATTATTTCTTATTTATGGTGGGCATCAAATTTAAATAATATACACTTGATTGATAATTTATGTATGGAATTAATTATAAATTCAATTTCAACATTAGTTTGGACTACAATATTTCCATCATATGAATTACATTTTATATTTCTTTCTATATTATATTTTATAATACATGGATATAATTTTAAGACAGCACGTTTAGTTGAATTAAGTTTAAATTTTTTAGTTGGTTGTGTTATATCAACTTATTATTATGGTAATGGAGACCAATATTATTTTTTAATAGGGACTTTACTAACATTGGGTGGTCTCATTCCTAAAATAGCAGATAGAGTATATAGATTTCAATTGGGTACTTTCTTTTTTCATTTTATGGAAGCATATGGATTTATAGTATTTTATCAATGGATTCAAACAATTTCTACAAAATAATAAATTTAAATTAATAAAAAATTAATTTAAATTTAATTAAATAATAATTTTAATCTAATGAATTAACACCAGATGTATGTTCATGCTCATGTTCTCCACCCCCAGTTTCTATATTTTTATTATCTTCCATTTTAGTAACTAAATTTTCCATATTTTTATTAAATTCAGACATATCAACACCTAATGTTTTTTCCATAAAGTTATCCATTTTTCCTTTCATATTTTCTAAATTATCTAAATCCATTCCTCCACTAGTTAAATCTTTCATCATTCCTCCTATTTCACCGAGTCCACCAAGACCACCAAGACTGTCCATACTTGGAAGATTATTCGCCATATTCATCATATTACCTATCATTCCTTTACCTTTTTTTTCTAATTCGTCTTCTCCTACTTCAACATCGGCAGTAGAAAAATTATCATCGATAACTGTTTGTTTTTTTTCTTCTTTTTCACCCATCATTCCTTTCATCATATCTCCCATTTCACCACCCATTACATTTCCCATCATATCTCCCATATTTTTCATTAAATCACCATTCATCATTTCTTCCATATTCATTCCTTGCTCTTTTCCTGGGAATGGCATATTTTTTAAAAGTTTATCAACTTCTATATTTCCATCTTCTATATCTTTGTAATATTTTTCACTAATTTTTGTTGTAATACCCATTATATTTTCAAATGGATTTTTATTGTCAGATACTAAATCTTGAAAAGAACCAATAATATCACTAACCATGTTTGTTGTTGAATTATTAATATCATCTGGTAAAATTTGTTCTTTTACGTGTTCTGATAATTTAACTTTAATTTGATTAAATTTATTATTTAATTCATTTAATCTATCTAGTCTATTTTGATTACATGTTTCAATTGAAAAATATAAGTGTAGTAAACTATCCCATAAAATAAGTTTATTCATTTCATCTTGATTGTTAAAGATATTTTTAAGAAGTAAGTTATCATTAAATAAACTATTACTTAACTCGTTCGATAGTGCGTCTTTACTTGAAAAAACTTTAATTTTATTATTTAAAAATAATAAATAGAGTCTATCGTCATTTAATAAATTATAAAATTTATCACAGTTTGTAATAATATCTTCTTGTGAAATATTATCAAATTCTTCTAATTTTGTTTTAAATACACTTTCTATTGAATTTATCAGATTTTTATAAGATGATTCAATATCCTCAGTAAAATTAATCATATAAATAGAAATAATATTTTATTTTTAAATATTATTTTAATAATTTTGAATTACATGATTTGGTATAGGAGTTACTCTAGTTGGTTTTTGCATTCTATATTTTTCTAAATAATTATTTTCGGATAATTTTGAGCCATTTTTTATACGAAAAGTATCATATTTTTTTTTATAATTAACATCGGCCATCGTATCTATTTTTTCTTCATTTTCGTCAGAATATTTTAATTTAAAATATCTAACTGCAAAATATAACATAAGTAATAAAAATAATAATAACATATACTTTCCACTTTTAAGATGTAAAATATAAAATTTATACATAAATTTATTATTTTTTTTTAAAATTCTTAATTGCGTTCTTTTATCAATTAAGTTTGTCATTATAAAAATTGATAAAATAATTTAAAAAAATATATAATTTATATATATAAAATGTCTAAAGAATATCTTTTGAACTGTGAAAATAAACGATACACTGTACATCCAATAAAAGAAAAAGAAATGTTTCAAATGTATAAAACTGCAATGGCGGCATATTGGACTCCGGAGGAAATTGATTTTAGTAATGATTATGAAGATTTTAAAAAATTAAATGATGATGCACAATATTTTATTAAAATGATTCTTGCTTTTTTTGCAGCCAGTGATGGTCTAGTTAATGAAAATTTAATGGAAAGATTTACGAATGAAGTTCAAGTTATGGAAGCATTGATGTTTTATGGTTTTCAAGTAATGATGGAAAATGTTCATGGAGAAACATATAGTCTTATGTTAGATAATGTTACACGTGACAAAGATGAAAAAGATAAATTATTAAATGCTATTGAAAACTTTGATTGTATTAAACAAAAAGCACTTTGGATGAAAAAATGGATGAATAGTGATTCTCCATTTGTTCAAAGAGTAATTGCTTTTGCATGTGTTGAAGGTATTTTTTTCTCTGGAAGTTTTGCAGCTATATTTTGGCTTAAGAAACAAAATGTAATGCCTGGTCTTTGCGATAGTAATGAATTAATTGCAAGAGATGAAGGTATGCATACAGAATTTGCATGCCTTATAAAACAAAAATGTTCAACTATATTAGAAAAAGAAACAGTTCATGAAATTATAAAAGAAGCTGTTGAAATTGAAAAAGGATTCATGTGTGAATCTTTACCTTGTGCTATGATTGGAATGAATCAAGAAAAGATGTCTGAATATATTGAATATGTTGCTGATAGATTACTTGTTATGCTTAATTATGAAAAGATTTGGAATACAAAAAATCCATTTGATTTTATGGAATCTATTTCAATGCAGGGAAAAACTAATTTTTTCGAATCTAGACCAACTCAATATCAAAAAGCAGCAGTATTAAATACTGGTCGTGAAAATGTATTTGAAGTTGATGATGATTTTTAATTTATAAATATATATATATATATGGATTATTATAATAAATATTTAAAATATAAAACAAAATATTTAAATTTAAAAACTCAAATAAAAGGAGAAATTAGTGAATCAACAAAATTTGACGTTTGTACAACTATAAAAGGATTAAAACAAAGCAAAAGCACTTGTTGGTTTGATAGTGTTATGATGGCATTACTTATACCTACCAATATGAATAAATTATGGTCTCCCGCATTAAAAAGTAAATATAATATAACTTATTCGAAACTTGTAGAGGATAATGATTATAGTTTAAGAATAGCTTGGTTAAATAAATATGGCACACGGGGTAGTGGTATTCCAGATACAATTGATGAAGAAGGTTATCCAAAAGATTTATTAGATTTTCTTATTCGTGATTTAAATATTAATCAAGGTGAAAATTTAGAATATTATTATGGTAGAACTTTAAAAAAAAATAATATTATTGAAATAAATGAATTTACAGACAGTATAATACCCGATAATATAACATTTAAGAATAGCCCTGACTTTTTTGCTTGTATATTTAATCCTAGAGATTTTCCTAGACAACTCTCTATTAAAATTAAAAAAAATTTTTCCACTAATAGTAATAATTATCTTTTAGAAGCTATGATTATAGTTAAGGATGGACATATTATTTCATATGTTAATTGTAGGGATAATTGGTATGTGTATGATAATGAGAGAGCTAAAGAGAAAAAACCATTATTAAAAATAGGTTTCGAGCTTACAAAAGAAGGAGATACTGAATATTATAAATTTGACGATTACGAATTTATGTCTACCATATGGTCTCCAAATAGAACAATCAAATCATTTGGTATAAAAACAAATGAATCATATAATATATATTTATATACTAAAATTTAATAAAGATTTTAAGTTTGAGGAGGTATTATGATTACCACCCATATAAATACTAAAGTAAACTTATTTTAATTTAAAATTTTACTTTAATATTTAAAAAAAAATTGATTTCTGAATTTATTTAATGCAAACTGATATTCCTCATATGTTTATTGTAAAGAGAAACGGACAAAAACAACCAGTTCAATTTGATAAAATCACTAATAGAATATCAAGACTTATTAATAAAGATGAAAGAGATAAATTAATTCCTGCTTTAATTACCCAAAAAGTTATTTCTTCTATATATTCTGGAATTAAAACTGAAGAAATTGATATAGAAGCTTCAAAAATTTGTGCTAATATGGTAACAACACACCCACTTTATGGATTTCTTGCAGGACGTATTCTTGTTAGTGATTTACATAAGAAAACTAAAAATAGTTTTGTTGATAAAATGAATTTAATTAATAAGATGAATCCAGATTTACTAGATCAAGAATGGTTAAAATGGATTAATAATAATAGTATAGAACTTGAAAAGATTATTGATTATTCACGAGATTTTAACTATGATTACTTTGGATTTAAAACTTTAGAAAGAGCATATCTAATTAAAGATAACAAGACAAATGAAATCTATGAAAGACCACAAGATATGCTTTTAAGAGTTGCAAGTTTTATTAATATGGGTAATTTCGAAATGACAAAAAATACATATGATGCTATGTCATGTGGAAATTATACTCATGCTACACCAACATTATTTAATTCAGGAACTAACAGATCTCAATTATCGTCTTGTTTCCTCCTTAATACAAATGATTCAATTGAGGGTATTACTACAACTTGGGATAGAGTTTCTAAAATTAGTAAATGGGCAGGAGGTATAGGTTTACATGTAAGTAATATTCGTGCTAAAGGTTCAACTATTCGCGGAACAAATGGTCCAAGTTCTGGTATTGTTCCAATGTTGCAGGTATATAATAATATTGCTAGATATATCAATCAAGGTGGAAAAAGAAAAGGTAGTTTTGCTATTTATCTTGAACCACATCATCCAGATATTATAGATTTTCTTGAACTCAAGAAAAATACTGGTTCAGATGAAGTACGTGCCAGAGATTTATTCTATGCTCTTTGGGTAAGTGACCTATTTATGAAACAGGTTGAAAAAGATGATGAATGGTATTTCTTTTGTCCAGATGAAGCACCTGGTTTAAATGATGTATATGGGGAAGAATATGAAAAACTATATTGGAAATACGTTGACGAAAAACGTTACACATCTACAATAAAAGCAAGAAAACTTATGGAACAAATTATGGATTCACAATTAGAAACAGGTATGCCATATATGCTCTATAAAGATAGTATTAATAGTAAATCAAATCAAAAGAATATTGGAGTTATTAAAAGCTCAAATTTATGTGCAGAAATTGTAGAAGTTTCAAATAATGAAGAACATGCTGTATGTAATCTAGCAAGTATAGCTATTAATCGTGCATTAGAAAATTTTAAGAGTCATCGGACTTGGACAATATATACAAAAGATAATTGCAAATATTGTAAATGGTCTAAAAAATATTTTGATAATAAAGGATTTAAATATATTGAAAAAACTGAATTTGATGATGATATTAATAAATATTTAAATAAAAAGGAAGATAATTTTAAAGTAACATATCCTCAAATTATGTATGGAAAAACATATATTGGAGGATTTGATGAGATGGTTAAATATACTGCAGATAAATATAATTTTGATAAATTATGGGAAACAGCATATACTGCTGCTTTTAATCTTAATCAAGTTATTGATAAAAATTATTATCCAACCCCAGAAACAAAGTGTAGTAACATGAGAAATCGTCCAATAGGTCTTGGAATTCAAGGTTTAGCTGATACACTTGCAAGAATGAAAATTAATTTCGAATCTGAAGAAGCAGTTAATTTCAATTCAAGAATGATGGAAACAATATATCATGCAGCAATTAACGCGAGCAGTGCAATTTCTCAATATAGATATTTACAATTACAAAAAGTAAATATGGAAAATTTTAATAATATACCATATTATTATGATAAAAATTATTTTGTAGAAGGTGATACTCTTATTGATGGTATTGATATTAAAAAAGATAATTTAGAAAATAAAGTATATCATGAATTAAGATTAAATAAAGAAGAACTATCTTTAAAGCAATATTTAGGTGCGTATAGTAAGTATGAAGGTTCTCCAATGTCCGAAGGTATATTTCAACAAGATATGTGGGATAATACAAATACTTTTATGGATTGGACTAATTTAAGAGAAAAAGTTAAAAAATTTGGAGTAAGAAATTCTCTTGTGACTGCTCTGATGCCAACAGCAAGTACATCACAAATTTTAGGAAATAACGAGTGTTTTGAATGGTTTACCAATAATATTTATACTCGTAGAACACTAGCTGGTGATTTTCCAGTTATTAACAAATATTTAATTGATGATTTAATTAATATTGGCGAATGGAATGAAGATATTAAAAATATTATGATAGCTGATGATGGGAGTGTAAAACTTATAAAAGATATTCCAACTTCTTACAAAAATCTTTATAAAACAATTTGGGAAATTAAACAGATTTGGGTGCTTAAAAATGCACGTGCTAGAGCACCATTTGTAGACCAAACCCAAAGTATGAATATCTTTATGAGTGTTCCTGATTATAAAAAATTAAATTCTTGTCATAATTGGGGATGGAAAAACGGACTTAAGACAGGGATGTATTATTTACGTACAAATGCAGCAAAAAGTGCAATTAAATTTACTGTTGATCCTAATTTAATTAATAAAATAAATAATGAAGAAGAAGAATGTTATTCCTGTTCTGCTTAAAATAATATAAAATTATTTTATATATAATATAATATATATGGATATACATAAAAGTGTTAAAATTCATAAATTATGGTTTATTTGTATTACTGTTAGAACAATAATTGCTATTATTCCTTTAATTTATAATAATTTATTAAATAGAAATTATAAAAAAAAATTAATTAAAAAATTTTCACTAGTTACAAAAATTATCATAATTTTAATGGGATTAGGATTTTTAAAACAGAGTATATTTGGGTCTAATAATGAAAAACAAGTTGCGAAAGTATTTTGGCATGAAACACGAATAATTCATGCATTTTTATACATTATTTCTGGATTAAATTTTTATAATTATAAGTTTAGTTCAGTAATACTATTTACAGACCTAGCATTTTCAATAATATATAGAATAGCAAATGGTCATTTTAATAACACTTTTTAAAAACATATTAATATAATATATTTAAAGATTTATTAACTATAATAAATAGAAATGCCTCAAAAGAAAAAGATTAACCATACTAGAAATAAAAGAACATTTGATATTACTTATGCTGATAGAGATATCGGTCAAGAATATGGATATGTTGAAAAATTATTTGGCAATTGTCATTTCAAAGTAATTAGTATTGAGAACGAAGAGAGAGTGGCAAGTCTTTCTGGTATTATGAAAAAAAGATGTCGAGTACGTGAACAAGATTTGGTTCTAATGGAACCAATGGGAGACGGAGAGTCTGCAAAATATCAAATTATTTTTAGATATACACAAGACCAAAAAAAAATTCTTGAAAAAGAAGGAAGGTTGAAGAAAGTAGAAACAGAAAAACCTGATGAGGTTGAGAGTATGTTTATGTTCGAGGGTGAACAAGATAAAGCTCAGGATGAAACTAAAGAAGTTGATGAATGGTTTATTGATGATATTTAAAAAAAATCTAAATAAAAAAATCTAAATAAAAAAATCTAAATAAAAAAATCTAAATAAAATTATATGCAAAATAAAGATATAATTTTATTTATAATAGTAATCATAGTAGTATACTTACTATATAAAATGAATAAATTAAATGAAAGTTTTACAAATAGTAAAGAAAGTTTTACAAATGGCGAAATAGGTATAACTGAAAGTATCAAAAACTTAGGTATAATTGCTAAGGAAATACAAAAAGATGATAATTATAAATTTCCCGGTAATATTGTAATTCCAAATGGTTCCAAAATAATTTTTGAAGGACCGGGTGGTAAGTTATCAGAAATATTTTTTAATCCTAATTTAAATGGTTTAGAAATTGCACAAAGAGGAGGGGCTAGTAATATTAGATTATTTCAAGGTGACACTGGTATTGATATTGGTGATGAGTCAATTAGAATAAATACCGATTTAGATATTTCATTGGGCAAAAAAATAAAATTTGAAGGAGATGGTGATAAATTCTCAGAAATATTTTATAATAATATAACCTCAGATGGTTTAGAAATTGCACAAAGAGGAGGGGCTAGTAAAATTCGATTTTTTCAAAATACAGGTGGTTTTGATATTGGTATGAATACTATTAAAACAGCTGGAGGTGATAGTTTAGTTTTGGGGAATAATATACAATTAAGTGTAGATAAAAAGATCACCTTCGAAGCACTTCCCAGTGCTGGAAGACTTGGACCTCAACATATGGGTTGGGGTGAAGCTTTTCTAATGAAAACGCTTAAAAACTTAAACTCATAAGCAAAAAAAGTGCTAAAAAGATTTTACAATATACTGTACCTATAACTAATAATGCTGAATTATTGGATTAAAGTTTTAAAATAATATAAAATTATAAAAATCTAATTAAAATTATATGGAAAATAAAGATATAATTTTATTTATTTTAACAATATGTGTAATATATTTACTTTATTGTAATAAAAATAAAAATCATGAAAGCTTTCCCGAGAGCACGAGTGGAATTTCAGGACGTTTGCGAGAAGCGATAGTTGAAGAAATTACTAAAATGAAAAATGAAATAACTAATAAAAGTATTACAGAAAGTATTAAAAATCTAGGTTTATTAGCTAAAGAAATACAAGATAATAATGGAGCTTATAGATTTCCTGCTGATTTAACTGCCGCAAAATTTATAGCTAGTGGTCAGATAGATGATGCAAAACTATGTATAAGGGATACATGTATAGATGAAGACGAATTAAAAACATTAAAATAAGATGAATAATTTTAGAATAATTTTATAATACTAATTTTATTTATTATACTTATTATAAATAAAATTATATCTATATTTAATTATATGGAAAAAGATATAATTTTATTTATCATAGTTATTTGTGTAATATATTTATTATATAAGGTAAATAAAAAAGAAAAAGAATCTTTTAATGCCACTTCAAATGATATTCCAATAACTGAAAGTATAAAAAACTTAGGTATAATAGCTAAGGAAATACAAAGAGATGGTAATTTAACAGTACCTGCTAATTTAAATGTTAATGGTAAATTTAATTTATTACCAGAAGGAACTATAGTAATGTGGGGTAAAACAAATATACCAGATGGATGGGTTAAATGTGATGGTGAAAATAATACGCCTGATTTACGGGGAAGATTTGTTTTAGGAGAAGGTAATAAAAGTGGAGATGGATTAACAGCTAGAACTTTAAATCAAACAGGTGGAGATGAAACACATACTCTTACAGTACACGAAATGCCATCACACACTCACACAATCAGTGGCACTTATATGAGGGACGGCGGCAAAAGAGGCTCTGGTGGGGGCTATTTTCCTCATAGATCAGATCGAAAAACGGAGATTAATATGAGTTCATTACTAAGCCTGACAAACAGTAACACAGGTAGTGGACATGCACACAATAATATGCCCCCATTCAGGGTTTTAATATACATTATGAAAGTTTATTAAATTAAAAAAATAATTTTATAAGTAAAATTAAAATAATTTTAGAATAATTTTATAATACTATCATTTAGTATTTTTATATAATTATTTGGCATCATTTCATTACTAATAACATTTTCTGGAATACCAATTTTTTTCATATAATCAACTCTAACATTGTTGATATTATTTGCATAATTTCTAATATATTCATCTGGTTTTAATTTCATTTCCATTATTTTATGTAATGTTTTTCTAACAAGCATTTTTGGATTTGCTTTTAAATTTTTTAATCTATGTTCAATATACCATAAACACCAAGCTAAACAATATCCTCCAAAATCTCCCATTTTTTGATTATACATATTTTCTTCATTACTTATTGTTTGAAATCCTGCGACTGGAAAATAACATGAAGTATCGCAATATTTTACATTCTTTCCATAAGTTAATTCTTTCTTAAATACAATATCAATATCTTTATCTAGTAGTGTTGTATTCCCATAAGGGTCAAATCTTTCTATTATATTTCTTTTAAAATCATATATTACTAATGTAGCATGTAAACCACCATTTGGTAATCTCATACTCAATAATAATACTGCAATATCATATTTCTTTTTATTTTTCTTTATTAACATATTTAATTTAGGATGAATAAAATAATTATTTTTATTATTCCATACTAACAACCACGGAAAGTTGTTATATTTATACAATAATCCATCTGGAAATATTAAATCTTCATCTACTTCTTTACTATTATATTTTCCATCATATGTTGGAATGTAAACATTTTTGTATTTATTTCTAATATAATCAAAGAAAATAGCTATATCAGTAAATCTTGCTTGAAATTTATTACTATGAGTATATTCATATTTATTTTCATCTAAATTAATATTATTATCTTCTTTTGTAGATGATTTTGAAGATTTACGAGAAGATTTTCTAGATTTTTTTCTAGAATTTTTCTTTGATTTATTCTTCGAATTATCTCTTCCTTTATAACTTAAAAATTTTTTATAATTACCACCTATTTTATTTATTAATTGACGGGGAGTCTCATTTTTAACATTTACATTATCCCAACCTTTATATTTTTTTAATATCTTTTCTTCTATTTTCCGATTTCCTCTTTTATTTTTAATTCTTGATGATAATATAAAATGTGCTAAATTATTACCATATTTATCTGTTTCTTCAAAATTATGGTTTTTTATAATATTATTTAATATATAATCTGCCATTTGATAATTATTTGAAACAATTCCTTTATTATATGCTGTTTTAAAGATATGAAATGTATTAATTGGGGTATAATAATCAAATTTAATAATATCATGATTTTTATTTAAATCATTTAAATACTGTAGTAATTTATATTTTCCATCTAATACTATAGGAAATAGTATATTATTACCTTCATTGTCAATATAACTAAATATATTGTTATCTTTTTTATATAAAAGTTGTAATACCTTAATAATATCTTTAGATGTTAGTGATTTATTTAAAATTATATTAAAATGAAATGGTGTTTTGGTATAATTATTATAATTAAAATCAATCTCCTTATTAATTTTTAATATATTATCAAGCGACCCTTCGCCAAATAAATAATCAAGTGGGCATACACCATTTATATCATATGAATAATATAATTTCATAAACTTGCTTTTATTTTTAATAATAAAATTACTATACTCATCAAGAGTTGGATCAAGAAAGTGTAACATATTTTCATTAAATTTATTTGTTATATTTAAATATTTCGAATATTTTGATAACAAGTAATCAATCGTATCGTAATAATTGTATTTTGCAGCTAACATAAAACCATTATAACCATCTTCATTTACAATTTGTACTGGGAAATTATGTAATTTTAAAGTATTTAAATTATTTGTAATAATAAGGTAATGAAATAAATAATTATTGTAAAAATAAGGTTCATCTAAAGGATATTCTTTTAATTCATCTAAAGTTTTTATATTACCAATTTTAACAAGATCTATTATCATTATATTATATTGATATTATTTTAAATTTTTTACATTATATTTTTTACGCAATTAATATAATAATAATCTTTATAATTTAAAACAATCATTTTATTACAATCTTTTATCATTTTTATAAATTCATCTTTAGATTCATATTTATTTTCATAGTAAAAAGAATACCCATATTTTTCAATTTGTGAAAAATCTCTATGTGAATTAAATATAAAATCTGTAGATAAATAAGATATACCTGTACTAAATCTAGTATGAATATTTTTATTTTTATATTTTTTAATTAATTTTTGAAATTTTATAGCAATATTATTCATACTATCTTCTTCATTTATTATAACATTTTTACATATTTCAAAATTACCAAATTCTAAATTTTCTTTACTTCTAGTATTTATAACTATTCCTATTTTTAAAATACTTTTTGTTGTATATTTAAATAAGACATATTTTGTAAAAAAACTAATACATGTTACAAATTGAGAAAAATTTTTGTATCTAGAATAATTTAATATATAATGTTTCGGTATATCTAAAATATAATTTTTATTCATATTATTAATATTTTCGGTTATTTTTAATTTTTTTGAAAATATATTATTTTTAAGATAGTAATTAAATAATTCACCATCAAAATAACCATGATTTATATCATAATATATAAATGAATCAGAATTAATATACTTTATATCAAATTTAATAACATTTTTAATAACACAATTAATTAACATTTTTGGTGTATAAAAAATATTGTATATTATTAAAATAGTAAAAATGATATATATTTTCATTATTATAAAAAAATTGATTTAAATATTAATAAAACTAATAATAGTAATATTTAAATGACAGAAGTAGAAATTGGTATTTGCAAATATAATAATACTACGGGTGTAACTTGTTATATGAATTCAATTTTAGCAATTTTACAACAGACGCCTTATTTTGCAGATTATATTATATCAGATAATTATTATATTGAAGATGATACTGAAAATAAAGAAATTATATTAAATAGTGTTATATATCAATTATTTAAAATTTTTAAAATTAGTATGAGTCATGATAATAAACAATTAACTATAAATACATTTCGTAAAAATTTAGCAAAAAAGAACTTTATTTGGGGTGACCACCAGCAACAGGATTCACAAGAATTTTTAACTTTTTTGTTAAATACTGTAGAAGACGAAATTAAAGATAGTGTTTTATATTTACCTGGTCGGAAAATAGAAAAGAGTAAAATTAATGTTGAAAATTTAATGGCGTTGAAAAATTGGGAAGATTTTACTAAAAATGAATATAGTATTGTAAAAGAATTATTTACTGGTCAAAATCAATCAATTTTAGAATGTGAAAATTGTAAAAGTAAAAGTAGTAGGTTTGAAATATTTACAAATTTACAATTAAATATTGAAGATAATTGTATGAATATATATGATTGTTTAGATTGTTATATAAAAAAAGAACAACTAGATAAAATTAACAGTGTATGGTGTAATTTCTGTTTTAAAAAAAATAGAGCAATTAAGAGTAATTATATATGGAAAACACCTAAAGTATTAATTATAAATTTTAAAAGATTTAAATATAATGACTATGGTATGTTAACAAGTAAAAATACTAAATTAATTAAATATCCAATTGAAGATTTAGATATTTCAAAATATATTAATCCAAATAGTCCTTATATTAATAAATGTAAATATAATTTATTTGGTGTAAATATTCATAAAAGTATAGGAGGAATGAATAATATAAATTTTGGACATTATATATCATGTGTTAAAAATAGATATAATAACAAATGGTATATATTTGATGATAATTGTGTCCATGAAGCAAGTATTGATGATATTATAAATTCAAATTCATATTTACTATTTTATTTAAGAACAAATTAAAAATTTAATTCTTAAAATATAAAATTACAATATTATTAAAATTATGTGTTTCTAGTATATTATAATTGTTTTTTATATAATCATAATTATAATTATATGGAATTTTTACAGTAATTAATTTTCCTGCAGGTATTAATTCTATTATTTCTTTTAATTCTTTATCTGATAAATATAATTTTAAATTATCATTAGATTTATAATCTGGACCACCCCACGGTGGGTCAATAAAAAATATATCATAATTATTGTTCAAATAATTACAACAATCATCATTAATTATATTAATATTATAATCATAACAACTTAAATTTGTTTTTAATATATTAAATCTATCATTATTATTTTCTATACCAGTTACATTATCAAAATATTTGGCAAAAGATAATAAATTTCCACCACATCCAGAAGTTAAATCAATAATTTTAGATTGATTATTATTTAATTTTAAAATTGTTTTGCTTATAATATCCGCATCATTTGGATGAGTTATTGACCATAAACCTTCATTATCATAATTTAACAATGAATAATTATTATCTCTTGGTGTTGGATATATTTTTTTTAAAACTTTTAACATTTATTATAAATAAGTATTTTTACTTTTATATATAAAAAAATATATTAAATATTATATTTTTATATACACTATAATAAATTAAATAATTAAAAACAATAAAATAGAAATTTTTTATCTGTATTTGCAACATTTATTTTATTTGAATTAACAGTTTCACCATCTCTAGCGATAATACTATTACCATCTAATATTTCTAAATTATATTTATTTAATTTAAAATATTCAATGAAATCTAATTCATGAATATTTTCATTTAAAATATAATATACTAATTTTAATCTTTCAAATAATGATAATTTTTTTCTAATAATTAAAACATCAATATCATTTGAAAAAATATCTCCTTTTGTAGCTAATTTAAAATCATTTGATATCCAAGGGGCATTTGATGCACATATCATATAAAAATCATCTGTAAATATGTAATTATTATCACCCTTTGTTGTAATATCTAATTTTCCTCTATAATAATTTGGTAAAAATATACATTTTAATATACCATAATAAAATCTAAAATCTCCAATATATCTTAAATGTTCTGTGTTAAAATCTATATCTGATATAACTCCCCATGTTTGAGATAAGAATGATAAATTTAAATTATTATCATATTCTATCTCCATCGGATTAATATATTTTTTATAACCATCCAATCGTAAATTATAAGGATCTATATTTAAATTTTTAGCTAACCCATTACCACTTCCTTGTGGACAAATATATATTGGTATTTTTAAATTTGTAAAATTACTATTTTTAATAATATTTTCGATAGTTAAAGAAACTGTTCCATCGCCGCCAATTATAAATATACAATTACTATGTATATTATCATTATTATCTATAGTATATTCGTTACATTCACATGGTAAATTTAAAAGTACATATTCTGAAAAATTATCATTAATAAAATATTTTAAATGATTATAAAAATATTTTTCACTATTCCCACTACCACTTTTTTTATTTAAAAAAACGAATGCTTTCATTTTTAATTATTTAAATTACAATTTTTAACTTTAAATATATTGATATTATAATTTCTATATAAATATATAATGTTTTACATAATATTATTCTTAGCATATTTAACATCATTGTGTTTTTATAAAAAAAAAATTGAACAAATTTGTGCAATTATATTTTGTTTATTAGTATTATATAAATTTACCTTAAATTATAGAAAATGTACTGTTAGTTACATTGAATGTAAAATTAGGAAAATAAAAAAAGAGGAAGGATTTATATATAATGCATTGGATGAAATTTATAATCTAAATCAAACTAAATATAAAAAACTAGTAATATTATTTATTGTATTTATATTATTAGTTAACGTAAAAAAATGTATATATAATTAATTAATTTATTTTTTTTTCTTATAGTGATTACAAATATGAAAACTATCCCAAGTTTCTTCATCCTGATATAAACATTTTGCTTTTAATTCTGATTCCATATGATTAATAACAAATGATATGGTATTAATACTTTTTAATATTTCTTTTAAACTTTCATTTTTATTAATAGTTTCAAAATCATCATCTTCAATATAATAAATTAATACGAGTAAATCATGACTAACCATGTTATGAACATAATGGTCTTGATAACAATAATTATTTTTTTTTTTACTATAATTGTAATTACAGTTTTCTTTAAAATTACAGAATTTATAAGAACATCGTTGAATATTTTTTTTATTTACAATTTTAATTTCTTTTTGATTAATTTTTTGTCGTAAAATTTCAGATAATTCAAAACATATTTTTAAGCACTTAATTACAAAATTATTATCTAAATTTTGTGTTTGTAATGAATATTTTGATAATAACTTAATTATTAAAAGTTCTTTTTGTAAAATGTGTAAGCATTTTTTATCTTCAAAATATTTTTTTATATCTGAAATATTTAAATTATTTATTTCATCTATATTTAAATTATAATCACTTTCTTGAATCTTAATTTTATTTTCAAGATTATCAATAAAATTATAATTTTTAATTAAATTATCTATATATTCATTTGATTCTAATATATTTTCATTAAAATAATTTGATATCATTATATAAATAATAATTTTATATTTATATAATAATATGACACTTCCAAAATCAAATAGAGAAAAACAAATAGATTTATTTTTAAATCAACTAGAATCTCAAAAAGAATATGATTATAATAAAAATTTAAAAATAGAAGAATTTAAAAAAAAATATAAAAATGAATTAGAAGATTATATTTTCATAAAAGATAATTATGCTTTTGATAAAATAAAAAAAGGAGGTTACATAAGATATTTTAATTTAAATGATGAGTTAAAATGGGGTGGGATTTTAATTAAAAAAGTAAAAAGTAATGACATGGATTTAATGGTATTATGTAATTCTGGATGTAATCGATTTGTAGTAAGCTTTCAGAAAAATTATATTTTTTATAAACCTCATCAAACTGCATCAGATAAAACAAGAAAACTATTTATGTCTGCTTTAGATAAATATACAGATTATAATGATTAAGTTATACTAAAATTTTTTATAGTTTTATATAATGAATAAATTAAAAGGTTTAATAACAATTTTAGTAACTATTTTATTTATAATTGTAATTAGAACTATTATATTAAACATATATAAAAAAATATTTTTATCAAAACTTTATATTGAAGGTTTTAGATTATCTGTTATTATTTTAAATTATAATAGACCACAAAATATTCCTAAAATAGTAAAACAATTAAAAAAATTTAAAATTATTGATGATATAATAATAAGTCACGGTAAGAAAGAAACTGAAATTTTAATAAATGATCCTATAATTACAAATGATACAAAATTAAGAAATAAGTATTTTAGTGCAACTAGATTTGAGTTATCAAATGAAGCAAAAAATGATTACATACTATTCATAGATGACGACTTGTATCCTCATGAGTATTTATTAAGTGATATCATGAAAAATGTAAAGAATGATGGTTTTAAAAATAATAAAAATTTATATGGTCCAGTTAAAAGGTTATGTAATGATAAATATATTCATAATGAAGGGCAATCAAAAGATGAAAGTCATAGAACAAATTTATTTAAATATAATATAGTATTAACTAAATTAGCTGTTGTTAATAAATATACTGCAATAAAAGTATGGGATGAAATAAAAAAAACAAAATATATTAATATTATTATGGAAAATAAAGGAAACGGGGAAGATATAATATTTGCAACATTTATAAATTTATTAGGTGGTAAAAATGTATATGTGGCAGGAAAATATTTTGACTTGGATTACAATAATGGATATTCTTCAATGGATGAACATTATCGTTGTAGAGATAAGTTATGTATGGAAATTAATAATGATAATACATTATTATTTTAATATAATATTTATATAATTTATAAATATATAAATATTATTTTATAAGTATAAGTAATGCCAAGAAATACCACTAAAAGATTAAATAATAAAAGTAATAATAAATCATATCAAGAATCATTATCACCAGCTGAAATTAAAAAAAAATTAGAAGAATATCAACAAGTAGATGACATAGATGATGTAAAAATTGGTACACATTTAAGATATTTTACATTTAATCCATCAACTGGTAAAAAACAATTTAGACTTGGTGGATTTTTATCAAAAACAGATAAGGATTATATAATAATGAATAATGGTGAATTTAGTTGGTCTGTTCAAAAAGATAAAACTGTTTTTTTTAAAAAATTAACATTTGGTGATTTAAAAGAAGAATTAGTAGAAAAAATATCTAAAAAATATGAAAAAAAAATTATAGAATTAACAGAAGAAAATGTTAAACTAAAAAATGCTTTAAAAACAATTAAAAAACAATTAAAAAATAATTAAATTATTTATAATTTAAAATTTTCTATTTAAATTATATATATTATGCCAGGAAATACTTACAAAGGAAGTAGAAACATAAAAGGTAAGTCATCAAGAAAATCTTCAAGAAGAAATTCAAGAAATTCTTCAAGAAGACAAACTCAAAATAACAGACAAGAAACATTTGTCGAGGCTATTTTAAGTGATATGCCAAAATCAAATGCTAGTTTAACTAAAATGGACCAAGCTATGGGTAACAGAACTCAAACCGGTTTAATTAATCCACAAAACATTGAATACGACCCACTCCACATTCAATACATGGTTCAACAAAGTAATGATAATTCTCATCTTAATAAATACGCTTACTCAGCTGATCAAATTATGGGTAATCAAATGGGTGGACCACAAATGGGTGGTCCACAAATGATGCCACAAATGGGTGGTCCACAAATGATGCCACAAATGGGTGCCCCACAAATGATGCCACAAATGGGTGAACAACCAATGATGTTTGGCTCAAGAGAAGATATGGATAATGTTCCCGAAGGTGCTTATGACCCAGCCGGTGCTCATGACCCAGCCGGTGCTCATGACCCAGCCGGTGCTCATGACCCAGCCGGTGCTCATGACCCAGC
>MDTD01188022.1_pt1 | contig 23043 bp, 18 predicted proteins | sample 811221 | NCBI WGS metagenome assembly MDTD01 (sample SAMN05326646, study PRJNA326480) | marine metagenome | isolation source: seawater | place: Pacific Ocean: South West | collected 2011 | reverse complement strand
TGCCGCTTTATCTGAAACTCGGATAGAGGGTTTACCTAGTCGGTTATAATCCAGGTGAATATTTGATGGATAGACTCCGCCTCGAAATCCCACGCCTAGGGCCTTAACTGTAGCCTCTTTTACAGCGAACTGAGTTGCTAACTGTTTGGCAGAAAATGTCTCACTGATGCTTTTGAATTCTTTTTCGCCAAGAATTTTTTGTGCTAAACGGTCACCATATTTCTGGTGTATACGGGTTATTCTAGTAAGATCGACTATGTCGGTTCCGATACCAAATATCAAAATTCATCCCTTTTTTAACTGGTCTTTCATAAGCTCAACTGCTGAGGCGAGGCCCACATCAATCGCTTTACTAACAATCGAATGCCCGATATTCAAATCTGTAAACAGTCCTATTTTACTGACTTCCTGAACGTTGTCATAATCCAAGCCATGTCCAGCGTTCATTATTAAGCCAAGTTCGCGTCCCAAGCTGGCAGCCTGCGTAAGTCTATCGAGCTCCTTTTTTCGCCCTGCGCCAGAAGAGTTGGCATATTCCCCAGTATGCAACTCTATGGCAGAAACTCCTATTGAGGCAGCTAATTCGACATGCGTAAGGTCGGGTTCTAAAAAAAGCGCCACAGTAATTCCTTGAGCTGACAGCTCTCCACAAAATTGTGCTAGATAGGAAAGTTTTTTAGTAATATTAAGTCCTCCCTCAGTGGTGATTTCTTCTCTTTTTTCAGGAACAACGCATACGGCAGTGGGAACAAGCTCTAACGCGATCTGTTTCATTTCCTCAGTTGCGGCTAACTCCAAATTAAGATAGGTTTTAATCTCTCGTTTCAAGTTGAAAACATCACTATCTTGGATGTGTCTGCGATCCTCACGGAGGTGTGCTGTTATAAAATCAGCACCGCCTGACTCGGCAGCCAATGCTGCCTTAACAATACTAGGATAGTCGGTACCTCTAGCCTGCCGGAGAGTGGCAACGTGGTCGATATTTACACCTAGTTTCGGATTCTGTAGTTTCACATGTGGCCTCATTAATCATTTTACATCACTTTCCAATTAATCTACGGACCTTGAGTTCTTGACCATCTAAATGGTGTCGAATGAGAGCCTGAGCCAACAGCTTGGCCTCTTTTCCCGCTCTATCGTTAAGTTTAGCTTTTTTTGCCAATAAACAAAGTGTCTCGCCATGTATTTTCAGCGAATCTGCCTCGAAATTATTTTCTAGGATGCCAATTGAAGGCTTGAAAAAATAGGTTTCGGAGTCAGAGACGGAAGCCATGGTGTCCGCTGTAATGTTTAATGCTGGTTGTACGCCCATTGCCTCAAAAATGGTCAATTCAAAATATCTTAAAGCGGATTGGTAATCTCCTGTGTCACCCAGTGTTCGCTGCAACTCAGCATAATTGTGGTATACGTCTTTGATCGGATCATTTTCGCCAAAAAATTTTATTATTAGCTCGTTTACGTAAAGAAGCGTAAATGCCTTTAGTCCTTTTAAATTCGGAAAATGTTCTATTACCTCGACTCTAGTCAATGTTGGAAGGTTAGACTTTCCAATAACGTCTAATTCTAACCTCATAGAGTGCTGCAAGGAATTTCCAATTTTAGATTTTGCCCTCAAGGCCCCTTTTACGATCGTGGCAATTCTACCTCGCTCTAAGGTTAAAAACTCCACGATTAGACTAGTCTCTTTAAATCGCCTTTTATGTAAAACGAAGCCCTGCAATGAATCTACCCTTTCAAATCCACAGGCTCTAAAAAGCTCAAATCATCCCTCCATCCCTTTCTTACCTTGACCCAAAGGTTGATATATACCTTTCTACCGACTAAATTCTCGATATCCACTCTTGCTGCCGTACCTAGCTTTTTTATTAATGACCCGTCTTTGCCTATTATGATAGGCTTTTGTCCTTCTCTCTCGACCCAAATGCTACAATCTAATCGTAATAAGCTCATGCTTTCTTCATAGTTATCGACTGACACTTTTGTTTCATAGGGAAGCTCTTCGCCCAAATATCTGAATAGCTTCTCTCGCACTAATTCTGAAATGAGAAACCGTTCTGATCGATTCGTTAAGGTCTCTGGGTCAAAGCTAAAGGCTCGCTTCGGACACCCTTGAGTCAACACATTACAAAGTTCAAGAATTCCTATTTTCTTTTTTGCAGAGATAAAGAGATATTCGTTAAACAGATTATACTTATTGTTTAGTAAACTGACTAAATCAAGAAGATTTTGCTTATCCTTCACTAGGTCTATCTTATTTAGTGCTAAAATAATGTTTTTATCCTCTAGGTTTGTGACTAAAGAAACGACTGCATCATCTTCAGGGCGCCAACCCCGAGCATCTGCTAACATGAGTACAGAATCTATATCTTGTAGAGAGTCTCTTACTTCCCGGTTCATATGTCTATTGAGAAGTTTTTTTGGAGCGGTTTGCCAACCAGGAGTGTCCACAAAAAGCAATTGTGTATCGTTCTTAGTATAAACTCCTAAAATAGCGTTTCTGGTGGTATTCGGTTTTCTGGATGTTATGCTAAGCTTGTATTTTAACACGCAGTTAAGAAAGGTGGATTTACCTACGTTGGGCCTACCAATAATGGCGATGTTTCCGCATCTCATATCAAGCCTAATTTTTTTAGAGTTAAAGCAGCCGCTGCCTGTTCAGCCTTTCTCTTACTACCTGCCGTAGCAGATTCATTTTGTTCGAGTAGGACAGTTTTGCATTCAACCAAAAAGTCTTTTTGGTGATCGGGACCTATTTCTTCGAGGATATTGTATACCGGCAAAGGTAAGCTATGAGACTGCAAATGTTCTTGCAATATTGTCTTCGAATCTTTAGTTGGAGTGGTTTTCGTTTCGATACTCTCGATTCTTTCTTGGAACATATCAAGTACAAGTGTTTTTACCGTTTCAAAATTCGAATCAAGATAGATGGCTCCTACCAAAGCTTCGAAAACATCAGCCAAAATACTAGGCCTACGATATCCTCCACTTTTTTTTTCTCCATCCCCCAAAAGAACCATTTCCCCAATTCCCAGTTGATTGGCCACGTTAGCCAAGCTATCGCCGTTTACCAGCGACGCTCTTATTCTAGTCAGTTCGCCCTCGCTCGAGCGCGGAAATTTCTTCATTATTTCTATTGATATTATTAGACCAAGAAGCGAATCGCCGAGAAACTCTAAACGCTCATTGTTTCGTGTAGACACGCTTCTATGGGTAAGGGCAAGCTCAAAAAGAGTCGAGTCATCAAACTCATATCCGTGAATTGATCCCTTTTTAGCTGTCATAAACCCTATTGCTTAGGAAGTCACTGAACATTTTTATTCGTTAATACTGAATTTTCGTATTTATAGGTAACAACCCATTTTTCTAAAATATCTCTCTCTATCTCGTACTTAAAAGAAATTTCTTTTCCATTTTTTACATTCCGTACACTGAGTGCCTTAAGGATATCCTTACGCTTCAAAGACGTGACGTAGTTAACATTGAGATGTTTTTCTAAAGCACTGGCGATGGCTGGAATACTCATGGATGCGGAACCGGGGGATTCACTCACATACTCGAGTGCCATATCCATTTTTGACTTCTCACTGATGATTGGGAAAATTTTAAGGCCCAATGAAACGCCTGCTAGTATAAAAGCCATTAAAAATACTAAGCCCAACAAACCCAATCCTTTTTCCAGTTCAGTGGAAGATAGCTCCTTTCTTCTTCTGTTTTTGGTTTTTTTCATTTCTAGGTCCTGACTTTGTAAAGTTAACGTATTGTGTTTCCTATGCGTCCAACATTTATACCTGCATCCCAATTCATCCAAATCATAAAAGCTTTGCCAACCAGATTTTCCTCTGGCACAAAACCCCAAAAACGAGAATCTCTACTATTATCTCGATTATCCCCTAACACGAAGTACTGACCCTCTGGTACCTTGAAGGAACCTCCAGCAGAAACACTATCAGGCCGTACTAGAATCATATGAGAACCTTCACTGTGAGTTTCAATCATTTTTTCTGCACCTGTATATTGTCTCGAAGACTTTTTGCCAAGAAATGTCTCTTTTTCTGAATATGTTATCGCTCTACCGTTAATAAAAAGCTTCTTGTCCTTATACAGTATCTCATCTCCTGGAAGGCCAAGGACTCTTTTGATGAATGGAATACTTGGATCTAACGGAAATCTAAAGACCACTACGTCTCCCCTGCTGGGAGTGTTATTGGCCAAAATTTTAGTTTTGATAACCGGCAACCGAATGCCGTAGGTAAATTTGTTTACCACTATGAAATCGCCTATTAACAGAGTAGGAATCATTGAGCCAGATGGTATTCTGAATGGCTCAATAATAAATGAGCGAATAATCAAAACGGCTAGGAACACCGGGAAAAAAGACCTAGCGTACTCGATTAAACGCAGAAAAAATTGGTTTCTTTGGGTAAAGACGGTCCTCTCTCTCACTCGACTTAACAACCAATTCGACAAGCAGACTAGTCCACTTATGAGGGTTAGGGAGAATAAAATTACTTCGAAATCCAAATTCACTGACTTTTACCCGTGTCCAGAACCGCCACGAAGGCCTCTTGTGGTATTTCTACGGACCCTATTTGCTTCATTCTCTTCTTGCCTGCTTTCTGTTTTTCCAAAAGTTTTCTTTTTCGAGAAATGTCTCCACCATAACATTTAGCAGTTACGTTTTTTCTGAGAGCTCTTACAGATTCCCGTGCAATTATTTTTGAACCTATGGCAACCTGAACTGCAATTTCGAACATTTGTCGAGGTAAGATATTTTTTATCGCCTTAGCTAATTCCCTACCCTTTCTTTCAGCTTGTTGGCGGTGCAGTATGTTTGCAAGAGCATCCACTTTTTCCCCATTTATCATGATATCTATCTTCACCATGTCAGATTCTTGGTAACGTGAGAACTCATAATCCATGCTGGCATATCCTTTCGTAACAGACTTTAGCTTATCAAAAAAATCACCCACAACCTCACTCATCGGAAGCTCGTAACCAATCATAACCTGAGAACCAGTAAAATTGAGATGTTTTTGCACTCCTCGCCGTTCCTCACATAAGGCAATAACGTTACCGACAAATTGTTGAGAAACGAGTACCTCTACAGTAATCATCGGTTCCCTGATGGTCTGAATACTGGTGATAGCAGGAAGACTGGCTGGATTGTCTACTGTCTTCACACTGCCATCAGTGAGTTCAATTTCGTAGATCACAGTAGGGGCGGTCTTTATCAACGAAAGATTATACTCCCTTTCCAACCTCTCCTGAATAATCTCCATATGCAGCATTCCTAGAAAACCACACCGAAAGCCAAAACCGAGCGCACTGGACGTCTCAGGCTCATAAGAAAACGCCGCATCATTTAGGCCAAGTTTTTCGAGAGCTTCTCTAAATTGATCGTAGTCAGCTGAATCAATTGGAAATAATCCTGCGAAGACATTGGGTTTGCTTTTTTTGAACCCAGGTAAAGCGGTATTCGACGGATTGCTTATGGAGGTTATAGTATCCCCTACGGGCGCGCCGTGAATATCTTTTACGCCCGCCACTAGATATCCAACCTCTCCCGTACTTAGCGAGCCTTGGGGTACACGTTTAGGAGTAAAAATACCTAACTCCTCAACTCTGTAGTGTTGGCTTGATGACATACAACGAATCTGCTGACCCTTTTTTACTGATCCCTCGAATACTCTAATTAATGATACGACCCCCAGATATTTGTCGAACCATGAATCGATAATCAGGGCTTTTAAAGATTCGCTTTTTGATAAAGTCGGTGGCGGCACTCGTTCAATTAGTTGTTCTAGCAGTTCCCTCACTCCTTCCCCAGTCTTGGCGCTCACACCTATCGCGTCGTCAGCATCAATGCCTATGATTTCAGATATCTCTGAACGCACCCTTTCAGGATCTGCTGAGGGCAAGTCGATTTTGTTTAGCACTGGTATGACTTCTAATCCTTGCGCTATGGCTGTCAAGCAATTGGCCACAGATTGTGCCTCTACCCCCTGAGATGCATCGACTACTAGTAATGCTCCTTCACATGCTGATAATGAACGGGAGACTTCATAGCTAAAGTCTACATGGCCTGGAGTATCGATAAAATTGAGGTTATAGGAGCACCCATCTCCAGACTTGAAAGTTAAACCTACTGTTTGTGCTTTAATAGTTATTCCACGTTCACGTTCTATCTCCATTGAGTCTAAAACTTGTGCTGACATTTCCCTATCGCTTAAGGCACCACATATGGATATGAAACGATCCGCGAGTGTGGATTTACCATGATCAACATGAGCTATTATGGAAAAGTTTCTAATACTGCCAGGTTCGTAAGTCATTTTGTTTTCAATGTAACTGAAATAGGCCTACCATAATCCGTCTTAAACTTGGTTACACCTTATGGGATACTGATAACTATAAATAACTGGCCACCCCTCCTTTTGATTAGAATTGGCACTTTCATTCCAGAATCAAGTGATTTAGAAATCTTTTCAATTTCCTCTAAACTTGAGATGTTTTGATTATTGAATTTTAAAATGAGATCACCTCTTCTTAAGCCCGCGTCAAAAGCCGGACCACTCCCTACTTTTTCAACTAGGATAGCGCCACTTTCCACTGCAAGTTCCTTCATTTGTGATTTAGTGAGTTCTCTGGCAGTGAGTCCCAATTTCTCTATTTCTAATGAAGACCTTTCTTCCTGTCCTAGCACCTCTTCCGTCTCCTCTTCAACCGGAAGCTGACCGATTTTAACTGAGAGAACGCGTTTGGTACCACCGCGCACCACTTCTATTGGTATTTTCTTATCTATCTCGGTAGAACCTACCAATGGAGGCAGATCCGAAGACCGTTCAATATCAATCTTTCCGAATTTAGTGATTATGTCTCCTACCTCAAGCCCACTCTTGTCGGCGGGACCGTCCTTAACAATTTTTGCTATTAAAGCGCCTCGAGGCTTATCCATCCCAAAGGATTCTGCCAGTTCCTGACTGACCTCTTGAATCAAGATGCCTAACCAGCCTCTAGTAACACTTCCTTTTTCCCTGAGCTGATTATACACATCAAGCACTACGTCTATAGGTATCGCGAAAGAAAGCCCCATAAACCCGCCGGTTCGACTATAGATTTGAGAATTAACGCCCACTACTTCCCCTCGTAAATTAAACAGTGGACCCCCTGAGTTTCCTGGGTTTATAGCAACGTCTGTCTGAATGAAAGGGACGTAATTATCTCTTGGGAGATTTCTACCTTTGGCGCTTACTATTCCAGCAGTTACAGAGTAATCAAAACCAAAAGGTGAGCCTATGGCGAGAACCCACTCTCCTACTTCCAAGCTGTTTGGGCGGGCAAACTTAAGAGTCGGAAATGGTCGTTTTGCATTTATTTTTAGAACAGCAATATCGCTCCTTCGATCTGAACCCACAACCTTTGCGCTGTATTCTCTTCTATCCAACAGGCGTACTATTACTTCATCTGCTTGCGTAACAACATGATGATTAGTGATTACGTAACCGTCAGTAGAAACTAAAAACCCAGAACCCAGGGATTGACCAGGTGTAGACTCAGGTCTAGGGCTTTGTGGTCCCCTCTCTTCGTCGAAAAATTTTTTGAACAGCTCTCCAAAGGGTCCCTCATCAAACCCGAAGCCGCCTGGCGGTCGATTGAATTCTCGCGGCTTTTGAATATTTTTATTCTTCGACGGTTTCTTTATTGAACTAATGTTTACTACTGCTTTGCTGTTATTTTTTGCTAACTGAGTGAAGTTTGGTAGAGAGGCAGAAGCATCAGTAGTTTGGCCAACTAAAACCACTACGGAAGCTAATCCGAGTAAAAATAAATGTTTTTTCATTGTTGCTTAATTCCTATTTCCTCAGGTATCGCAAGTCTTTCTTTGAATATAAATTAAATTATTAGTTATACGCCTTCGTTAGGAAAGACGATCGTACAATGGTAGTATGCGCGAGATCTTTGAATTTGTATTGAATAAACGCTTTCATTTGAGCTATCAACTTTTAAATATCATTTGATTATACCAAATATGGACTAAGCGAAATAGGTAAGTGTGAGTGAATAACGAAGAATACTATGACGTACTCATTATAGGTAGCGGCGCAGCGGGCTTAACCCTTGCGCTTTCCTTGCCAGATTCTCTTAAAGTCGCTGTTTTAAGCAAGACGACTATAGAAGAGAACGCTACCTACTATGCTCAAGGGGGGATATCCGCGGTAATAGACGATAGCGACTCCATCGCGGCACATGTCGAGGATACCGTCAGAAGCGGAGGAGGCCTATGTAGGCCTGAAGCCGTTCAGTTTATCGTGGAGAGAGGTCGCGAAAGTGTAAATTGGTTGTCAACTAAAGGGGTATCTTTTTCAAAAAGGCGCTCAAAGTCGGGTCGGCTGGAGCTCCATTTAACACAAGAAGGTGGACACAGCGCCAGGAGAGTAGTGCATGCGGCCGACAAAACTGGTGAAGCTATTGAAAATGCTCTTGTTAGTCGTTTTCGGAAGAGCAGCGTGGGTCTTTTCGAAAATCACATTGCTATTGACCTCATTTGCTCACACTCTCTGCCTAAGCGTTGTGATGGAGTTTTTGTTCTAGATAAATCAAATAATCAGATCAGAAGTATTGGGACAAAAATCACCGTTCTAGCCACAGGCGGGGCCGGAAAAGTGTACCTTTACACTAGCAATCCTGACGTATCGACTGGTGACGGTATCGCAATGGCTTGGAGGGCCGGTTGTAAGGTCGCCAATATGGAATTTGTTCAATTTCATCCAACATGTCTCTATCATCCTGATGCTAAATCGCTTCTCCTCACTGAGGCATTAAGAGGTGAAGGCGGAATCCTTCGCCTTCCAGATGGGAGAAGGTTTGCAGAGGAATATCACCCTATGGGAGAGTTGGCCCCGCGAGATGCAGTGGCGCAGGCTATCGATACCGAAATGAAGAAAGGAGGATATGATCACGTGTACTTGGACATATCTCACAAGTCTGAGGGCTTCATAAAGGAACACTTTCCCAATGCCTATGAAGGATGCCTTCGATTTGGCTTTGATCTCTCATCTCAACCAATTCCAATAGTCCCAGCTGCGCATTACTTTTGCGGTGGTGTAGTAACAGATTTAAAAGGTAGGACAAATATAGAAAATCTTTATGCAATAGGAGAGACAGGCTGTACGGGCTTACACGGAGCCAACAGAATGGCTAGTAATTCCTTATTAGAATGTTTGGTATTGGCTGAATCATCGGCGGCTGCTATCGCCGATAAGCTGGATAAAACATCAACATTTGTACGAACCCCAGATTGGGACGAAAGTTTAGTGGTGGATTCAGAGGAGGAAGTAGTTGTCTCCCACAATTGGGACGAGCTTCGGCGAGTCATGTGGAACTATGTGGGTATAGTTAGGAGCTCTTCTAGGCTACAAAAAGCTCGCAGAAGAATAGACTTACTTAAACAGGAAATCGCAGAATTTTATGGAAGTTATAAGATGAAAAGTGACTTGATAGAACTTAGAAATTTAGTACAGGTCGCAGATCTAATTATCAAATCGGCAATGCATCGAAAGGAAAGCCGCGGACTACATTACACATTGGATTATCCGGAAAGCAATGAAAAATATAGTAAAGATACATTGTTAGATCCGCAGGAGGATAGATGAACGATAAGTTGACCCCCTTGTCTAATAAAGTCATTTTTATAACAGGAGCCGCCAAAGGTCTTGGGCGTTCATTAGCGCTAAAATGTGCTGATGGCGGCGCAAACCTAATACTATGTGACAAAGATTTGCGGGACCTGGAGCTTGTTTATGATGAAATTGCTGAAAAGTATCATCACGAGGCTCTTTTACTTCCCGTGAACTTCGAGGGTGCGGTTATAGATGACTATTTACGTATAGCCTCTAGGATAGAAGAAAAACATTCAACAATAAATTCGTTAATTTTAAATGCGGCTAGTTTGGGAGAGCTTGCTCCAATTGCCCATTACGACCCTTTGGTTTGGGCACGAGTTTTTCAAGTTAATATCCATTCTGCTTTTCTTTTGTTGAAACATCTCGACCGTATCTTTGAGAAAAAGGAGCCCTCCAATATCATTTTCACATTAGCCCCTGAAGTTCAAATAGCCAAACCCTTTTGGGGTGCCTATGCGGTTTCTAAAAAAGCACTACTTGGTTTGATGGAGCTTACTGCTAAGGAGATGGAGATATATTCAAATGTGAAAGTTAACGGTGTTGTCCCTTCTCCCATGCGAACTGACTTGTATCGGCAAGCCTATCCAGCTGGCGACTATTCGCAGGTAGATAATCCCGAGAAAAATACATCGGTGTACATCGATCTAATGATCAATGGAAGTGACTGTCCTTCGGGAGCCGTGATAAAAAATTGAGGGATAATTTTTCTTATAAAAGCTTATCTAATTCGTCCTCAGTTATAACTTTGATGCCTAGTTCCTCCGCTTTCTCAAGCTTCCTACCTGCATCGGCTCCAATTAGCAAGAAATCCGTATTTTTCGAAACAGAACCTGCCACTTTTATTCCCATACTTTGAAGTTTATTTTTCATTTCTACTCTGGTAGTTGTAGATAGTCTCCCAGTTACTACTACCGTCTTGCCAGCTAATTTTGAAACAAAAGCATTACGCAAATAGTTATCATTTTTTAAGTGCAAACCAAGGGTTAAAAGTTTTTTTATCAAATTTAAATTTGAAGGGTGAGCGAACCAGTCAAAGATATTCCTTGCTACTATGGGGCCAATATCTGGTACGCTCTGCAAGTCTTCGACAGAGGCTTTAGCAAGTGTGAGCGGTTCTGAATAAGAAAATGAAAGGTTGTTGGCAGTAGTTGCCCCTACTCCCTCAATTCCCAAACTGAAAAGGAATTTGGAAAATTCAACATCTTTTGCTTGGTGGATTTGTTGGCAAATATTTCTTGCTGACTTTTCGCCAAAACCATCGATTTTCATAAAGTCTTTGATTTGCAATCTGAAAAGGTCGGCAACATCGCAAACCAAACCAGATTTGACGAGTTTTTCAACTATCTTGGTTCCCAAGCCGTTCACATTCATAGACTCTTTTCCGGAAAAATGAACAATTTGTTGAATGAGCTTTCTCTCAATCAAATTAGGTATGGTCTCAGGTACTATAAATGCTTCTGAAATAGTCGGTCGTCTTTCAAGAACGACACGCACGACCTCCGGAATTACATCTCCGGCTCTACGAACCACAACAGTATCACCCACCCTCACGTCCTTCCTTTCAACTTCTTCAAAGTTGTGGAGTGTAGCACTCGAAATCATCACTCCACTCACATTGACTGGTACCAATTTCGCAACTGGGGTCAGAGCGCCTGTCCTGCCTACTTGCACCTCAATGTCTAACACTTTTGTTCTTTTCTCTTCTGGTGGAAATTTAAAAGCAGTCGCCCAGCGTGGGGCTCTTGACACGTTACCTAGCTTTTCCTGGAGTTTAAAATCATTAACTTTGAAAACCACCCCGTCTATTTCATAATTCAAGCCGCTCCTCTTTTTTGCTAATCGGTCATGAAAAGAAATACATTCTTCGGGCGATTTAAGTATCTGGTAGTCATCTGGAGTATCAAAGCCTAGGTCAGTCAACTGTTCGAGTGAGCCTGATTGGGTATTCACAAGCATTCCTGGAGTTTTTCTAAAGAGCGCATACGCTTTGAAGCGCAAACCTCTAGAGGCAACAACTTTGGGATCTAGCTGCCGCAAAGTACCAGCTGCAGCATTGCGTGGGTTGGCAAATCTCTTTCTACCAGCATTTTCTAATTTGGCATTTATTTTCTCAAACATAGTTATTTCCAAGTATGCCTCTCCTCTAACCTCGATGATGCTGTTTTGCTCTCCTCTCAAAACTAGAGGGATAGTTTTAATTGTTCTGGCGTTAGAAGTAATATCCTCTCCAATATTGCCATCCCCCCTGGTCGCTGCAGTCGTTAGACTTCCATCTTTATACAGAAGACTCACGGCTAGGCCGTCCATTTTTGGCTCACCGATGAATTCGATGTTTCGTAGGCGCAGTAACTGACAACATTTTTTGAAATAAGCTTCGAACTCACTCCCGCTGAAAACATTGTTTAGAGAGAGCATGGGTGTTTCATGCTTTATATTTTTAAAGCTTTTGAGTGGGGTCGCCCCTACTCTTTGGGTAGGCGAATCGGGAGTGATTAATTCGGGGTTATCCGTTTCAATTTCTAAAAGTTTTGAAAATATTTCATCATACTCAGCATCCGTAATACTTGGATCGTCTTCAATATGGTAGCGAAAGTTATGTTTGTTGATTTGGGCCCTCAAGCTTGCAGCAAGGAGTGCTAAATTTTGACTAGTCATTATCAATAATGAAGTTTGTTTTTAATCTAAGAGCATCTAAAAAATCATCGTCCATAAGTTCCTTTGGGGTTTTGTATACCGTTCCATCCAAAATTTTTGCCACTTGCTCTGTAGTGGTGAGGAACGTCTCGAGGGCTACGCCATCGTCAATCATAGTAGGGAGTTCCATAAAAAACACGAGTCCTCTACAGCGTTCAGCTTCTATCTTCTGCAAGTTGAATGAACCCGGTTCGTACATATTAGCCGCGCTGAATAAAGTTTCCACTATGCCACTATCACTCTCTACCACTTTATGAAATATGCCCATCTCCCCAAACGTCATACCAACATGATTCAGCGATCGCAGAATGTCCATACCTCGGAAAATTTCTTCTTCCTTGGGTCTTAAAAACACTTTTAAGATTTGTGAATCATCAAAAGGGAGCGTTTCAATCACTTCGGTTTTGTCAATGAGTTCCTCTGATTCCGACAGGTATTGGGGAGCGCCATCCGCCGAGTCAAATAATCCTAGCTGGGGATCCTCAGAAAGTTCTAAATCTAATTGTGATTGTATGTGCCCTTCATTTAAAAGGGTCTCTTCATGAGAGTCACCAAAAACTTCTTTATCTTCTGGAGTTTGGACGAAAGGCAGTTTATTTTTATCTATAGATTTCCTGGTCGCAACTCTTGTTGCTACATAAATCAAACCGATGACAATACATCCAATAATTATCAAAACGGTCTGTAAGGACATCGAAATGAATCTCGAGTTCCTATCTCAAGCCGATTCCACAAGTTGAAGTGCTTGAGGGACATCAACAGAGACCATTCTAGACACGCCTGGTTCTTCCATCGTAACCCCAATAAGTTGATCGGCTATTTCCATTGTTAATTTATTATGGGAAACGAACAGGAATTGTACTGACTTGGACATCTCGGCTATCATTTCTGCGTATCTAATCACGTTGGAATCGTCTAAGGGCGCGTCCACCTCATCAAGCAAGCAAAATGGTGACGGTTTCAACGAGAATATGGTAAAGATTATGGACAATGCTGTGAGGGCCTTCTCACCTCCCGAAAGTTGACTTATATTCGTGTTCCTTTTCCCCGGAGGTCTGGCTAATATGCTTACTCCAGTTTCTAGAATATCTTGATCCGTCAATACTAGTCGAGCTGATCCCCCTCCAAATAATTTGGAAAAGACATTTGTAATATTGTCGTTTACTTTGTCGTAAATATCTTTGAAACGGGCCTTTGTTTCATTATCAATTTTTCTGATGGCAGAAACCAAATTTTCTAAGGCCTTTTCTAAATCTTCGTTTTGGGAGTCAAAATGCTTCTTTCTTAACTCTAGTTCTGAAAACTCCTCTATTGCTGCAAGGTTAAGCGGGCCTAACCTCTCAATTTTTTTTAGGACTTTTTCTAAATCAATTTCAAGTGTGTCTTGCGAATCGTCATCCGAAAGCTCATCTTTCGCACTCTCTATTTTTACATTTATCTTGTAAGCTGCGCGGATTATTTCCTCCTGTAATACCTCTAAAGATCTATCCTCTACCCGAATCTCTTCCTGCTTTGCTTTGAGCGCGTCTAGTTCTGACTGCTTTTCCTTGCGAATAGAATTTAACTGATTGATGTCCTGCTCTAATACTGATATGTCATTCTTGATACTTTGAAGACTTTGCTCTATCTCCTTCTTCTCTTGAAAAGCGCTATCTATATTTTTAAGTTCATCTTTTTTTGAAATTTCGTCATTTTGCAATGATGTACGTATTCTGCTTTGCCTGTCTTTAAAATCTTCTTCTTGTTTTTGGTTTTGTAAAATTGAGAATTGGAGGGTTTCCTCTTTGGCTTTTAGGTTCTGCAGCTGAATCTCCAAGGAATGAAGGTGCTCGGTTTTTTTCTGCAATTCCAACCTGCTATCTTCAGTTTGTGTTTGTATTGATTTGTTTTTAATTGCCGTCTCTTGTTTTTCGATGAAAATACTCTCTATCTGTTTTTCCGCAATTGACAAATTTTGCTTCAACTCTTCTTCTTTCTCGCTTTCTTTTAACCAAACGGATTGAGCCTCTTCTTTGGCCGACTTGATGGATTCAAGTCTTGTGACTCTTTGACCAGCCTTAGCTTTAAGCTCCAAATAGGATTCTTTTGCACCCACCACATGAAGTTCTCGTTCTTGTATTTTGTCCTCAATGATTTGTTCTTCTAAGTGCAGTTGTTCTAGCCTATTATTATGTCCGTTTAGCGTATTCTGAGTGTCTAGGATCTGTTTTTCTAAGTTGGTTAATCTAGTCTTCAGTCGTCTTATTTCGTTTTCCCTTAGAATTAAATTTGTCTTTTCATTTTTTGTATCACAAATCGAAATCCATCCCGGAGCAACTACCGTGCCATCTTTGGATACAGCTATATTCCAATCATCTGGGCCACCAATTAAGCCTTCTATCTCTTCTTTACTTTCAGCTATGGTTATTCCTGCTGCGATTTGTTTGATTACTGAGGGCGCTCGAATTACTTTTGAGAGTAAAGTTCCATGCCTTTTGTCCGCAATAGGGAATTCTTTACTATCTATAAATGTTATGTCTGTCGGCACATTACCGAAGATCGAGAACATTCCTTTCAAATCCTTTACCAGATTCGGCTTAACATACGCGTTTAAGGGTATAGTAACCGCCCTCTCGAATGCTACCTCCCATCCCGTTTCTATCTCGACAGTTTCTACTAGCCTTCGCAATTCGCCCATTCGGATATTAGCAAACCACGATTTTAACTCTTCGTTCTCATGCGCATGGACCGAATCTTGAAGGGTTTTCAACGATGAATAGCGTCCCCTCTCCTCTTCGAGTTCCTTTTGGACCTGATGGAGTTTTCTTGTTTCTTCGTCGAGTTTAGTCCTTTGGAATAGAATCGACTTTCTGAGATCATCTCGTTTTTGCTTGAGAGCCTTTTGGTTGTTTTCTTCATCCTCTACCATTTTTTTCGCTTTCTCTAGGGAACTGCTGTGATCTTCCTCTAAATTTGATGATTCTTCAGTCAAGGAACTCAAAGTAGTGCTGCTCGATTCCTTATTTTGTCGACAATGGACAAGCTGTAGCTTTAGGCGCTCTACAGTTTTTTCAAGCTCTTGATGTGAGTTAGTCAATAAATTCAGTTGCTCTCCAGACGCTGAGGCTTCTTCAATTTTTTTTGAGAGTGCGAGGCGGTCGCTCGCCACTTTATCTTTCTCTCCTTGTGTTTGTACGGTCACATTTGCTAATTCCGCGCGAACTGATTCAAGTGCACCCGTTGAATTGGCTATATCTCCTCGGACTAGGTCGATCTTCTTCTGAATTTCCTCTTGCTCAGAAATTGCGTTACTTTTCCGCTCTTCATTTTGCTTTACAATTTCTTCAAGTCTGGAAATTTTAGCACTATGCTTATAAAATTCGCTCTGGCAATCATTCAACTTCCTGTAATTTTCTTCATTCTTATTGGTGAAGCTTGAAATTTCACTGTCTACTTTAAGAACCTCAGAGTTTATGGTGGCTAATGCCTCGTCACTTGTTACTTTAGAAACTGATAATTTCTTCCTTTTTCTTTCAAGACTGGTAAATCTAAAAGCTAAAATCTTTTTTTGCAGTAGGTTTTCTTCATCTTTTAATTTGTTGTACCTTTTAGCTTCTCTCGCTTGTCTTTCCAATCTGTTCAACTGGGTCTGCAACTCATTTCTCAAGTCGTTTATGCGGGCTATGTTAACTCTTGTTTGTTTTATTTTATTTTCGGTCTCTCTTCTCCTGTCTTTGTATCTCGAAATGCCAGCCGCTTCCTCTAAAAAACCCCTCATTTCTTCAGGCTTAGATTCAACGACTCTAGATACCATTCCTTGACCAATAACTGAGTATTGCCTGGACCCAACACCGGTACCAAGAAAAAGATCTGTTACATCTTTTCTTCTACATCGAACTCCGTTGATTGAATAATTAGATTGGCTATCTCTTACCAGCTCTCTTTTTACCGCTATTTCTGAGAATTTACTATATCTATCACCAACAGACCCATCGGAGTTATCGAGTACTATCTCTACAGAAGCCTTACTGACCTGTTGTCGGCCACCACTACCATTAAAAATGATATCATCCATGGACTCCCCTCGTAATTGCTTGGCAGAAGTCTCGCCTAGCACCCAAGTTAACGCGTCTATAATATTAGACTTCCCGCACCCGTTTGGACCTACTATTCCGGTAAGGTTGCCTGGTAGTGTTAAGGTGGTGGGATCCACAAAGGATTTGAACCCATTAATTCGTATTCTATTGATTCGCATAGGGTGTAGAATAACCCAGACAGGCTCAAGAACACAACTAACTGATCGTTGCAATATTAGGTAAGATATTGTTTTAGTTGATATAATAACTTATGTGGATTTCAAAATTTGAATAATGAATTAGAAATCTACACAAAAAAATACGAGAGAGAAAAATGCCCGAGTTCCAAAACAAAAAACTACAACGTTTCGAAAATCCGACACCCCAAAAGGATTATTTAATAGAAATAAAAATCCCTGAATTCACATGCCTCTGTCCAGTTACGGGCCAACCCGACTTTGCACTTATGAATCTTAAGTATATTCCCAACAAATTTTGCGTCGAGTTAAAGTCTTTGAAATTATACATTTGGTCCTTCAGAGATACAGATGGTTTTCATGAAGCTGTGACGAATCGAATTTTGGATGAGCTCGTTGTACTTACTCAACCTAGATTTCTCAAACTACGGGCCGATTTCAATGTGCGCGGCGGCACATACCCGGTCATAACCTGTATACACAAGTTGGAAGGATGGTCTGCGGAGGGCTCAGCCTCGTTTTTGGACTTGTCCTAGCGTTAAGAGTTTATTCATAGTGAGTTTTTGTATTTCAATCCATTGAATACTAAAAAATCAAATAACTTTGGCTATGTGGGCCGTTTCGCCCCAACTCCTACCGGTGCTTTACACCTGGGTTCTGTGGTGACAGCCGTCGCTAGCTACATCCGTTCTAGGCAAAATAAAGGTAAATGGCTTTTACGGATTGATGACTTGGACAAAAAACGGGAAAGAAAGGGATCTCGTGACCTAATTTTGCGAGGAATAAGCTCGTTAGGTTTGGAATGGGATGGACTTTCTTCGCAATCCGATAACTTAGTTGATTATCGACAGTCAACGAATTTCCTGGCTGAAAGGGGCTTAACTTATAATTGCGCTTGTTCTAGGAAAAAGCTCCCAAAGGGACCTTATCCGGGGACTTGTCGCGAAAAAAAATTATCTCCTGACGAAAATCGGAGTATTAGGATTAAAGCACCAGACACAATTATCGGCTTTCGTGATTCTCTTTTTGGTGAGATCGAGGGGAATGTCTTCCCAGAAACAGGGGATTTTGTAATCAAACCTCGAGACGAGGCAGCCGCGTATCAACTGGCAGTGGTGATAGATGATGCAAAAAGCGAAATTACGGAGGTGGTGCGGGGCGCTGACTTACTTCAAAGTACTTTAATGCAGCTGTACTTATATAAGGTACTCCAACTTACTCCGCCTCTTTTTATGCATATTCCCGTCGTGAGAGACTCCAGAAATATTAAATTGAGCAAAAGATCTGGAGCCGAACCGTTTGACATCAATGATAGTAAATCTGCTCTGAAATTTGCTCTGGAATATCTTGGCTTTCAGCTGCCAGTAGGCTTGGAAAAAGCCGGCTGTAGTGAACTACTAGTTTGGGCTATAGAATTACCTCAGAAATCCCTTTTGGAGACCCTTCAGTCGCGATTCAGCGCCGAGGTGAAGAATGCCTTAAGCTCCTCATAATCTTTGGCGACAGGGAAATTTGGATAATCTGTCATCACCTTGTCCGAAGGCTTGAACAAGGTCGCCCTGTCAGATTGTTCTAACATACTAATATCATTGTAAGAATCACCCGCAGCCACCACCTCGTAAGCGATACTTTGGAAGGATAATACCACCTTACGCTTAGGATCTTTTTGCCTAAGTTTGTAACCAGTTATCTTATCATCGAGGAACTGTAACCTATGACAAAGCATCATTGGATAATCTAGTTTTTTAACCAAGGGAGTACAGAGTTCATAGAAAGTGTCGGAGACTATTGCAACCTGATATTCCTGCCTTAACCAATGGAGGAATTCTTTTGCACCCGGTAGGGGATTTAGAGAACTGGCGGCTTCTCGCAGGGCTTTTAAGCCAATGTTATTTTTTCGCAGCACACCTAACCGAAATTCCATCAATTCGTCATAATCGACGATGTCTCGGGTAGTTACCTTTAAATCATCTACTCCGGTTTTTTCGGCCAAATTAACCCAAATCTCAGGCACTAAGACGCCTTCAAAATCTAAACATGCTATTTGCACTACATATAACCTCTTGATACTTATGGTATTTCATTAATTGCGCTTCCACATTATCTCTTCTTTGGGCGATTTGGAATTAAAAAACCGAGAGAGCACAAAAAAGTAGTCCGACAAGCGGTTTAGCATTTTTAACGAGAAAGTGTTCAAATTAGGATCATCTCGTCCCAGGGTAATGAGCTTGCGCTCTGCCCTTCTGCACACGGCACGACAAAAATGAGAATAACTGGTTTTTTTATCGCCCCTGGGTAAGATAAACTCCTTCAGTGGAGGGAGCATTTCGTTAAGCTTGTCGATTTCCCCTTCAAGTGACAAAATGATATCTTCAGTAACTAACGTGAAACCTGGTATAGATAGTTCCCCTCCTAAATCAAAAAGCCTGTGTTGAATCTCTATGAGAAATTGTTGAATTTCATCTTCCATCTCCTCTGAAAGTAATACTCCGATGCTGCAATTGAGCTCGTCTACATCACCTATCGCTTCCATCCGAGGGTGATCTTTTTCAATTCGAGTGTTGTCTCCAAGCCCTGTGGTTCCTCCATCTCCAGTTTTCGTATAAATTTTTGATAGTCGGTGTCCCATTTTGTCTCAACTTCCTTGCTAAATCGCCTGATGAATGAGTGCTAAGTTACCAATTTTACTCTTTTTTAAATGACTGTTATACTTTTTAGTTGATGTTAATCAAATCATTTTGATACAGCGATATGATCACATCTAAATTTAATAAATCGGTAGCTAGTCTAGTTTTCTTCTCGTGATTATAGCCACATATTATACCCGTGAAATATTAAAAATCAGTGCCCTTATTTTTATGGGGCTGATAGGCCTTTACATAAGTTTGAGGATAGGGAACTCTCTAGATGATGCTGCCAAGGGACTTATCGCCCCGCAACACCTCTTTCCTATCGTCGCACTAAAAATGCTAATTTCTCTCAAAGAATTACTACCTATTTCATTGTTTTTAGGGGTTTTTGCAGCAACAACAAAGATCAAGAATAATTTCGAGTGGAATGCAATGCAGTCTGCTGGTTTTTCTTTAAACATGTTACTTAAAACCATATTAAAAATTTCGATCATAGCTGCCCTCTTGGTAGCCTACATAACCCTTTATGTTGCGCCAGAAACTGAATTGCAACTGAGGAGATTAAAAGAAGCCACTAAGGATGAAGCTACAGTGGGAGGGATCAAACCTGGTCGTTTTACCGATTTTGATGAAGGTTCTCAAATATTTTACTCCGAAAAAAGGTCTGCAGACGGGAAATTCTTGGAAGAGGCATTTGTGGAAAAAAGACTAACCAGTGAATCAAACGTATTAAAGTCAGATAAAGCGTTTATTGAATATCAGCGGAGAACCGGAGATCGATTTGCGGTGTTCGAAAACGGAATAAGTTACAAGGGAACTCCTGGCGAATTATCCTACATCACGACCAAGTTTGATAGGTATCTTCTTAGAATAGAGACTGGTCGTGTGGGAGAGTTTAATTCTCAAATAGCGTTCTTGCCGACCTCAGAATTAGTAAAAACAGATGAGCTTCTCCATCGTATAGAATTACAATGGAGAATGGCGCCAATCATTTGCAGTATTCTGATGCCAATGGTTGCAGCTTTGCTCGCTGTTTTTCGGATTGCTGGAGGTTGGCACTTCGGACTAATTGTTTTGATTTCAACCTATTTCATATATGCAAATACTTTAGCGAGTGGAAAGGCACTGCTAGGAAGAGGACTAGGTTATCCAGAACTGGGGCTTTGGCCGGCGCACCTGATTCCCATGTTATTCATTATCTGTATAGCGGTATATCAGAGAAGTGGGATTAACATCGGTGTGATAATGAGACCGTAGATACAGTTAATTTGATAAACACATTATGAGTATGATTCAGAAAAGCCTAGATCGAACGATATTAATAATGGATGGCCCCATGGGAACCATGGTTCAGGCTGCCAATCTGGCTGAGCAAGACTTCCGAGGCTCGCGTTTTGAGTCACATTCTATTCCTTTGCAAGGCAATAATGATGTCCTCTCGCTAACAAAACCAAATCTAATAAAAAGAATCCATATGGAATTTTTAGAGGCTGGAGCGAATATAATTTGCACAAATACTTTTAACGCCACTTCTATTGCGCAATCAGACTACTGTTTGGAAGAATTCGTGTATGAGCTAAATAAGCGGTCCGCCGAAATCGCAAAGACAGCAGTTAGAGAATACTGCGCTTCTCAGGGAGAAAGTTTGGATCACTATGTGGCTGGGGTAATTGGCCCTACAAATAAAACAGCATCCATCTCTCCAAACGTTGAAGATCCAGCAGCAAGAGGAATAAGCTTCGAGGAATTAGTTGCCTCTTACAAGGAAGCCTGTCAGGGCCTCCTAGATGGAGGCGTAGATCTTTTAATGATAGAGACAGTTTTTGACACCTTGAATGCGAAAGCTGCGATCTTCGCCATAGAGACCTCTCTTTCAGAACGCGAAATGAAATTACCGCTGATCATCTCGGGCACGATAACCGACAAAAGTGGCCGCACACTCACGGGACAAACCGTTGAGGGTTTTTGGAATTCCGTCCGTCATGCAGAACCAATGGCTATCGGATTGAATTGTGCGCTAGGTGCTAAAGACCTTAAGCCATATATAGAAGATTTATCCAGAATGGCTGACTGTTTTGTTAGTATCCATCCCAATGCTGGCCTTCCTAATGAAATGGGAGAATACACAGAGTCTGCCGATTATATGGCCGATATCTTGGGCGGATTTGCTAAAAATAAGCTGGTAAATATAGTCGGAGGCTGCTGTGGAACCACCCCTGCCCACATAAAAGCGGTCAGGAAGTCGGTACTGTCCTATGACACGCTCAGAAAGCCTAAAGTACTAGATAAAGTTTGTAGACTCAGTGGTTTGGAACCACTAAATATCACTCTTGAAAAAGGTTTTATAAATGTTGGAGAGAGAACAAACATCACTGGTTCCCCTAAATTTGCTCGACTGATTAAAGAGGATAAGTTGGACGAAGCTTTAGATATCGCTCGGCAACAAGTAGAAAACGGAGCTCAGATTATCGATGTAAACATGGATGAGGGAATGCTCGACTCCGTGCATCTAATGAAAACGTTTCTAAACATGATAGCTTCCGAGCCTGATATTAGTAGAGTTCCAATAATGATTGATTCATCTGACTGGAACGTTATCGAGGCTGGTCTCCAATGCGTACAAGGAAAGAGCATTGTGAATTCTATTAGCTTAAAGGAGGGAGAAGAAGATTTCCTGCTTAAAGCAAGGTTGATTAGAAGTTACGGGGCTGCTGTTGTAGTGATGGCTTTTGACGAAGAAGGTCAAGCGACGACTAGTGAACGGAAATTTGAAATTTGCAAAAGAAGTTACCACCTCTTGGTTGACGGACTACATTTTCCGCCGCAAGACATAATTTTTGATCCTAATATCTTGACAATTGGCACTGGTATCGAGGAGCACAATGATTACGCGAAGGACTTTTTTACCGCTGTTAAAAAGATTAAAAAAGAGCTTCCTCATTGTCTGGTAAGTGGCGGTTTGAGTAATGTGTCTTTTGCATTCAGAGGCAACAATCCTCTCCGGGAAGCTATGCATTCGGCCTTTTTATTCCATGCGATAGAATCTGGCCTCGATATGGCTATAGTCAATTCCGGACAATTGACTATCTACGAGGATATAGACAAAAACTTATTAGAGAAGATAGAAGATCTTTTATTCAATAGAAATAGCAGTGCAACTGAGGCGCTGACAGAATTAGGTCACAACGCCAACAGCACCTCCAAGAAAAGTATTGTGTCAAAAGAGTGGCGCTCAAAGACGGTGCAAGAAAGAGTAATTCATGGGCTAGTGCATGGAATTACTGAGCATATTGTTGAAGATACAGAATCTCTAAGATTACAGCTCGATTCACCACTTGAAATTATCGAGGGTCCATTAATGGACGGAATGAACGTTGTTGGAGATCTTTTTGGTAGCGGTCAAATGTTCCTACCTCAAGTGGTTAAAAGCGCTAGAGTCATGAAGCTTGCGGTTGGTCATCTCCTGCCCTTTATGGAAGAAAGTGGTCAGTCTTCTATGAGTTCGAAGGGTGTGATTGTACTGGCAACGGTGAAAGGAGATGTTCACGACATAGGTAAAAATATCGTCAGTGTTGTTTTACAGTGCAATGGTTTCAAAGTGATAGATCTAGGCGTGATGGCTCCTTTGGAGCACATTTTAGACGCGGCAGAAAAGCATAATGCTGACTTGATAGGACTCAGTGGTTTGATTACCCCTTCTCTTGACGAAATGATCTACGTTGCAAAAGAAATGGAAGAGCGAGGCCTCACGGTGCCTTTATTAATTGGCGGGGCCACTACTTCT
>MDTD01045809.1_pt1 | contig 23047 bp, 24 predicted proteins | sample 811221 | NCBI WGS metagenome assembly MDTD01 (sample SAMN05326646, study PRJNA326480) | marine metagenome | isolation source: seawater | place: Pacific Ocean: South West | collected 2011 | reverse complement strand
GAGCGTTCGCTCTTGGCGAGCGTGACGTGGCCGACGATGCCGACGTTTTTCATCTGCTCGACGGCGTAGCTGAGGCCGTTGGATGCCTTGTCGAGGTAGGGGTTGTCGATCTGCCCGATGTCGCCCGTGAGGACGATCTTGGTGCCCTCGCCGACGCGGCTGATGATGGTCTTGACCTCGTGTGGCGTGAGGTTCTGGGCCTCGTCGACGATCATGAACTGGTGCGGGATGGATCGGCCGCGGATGTAGGTGAGGGGTTCGAGGACGAGCTGGCCGCCGGCCATGAGCTGTTCGATGCGCTGCTCGGTGGAGTGACTGTCGGGGACCTCGTGCTGCCCGCCCCGGGTCGAGAGGAGGTAGCTGAGGTTGTCGAAGATGGGCTGCATCCAGGCGAAGAGCTTCTCGTCCTTGTCGCCCGGGAGGTAGCCGATGTCGCGGCCCATGGGCATGATCGGTCGCGCTACGAGCAGCTTCTCGTAGCGGTCATCGAGGAAGACCTTGGCCATGCCCGCGGCGATGGCGAGCAGTGTCTTGCCGGTGCCCGCGGCTCCGAGGAGCGTGACGAGTCTGATCTCGTCGTCGAGGAGCAGGTCGAGGGCCATGGTCTGCTGGACGTTGCGCGCAAGGATGCCATAGACGGGCTTACGTGGCCCGGTGATGGGGATAATCGAGTCGGTCTCGGCGAGTCGGCCCGCGAGTCTGCGCGCCATGCCGGTGTGGTTCTCGTCGGTTTCGTCGTGGAGGAGGACGAACTGGTTGGCGAGGATGTCGCGTTTGGAGGTCGAGCCGTCGGCGTTCTCGGTCTGGAGGTAGGGCTCGAGCCTTCCGATATCGAGCTCTTTGTCGTGGTAGAGGTCGTCGATGATCTGGCCCGGGACGGTCAGGTCGAAGTAGCCCGTGTAGAGGCGGTCGGCGTCGACTTTCTGGTTCTCGAAGTCTTCGGTCTTGATGCCGAGCGCGTCGCTCTTGATGCGTGCCGAGAGATCCTTGGAGACGAAGACCGCGGGCTCGCCCGCGAGCTTGAGGGCGTAGGCGACGGCGATGATGTGGTTGTCGGGCATGTCCTTGCCGATGGCGGCCGGACGCGCGGGGTCGGTGACATCGACACGGATCGTGCCGGCCTGGCCGCTAGCAAGGAAGGACGAGGGGTTGAAATCCTGCGTGGCGGGCAGTTCGCCCCAGCTGACACCCTCGGTGAGCTTGCCAAGAAATCGCAGTCGGTCGAGGTGCCGGATGCACTGGCGAGCGGAGCGGCCGATGTCGTCCTCGCGGCGTTTCATCGTGTCGAGTTCTTCGATCACGGGGTACGGGATGACGACGTGGTTGTCCTCGAAGACGAAGAGGGCATTGGGGTTGTGCAGGAGGACGTTGGTATCGAGGACGAAGTGCTTGATCAGGCCGTCGTAGTTCGGGTCTGCAGCCACGGGCGCTTCGGCTTTGGTGGTCTCTGGCATCGCGATCCATCGCTCCGAGAGAGGGCGGTCATCCGCCGCCGGTGTTGGGCATGTCAAGGCGTCTGCGGCTCGATCATATCGGCGGAGCCGACCTCGGGCGTTGGCTGCGGCGGGAGCGGTGTTGGATCAGCCTGAGCGGGCCAGAACGCGGCCACGGTGAGCGTCAGGCCCATCGCGACGGCGATGCCGAGCTTGATGATGGTCGCGGCGACCCGTCCTGCCGCGGAACCGGCGCCGGCCTTGCCCGACTCGCGCCAGGTTTTCTCGGCGCCGTTGCGCTCCATGATGACCGCGAGAATCGCGGCCCCGAGGATGCCGCCCAGGATTGTGCCCAGGATCGGGATGGGGATGAAGACCGAGCCGGCGATCGCGCCGAGCACGCTGCCGATGAGTGCGCCGGTCATGCCCGCCTTGCCCGCGCCCCCGACCTTGGCGCCGACGGCTGAGCTGACGAGATCCGAGATCTCCGCCGCGAGCACGAAGCCCGCTGCGATGACGACGATCCACCACGAGTAGATATCAGGGGCAACGAGCTTGGCCAGGATCGCGATCAGGAGCATGAACCACGTGCCGGGCAGCGTCAGGAGTGTCAGCACGACACCCGCGAGCGAGCAGAGCGCGACCAGCGATGCGATGAACCAGACCACGGACGGACTCCCCAAGCGCCGGGGTCAGGACTGGGTGGCGCTGGTTTCTTCTTCGGATTCCGCGGAATCCTGTTGCTCGGCTTCGGCCTGCTCCGCATCGTCCTCGGCGAAGTCTTCGGGTCGGGCGGCCCGGTGCATCTGCTCGTACCACGCCTCGAGCGGCTCGTACTGGTAGAGATCGAGCTTGATCTCCTTGCCGCCCATCTGCGGGTGCTCGGGTTTGATCTTGAGGAAGACGAGGAATTTGTCCCACTTGCGTCGGTCGAAGACCTCGACATCGCCCGGGACGATGGTCGCGCCGCCGGGGACGCCCAGGCGCAGAGCCGCGGGTTCCCAGGTGTATTTCTTCGAGGCGACAGCGAGGATGTGGATGAGCATCCAGAGCCCGCCGCCGAAGCCGATGATCGTAAAGAGCCACTGCACGGGGATGTCGTAGCTGGCCAAGGGCTTGGGCTGGTCGGCGCTGGTCCACTTCTCGTTGAGTTCGGTGTAGGTCTCGCGCGGGGTGGCAAGATCGGACGCGACGCGCTCGTCGGACAGGCGCCCGAGCACGCTGAGCGACTTGAGCCACGCGTACTTGGCGATGAGGGCGGCGTCGTCGCGTGCGCGGATCGAGGTGCCGCCGGCGGACTGGGTGAGCTCACCGAGTCGGCTTTCCAGGTCGGCCATGTGCTCGGCTGCGGTGGTGCCCGATGGGATGCCAAGATCGCCCGTGAGGCTGTTGGCCTCGTTGGATTTGGCGAGGTATTGGTGCAGGTGCCAGGAGGCGGAGTCCTCGCCCCGGTTGGGGTAGGCCATGGTGGCGTCGTAGAGGCCGTAGAGACCGAACCCGAAGAGCAGGACGAGGAAGAGCGCCATTTTCATGACCCACTTCCGCGCGAGCTTGGTGGTCTGTTTGGCCGAGGTGTCTGTGGTCTGATCGGTCATCCGTGCTGGCTCCGCGGCATGAAGAGGCTTGGTGGTGTCCCTCAGTTGTATGTCGGCCGCCCCGCTCTGTTGGAATCAGTCGGATGAACGGTCTTTGAAGGCGTCGCTCCACCACTGCTTGGCCCACAGCCGACCGCCGGCGGTACGGATGATGGGGTCGAACCCCCCCTTGCTGGTCTCCCGCTTGGGGATTCTGGGGTGGGATCGCCCGGACTGGAAGGCGTGGGTCAGCCAGATCTCGTGCGTGCGCCGGTACATCCGGCCGCGATCGATGATCTTCTTTCGGGCGAAGGGGTTCCACATATGAGCCGGATTCTACCAGAGCCGCCCTGCGGATTCCCGAACACGATCCTGCCATGAGCAACGCAGCACCACGAAATCCGTATGCTCCTTTCGTGCTGGAATCGCATCTCTGCACAGGTTGTGGTCGGGAGCTTCGGCGTGTGCCGGCTCCGCCCGATCCGGTTTACGCGCTGCCCGTGTGCGTCTGCCCGGGGTGCGGGCGGGCCTGTGTGCGGCGCAAGCACCGGCTCCGGACGCACCCGATCGCGTTCCGCAGGCTCGATCGCGCGTTCAACCGGCTGGCGCTCTCGACGGGGTGTGTGGTGCTCTTTGCGGGGACCTCGCTGCTCATCGCGATTTTCATGTCGCTCCAGGCCGAACGCTCGGGCAAGGGCCCGTTCGCGGCGACGATCCTCGCGGTCCGTGAGGCCCCGATCGAGGAGCTGTTTTCGATCTGGCTGGCGATCGGATCGGTCGGGATGATCCTGGCGATCTCGGGCGTGCTCTTGAGTCGGTTGCTCTGGCATTGGAAGGCGGCGAATCTGGTCATCGCATGGGCGGCCTTGCTGATGGCGGTGTCATTCCTGCCGGTGGTGATTCCGATGGCCATCTGGGACACGGGTGCGATGCAATCCGACCTCGCACAGTTCTGGCCCAGCAGGCTCCAGGCGCTGGTGGTGTGCTGGGGCGCCACGGCTCTGGGTGTGCCGATCGACCGGATGACAGCGCCCGCGGCGAGCTCGGGTCGGAAGTTCAGGCGTTCGCTGCGCTGGGCACGCAGACGCGTCCAACGGAGGCAGACCGGGTGAGCCAGAACGAACGAACCGAGGAGCCTCTGTCGACGGTCGAGGGCGATCGGCTCTGCGCGGGGTGCTCGTACAACCTGCGCGGGCAGACAGTGGTGCGCGAGCCGCACTATGGGCTGGCGATCGTCCGGTGCCCGGAGTGCGGCGTGCCCGCGGCGTTGCAGGAGTATCCGCTGCTTGGCCGCTGGCCCGGTCGCATCCGCGTGTTCGTGGCGTTGTCGTACACGCTCGCGTGTCTGTTTGCGCTGTTCATGACGTTCATGATCCTGATGGGGACGACGGCGGCGATGTCCGAGGCCGCCGACAACACGCTCGCGAGCACGATCGCCGAGCGCTGGGCAGAGCATGTGAACGAGGAAGAGGCCCTGGGCAACACCCCGCTGAGCGGCATGCCTCTGTTCAACCAGCCGACGCGCGACAGCGAAGGCAAGCTGGTGCCGTATGTCTGGAACTATGTGGATCGCGACTGGTGGCGCTCCGTGCGTCAGGACGAGACGCTCACGACGCGCGTGATTGATGTGGCCCGAAACACACGCGGAATCTGGATCCTGCTCGGGGTCGTTTTCCTGATCGGCGGCTGCGTGTGGATTGTCCTGTTGCTGTCTGCCAGGCGTCCGGCAGCGTTCCTCATCATCCTCATCCCGCCGGTGTTCGTCGTGCTCTTTATCTTCTCGGGGACGTTCGAGAACAGCGGCTTTAACGGCTGGAGCCCGGCGACCAGCATCGCGCAGGACGAGATCTTCAGCGCCACCTCCGTCGTCGTGCTCACGCTCTGGATTGTGTTCGGCGGGCTGGGGATTCTCATCGGTCGGTCGCTGGCGCGCCTGGGCGTGCGGGCGCTGCTCCCGCCGACGCTGCGCGGCTCGCTCGCGGAGCTCTGGTTTACGGATAACAAGCCCCTGCCGACGAACACGCGTGCGCCGCGTACGCTTCACCCGGAGGCGCGCAGGGCCGAGTCGTCCTCAGAAGCGCCCCAGGAAGGGCCGACGTGTCCAGACCGCGCATCGTGATCATCGGCGGCGGGTTCGCCGGGCTCTCAGCGACCAAGATCCTCCACCGGACGGACGCCGAGATCGTCCTGTTCGATCGGCACAATCACCACGTTTTTCAGCCTTTGCTCTATCAGGTCGCCACCGCGGGGCTGAGCCCATCGCAGATCGCCGTGCCCATCCGCAATCTCTTCACCAGACACCCGAATGTACGGGTGCGGATGGAGGAGGTGACCGGGATTGATCTGCAGTCGCGCACCGTGCGCACGCAGCAGGGCGATCAGCGGTACGACTACCTGATCATCGCGGCCGGCAAGACGCACTCGTACTTCGGTCACGACGAGTGGCGCGCATTTGCGCCGGGGCTGAAATCCATCGACGATGCGCTCGAGATGCGCAGGCGCTTCCTCATGAGCTTCGAGCGAGCGGAATTGGAAACCGACGAAGCCAGACGCCGGGCGCTCATCACGTTTGTCGTTATCGGTGGCGGGCCGACGGGTGTCGAGCTCGCCGGCGCACTGGCCGAGATCGCGACAAAGAGCCTGCCGCGCGATTTCCGCAATGTCGACACGGCCCAGACCAGGATCCTGCTCGTCGAGGGCGGGCCGAGACTGCTGGCGGCGTTCGACGAGGGCCTCGCCGAGCGCGCCCGCAGAGACCTTGTCGCGATGGGCGTGGATGTCAGGCTGAGCACGCTCGCCAGGTCGATCGATGCGCAGGGAGTCGATCTGGATTCAAAGGACCGTGGCGCCGAGCGCATCGACGCGGGCGCGGTGTTCTGGGCGGCGGGGGTCAAGGCCGAGCCGATCGCGCAAGACGTGACCGAGACCGGAGACAAGCTCGGGCGGATCGAAGTGCTCAAAGATCTGAGCGTGCCCGGCCATCCGGAGGTCTTTGCGCTGGGCGATATCGCACGGGTCATCGACGCCAGCGGCAAAGAGACGCCGGGCGTCGCGCAGGGCGCGATGCAGATGGGCACGCACGCGGCCAAGATCATCGCGCACGACATCAGAAATGGCCCGCGACCGCCCGAGGAGCGGCCCGCATTCCGATACAAAGACAAGGGCAACATGGCGACGATCGGTCGACGGCGAGCGATTGCCGACTTCGGCCGGCTCAAGATCGCAGGCATGCCCGCGTGGCTGCTCTGGGCCTTCGTGCACGTCGCTTTCCTGATCGGCTTCCGCAACAAGCTCATCACGATGTTCGAGTGGATCTACTCCTACATCACGTTCCGGCGGGGCGCAAGGCTGATCACCGGCCAGAAGGCGGAGGCTGAATCACGCAGCAACTGAGCCGCGACGGGCATGGCTTGGCCCCTAAACTCCTGAACCAACGGGAGACCAGGCCATGAGCACGTTCGACGCACGCACCGACGCCACACTCAAGCAGCTCGAAGAATCCGGGCAGTACAAGCACCTCCAGATGCTGGACTCGCCCATGGACGCGGTCGTCAAGATGCGCCAGGAGGACGGCTCGTTCCGCGACACGCTCTGCTTCTGCAGCAACAACTACCTGGGACTGGCCAACCACCCCGAGGTCGTCGAGGCGGGCATCAAGGCGCTCCGCGACTACGGCGCGGGCACGGCTTCCGTCCGCTTCATCTGCGGCACGTTCACCCCCCACGAACAGCTCGAGCAGACCATCGCCAAGTACATGGGCACCGAGGCCAGCTATACGTTCGTCAGCTGCTGGAACGCGACCGAGGCGCTCTTCCCCACGTTCTGCGAGGCGGGCGATGTCATCATTTCCGACGAGCTCAACCACGCCTGCATCATCGACGCGATGCGCCTGACCCCGGTCATCAAGAAGGGCGTCAAGAAGAAGGTCTACAAGCACTCGGACATGGACAGCCTGCGCGAGAAGCTCAAGGAGGCCGAAGAGGACCCCGAGATCAACGGGCAGGCCTGGGTCGTGACCGACGGCGTCTTCAGCATGGAGGGCGACATCGCCAAGCTCCAGATGATCCGCGCCCTCTGCGATGAGTTCGACGCCAAGCTCGTCGTCGACGACTCGCACGGCCACGGCGTCATGGGCGAAACAGGACGCGGCACGCACGAATTCTGCGGCCTCGTCAACAGCGACGGCTCGGCCAAAGTCGACTACTTCACCGGCACGCTCGGCAAAGCCCTCGGCGGCGGCGCGGGCGGGTTCATCGCCGGCCCCAAGCGCGGCACCGAGCTCGTCATCCAGCGCGGACGCCCCACACTCTTCTCAAACGCCCTGCCCGTCACCGTCGCGGCGAGCGCCAACAAGGCCATCGAAATCCTCATGGCCGAGCCCGAGCGTGTGCAGAAGCTCCGCGACAACACGGCTTATGCGCGTCAGCAGATCAAGGCCGCGGGCTTTGAGGTGATCGACTCCCCCACCGCCATCTGCCCGATCATCGTGGGCGACACCGCCAAGGCGATCAGCATGAGCAAGCGTCTCATGGAGCTGGGCGTCTTCGTGATCGGATTCGGCTATCCAGTTGTTCCAGAGGGAACAGCGCGCCTGCGGATCCAAATGTCCGCTGCTCATGAACAATCGCACATCGATGAACTCGTCGGCGCATTGAAGAAGCTCTAGTCCGACTTGCCGCTCACTGTTCATGTTTCGAACAGGACGTGTTATCTACACCCAGAGAACACCTGATTAATCTACATTTCTCTCGTTTATAATGCCCCCTCTTGAATCGACCGCTTCAGAATCTCGATAGTGGTGTATGGCACGACGAGGATCCTTCTTTTCGGACATACCCGTATGAAAGCGTTCACGCTGATCGAACTCGTGATCGTCGTGGTGATCCTTGGCATTATCGGTGCGATCGCCCTGCCCAGGCTCTCCCGGGGCGCGGAGGCGGCTACCTGCCACTCCTTCGCGATCGAATCGAGCAGGCTGGTGGAGTGCTTCTATGAGCACAAAGTTCTGAACGGCGATTACCCGTCGCAAGCCGCCGGCCAGTCAATCCCGACCGAGATCTCCGATCGGTTCCTCTCGGGCCTGAATGACACACCGATGGGGGGCGTCTGGAAATATAAGGCAACCGGCGGCTCCACCGAGCTCATCGCCCAGCTCCCCGGCGGCAAGAACTACGACGCCACGATGCTCGAAGTCGATCGAAAGATCGACGACGGAAACCTCTCCACCGGCGCTTTCACGAAACAGAGCTCGACGAAGTACACCTATACATTCAGTCAGTAGTCGAAGACCGACTATCTGCTGCCATCCAATGGAAACGCCGGCCTCGAAATTGGCCTGAGCACCAGGCTCAGGAGCGTCCGTTCCGAGTCATCGCCCGCAATGCGGCCACCTTCTCCCCAGATGGAATAAGGCGGAAGTCCTGCTCCCTCTCCCCTTGGGGGAGAGGGCTGGGGTGAGGGGTCTTACGATTACCCAAATACGCCCTCACCCGCCTCGCTGCGCTCGGCACCCTCTCCCCCGAGGGGAGAGGGAGGGGCTACCTCGTATCATCCAACGGAAACGCCGGCCTCGAAATTGGCCTGAGCGCCAGGCTCAGGAGCGCTCGTTCCGAGTCGTCGCCCGCGATGCGGTTGACTTTGATCTGGCCGCAACCCGTGCAGCGGTGGACGATGGCCCACTCGCCGTCGGGCTTGGCTTCGATGGCGATGGGCTCCATGGGGTTTCGGCAGGGCGAGGCCCGGTCGCCCGGGCGTTCGTCGACGTGGCGGCTAAAGAGGCACGCGGGGCAGTGGTTGCGGTGCTTGGTGCCCCAGGCCTGGCCGGGGACTTGCAGTTTGCAGTGGATGCAGGTGAAGCCCTCAGCTTCGTGGCGCCGACCAGATCGTCTGGTGGGCCTGTGGTTCTTGTTCGACATTGGAAGGATGACTCGCTGAGCACGCTGGCCGGATAGCCGGCAAGACGTGGATCGTTCGATTGGTGAAATCGAGTGCCTGACGATGGGCCCGCCGTTGTAGATCGTGCGCGCACTCCTGGCGCACCGGGTTGGCGGGGGCTTCACATGGTCAGGCCGAGACGGTCATCAGCTGGCAAGATATCGGGCACACCAGTCCAGGGCAAGGCTGTATGATGAATTCATGATAGACACACCTCACGGGATGAATGTCGAGGAATTGAGCAAGGCCGAGGTCAAGTGGCTCAAAGGGCAGCGAAAGGGTCTTGCTCAGCTCGCTAAGCTCGTGCCGAACGCGAACAAGAAAGGGCCGTGGTCGCTCGATGAACTCGACCGGATCTATGACACGTGGTTTGCGAGCTGGGCTGCTCGTTCTCACCAGGGCCAGGCCGACCCGAACGAGCCAAACGCAGTGTGTCTCACAATCGGGGTTGGTATCGGGGACGCGATGATCGAGCAGATGCCCGAATTGCAATGGAAAATTATTACTGATTCATTCGGTACTGACATCGGGCTCCACGCGTCCAACAAAGGTCACGCCGTCACGCATCCGACTAATCTGGTCGCTAAACGACTAGAAACCGGGGAGACCACATGGATCGCACGCACAGTTGGGGCGATCCTGCCCGATCTCCGAATGCTGATGGCGGGTGAATCGCCGCACAACATGAGGTAGCTGCTACCGCTGTCTTCTTGCGAGCACGCTGCCGCAGAAGACGAGCATAAGCCCCGAAGCCGGCGCGGGCACGACGAAGGTGTCGTACGCGGACGAGCCGCCCACGTTGATCACGACGCGGTCGAAACCGATCGCCTGGAAATCATTCGCCGAGATGGGCTGGATGCGGTTGGCGGTGTGGTCGCCGAACACGACGCTTGAGTCGTAATAGGGCGAGCTGATATCGGTGAATGCGCTGAACGCGACCGAGCCGAGCAGCGAGCCGTTGAGATAGAAGTCGAGGCTCGATCCCTCCATCATGTTGCCCTCGATATCGACGATGTCGAGGCCGAAGACCGGGACGGGGGCAGCGAACGAGAGGTCGATCGTGCCGGCGGGTCGTGAGCCCTCGTCGTTGGGAGCATCGAGGATGCCGTCGTTGTCGTTGTCGCGGTTGTTCTGCGCGATGATCAGGGCTGTCCCAATGGCGACTGCCGTGTCAGACACGGCAAGATTGCCCCCGGACCAAGGCGGGCCCTGAAGATCCGGGTCGGCGGTCGAGCCCAGGTACTGGGTATCGAACCCCGCGATGATGTCGAACGCGCGGTTCGGGTTGGTGCCCGTGATCGCGAGTGCGGGTTCGAATTGGTTGGTGATGATCTCGCCGTGAGTCAGTGCGCTGAAGTCGTAGACCTGCGCCGAAGCGGGCAGTGCGACGCAGACCACACCGGCGGCGCCGATGAAGCGAAGCGGACAATCCATTGTGCTACCCCCACGGGGACTGAGAATCCCCGATCTCTATCCCTATGGGGTCAAACATAACCCCGGGCGGACGTCGTGCCACGAAAGTTTGAATGCATTGAATACAATCGTGAAAGATGAAAGGGGAGACTGTCACTTTCTACAACCCGCGTGCTTCCTGAGGCTCAGATATCTAGCGGGATGCTCTCGGTCAGATTCACCGGGCCGCTGTCGGTCACGAGGATGTCATCCTCGAGCCGAACGCCGCCGATCCCGATCCAGCGGTCCACTTCGTCCCAGTTCACGTCCTTGGCGAACCGCTCGCGGCGATTCGGATCGCGGAGCAGGGGCTCGATGAAGTACAGGCCGGGCTCGACCGTGGTGATGTACCCGCTTTCCAGCGGCAGATCCATCCGCAGGAACGCCAGGCCGAACCGGTCGGATCGCTCGCGTCCGGGCAGGTAGCCGCTGGCGTCGCGGACACCGAGCCCCACAAGATGCCCGAGCCCGTGGGGGAAAAACATCGCGTGCACGTCGCGTTCGACGAGGCCCTGCGGGTCACCCCTGAGAATCCCGAGCGAAACAAGCCCCTTGGTCATGCGCAGGGCGCACTCGAGGTGCAGCTCGCGCCATTCTTTGCCGGGCACGCACTGCGAGTTGCCGTAGAGGAGTGCCTCCTTGACGATGCCGTGGAGCTCGGTCTGCTGGGTGCTTGGCGTGCCGACCACGAACGTGCGTGTGACGTCGGCTGTGTAGCCCTCGACCTGACACCCCGCGTCGATCAGGACGAACTCGTTCTGCTGCACCCTTCGATCGCTCGGCGAGAAGTGCAGAACCGCGGCATTCGTGCCAGAGCCGACGATGTTGTGGTAGCCCATTTTCTCGCCGCCGGCACGGAAGCACTCGGCCTGCAACTCGATCTCGATCTCGCGCTCGGTAACTCCCGCCTTGGCGAACTCGCGGGCATGGGCGAAGCCGCGGGCCGTTGCGTCGCTAGCGCGGCGCATGCGTTCGATCTCGATGCTGTCCTTGACCCGTCTGGCGTGCAGCAGACGCTCGGCGTAGACCTCGTCGGCGGTTCGATCGCTCGTCACACCTTTGAGCGGGCCGCTCGGCGCACCGAGCAGCGCTTTGGGTCTGTCTTTGCGTTGCTCAAGCCAGGCCGCGAGCCCCGAGATCGGCTCGCCCGGGCGAGTGGTCACGCCCTCCCAGATGCTGTCGTCATCGGTCAGGTCGGGTGTGAAGTCGCGCCACCCCTCGCGGGCGTCGTACGCGAGCACCGCGCCGGCCGTGCGATGGCCCGTCAGCCAGTAGTGGTCCGGGTGGGGCTCGAAATGATGGACCTGGTCCATGCCACCCGGCACGGGGATCGGCGTGCCGGCACCGATGAGCACGATGTGCTCGGTCTGCCACGCCTCCTCGGCCCGCTTGCGTCTCGCGTTGATGTGTTCGCTCATGCCGACATGCTATCGGCGGGTGTGGTCGAATCGAGAACGGTCCGGATGTCGGCCTGGTTCTATCGCAGAATCAGGTAGAAGCGGTTGTCCTCGGTTTTCTGGAAAATGCCGCCGGTCAGGTCGCCGTCGTCGAAGATCTCATCGATCTCGAGCATGTAATCGTCGTCGCGGGTCTCGCCCGTTCCGTCGAAATGGACGCCGATGCCGTAACCGGTGTCAGTCTCCTCGGTATCCCACTGCCCGCCGATGGGCGTCTCGCCGAGCCAGTCGCGGGGATCGATGAGTTCATCGAAACCATCGGGGAGATCGCCCGTGTTCGTGTCCGCGGGGTACTCGTTGTTCCGAACCTTGTAGATCTGCGCCGCCTCGGCGAAGTCCTTCATGTTCGTGATGAAGGTCGTCTGACGCGTCGGCTCGGTCGCGTTGGCAAAGCTCGGGACCACCGTTGCCGCGAGGATGCCCAGGATCACCACCACAATCAGAATCTCGACAAGTGTGAAAGCGCGGATCGTGTTCGGGCGGTGTGCCATTAGGCTGCTCCTTGGCGGGACGCGCCGAGAACTCGGGCGGACCCGAACACTACCATCGGTTTCATTCACCCCTAGGGGTAGTCCCGGATTTCATCCAACGTGTATTCGGACCGGGTATGCCCTCAGAAGATCCCGCGCTTGCCCCACGCGAACAACCCCTACAACCGGACGAGCCCCGAGATGTTCCCGTTTACCGCCTCGGATTGCGCCGCGCAGCAGCCTTGGCCTTGAACGCCGGGCGCTGAGGCGGGAAGGGCCCCTTGCCCGGCCGATCCTCCGGGCGAACACCATCTGGGTCCGACTCCGACCCAGACCCGGCATCGTTCTCGGGCTCAGCTTCGGATTCACCTTCGGCTTCAGTTTCGATTTCGGCTTCGGGGGACTGCCCCTCTTCGGGAGCCGAGTCTGCATCGATCTCGATCCGGGCCGCGGCGTCACCCGTGACGCGCGCAAAGAGCATCCGCCCCGCGCTCGTCTGGATTGTCGATTCCACCTCGGCCTCGATCGACTCGCCCACGAGCGAATCCGCCTCGTTGACCACCACCATTGTCCCGTCGGGCAGGTAGCCCACCGCCTGGCCCGGCTGCTCGCCCGGTTTGACGAGCTGAAGACGCACACGCTCGCCCGTGCCCGTCACCGGCTTGCACGCGACCGCCAACTGATGCATGCTCAAGACCGGCACATCATGGATGTTGGAAACGCGGCTCAGCGCGGTATCCGTCGTCACGATGATCGCGTTCGTTCGGCGGGCTAGCTCGAGCAGCATCTGATCCACGCTCTTGCCCGGGATCGCCGTCTCGTCGATCGTCACATCCAGCCGCGGCTCGCGCTGGAGCTGCGCAATCACATCCAGCCCGCGTCGGCCGCGCGAACGACGAGCCGCGTCCGTGCTGTCGGCCAGCAGTTGCAGCTCATGGATAATGAACCTCGGCACAACCAGCGGCGCCTGGAAGATGCCCGTCGCCGCCACGTCCGCGATCCGTGCATCGATCAGCGCGGACGAATCGATAAGCAGAGGCCTGGCCCCGCGGAGCTGCTTGGCAAACTCGACATACGGGATCACGAGCCTGAAATCGTCCTGCGTCTGGAGCACGGTCGCGATGCAGATATAGGTCAGCCCGATCCCGATGAAAGCCTTGGCGGTCAGGACGATCGGGTCGCGGAGCGAGCCCAGGCTGTACAGCTCGACCAGCAGGTCGATGATGATGCCGATCGCGTACGTCGCGATCATCGCGATGACGAGCCCGAAGAAGATGCTCATGAGCGTGGAGATCTTCTTCGTCGGGGTGAGCAGGTCCGTCGCCCACGCGGCCCCGCCGATGAGGATCGCCAGCGTCAGCAGCACCTGCCAGGTGCCCTTGATCGCGATGCCGAAGACGTTCACCCGGTCCGGGTCGCCCTCGACGGTATTGAGCACCGCGAGCGAGGCCGTCGTGATGAAAACGATCAGGAACCCCGCGCGGACCAGCTTGAGGAGGGCCGACCGCTGGCGTTCAACACGCTGGAAGGGGTGCAGATCGAGCTGGGGCTTGCGCTCAGCCATCATCAAGAGTCTACGGGCCGGGGCGATCCGGGGATCCGCCCAATATTGATTCCGGGCGGCCTAGGATGGCCCCTTGTCGGTCCCGTCGGCGGTCGGGCCCGGTGCACGGGGGGCCCGTGAACCTGGTCAGGGCTTGACCGCAGCAGCCATAAGCGGCGTCAACCGGGGCAGCGGTGTCCTGGCCGCCGACGGGATCGACAAACCCTTCTCGGACCATCCCCCGCCTGCACACACCGGCTTACTTCCGGACGCGGTTGAACTTCACCTGGCCCAGGCTCCCGGCCACGCCCTCGGTCGTCAGCACGAGTTTGCCGCCTTCGAGCGCTCCCGTCGCCGATGACTCACCCGTCTGAGCGCTCTGAGTCGTCAGACTGATCTTTCCATCCTCAGCCTTGGCCCAGGTCCCGGCCGCGGTGCCCGTCTGGCCCATCATCGCCGACTCGATCGAAACGCTGCCGTCCTCGCCCAGCTCGACAACCACGGACATCGAGTCCACGATCTCGTCGATCTTGGCAGCCATCTCGTCGTACTGATCGGCGGGGATGTCGTCGGACTTGGGCTGACCGAAAACCGCCTCCCAGACCGCCAGCCACGTCGTGAGTCGATCGTTCTCCCACGTGCCGACGAAGGGCGAGACCTTCGCAGCCGATTCAGCCGGCGCCTCCGCCGCGGGCGTGTCCGCACGATCAGGCGCACTCGGCGAACCGGCGCACCCTGCAAGAACTACCACACCAACGCCGACGCACACCAATCGATTCATCGCACACTCCAGAGAAGCCTCGCCTTGCGCTCGGCTACACCCGCCGTGCGTGGCGAGCTCATCGGCGATTGCCACCCTAGGCCTCGATGAATCCCGCAGATTCAGACGTCCCGAAGTTATTCGGTCGCACCCATCGGCAGCATCACCATCTGCCCGGTCGTGCCCTCGTCATCCGTCATGACCAGAACCAGGTTCGCACCCCGGCGGTGTCCGATCGCCATCAGTTCACCGCCGTGTTCGACGAACTCGATCCCGTGCTCACCGAGCAACCACGTGCCTTCGATCCTCTCGGGCTCGCTTTCACCGGTCTGTGAGATCGCGACAAAGCGTCCATCAGGAAGCACTTCGAGCCGCTTGTCCCACTGGTCGTGCTGCTCGTTGACCCAGCGTTCGAGCTCGGCTTGCTGCTCGGCTGTCAGCGGATCCTCGCCATCGGCCGTCATCGAGTCGTACGCGCTGTCGTATGCCAGCGCCCGCAGCGACTCTCTGTCGTACTGCCACGTTCCCTCATACGCCCCGGCAGAAGCACCCTTGCACCCCGCCAGCGCCACGAAAGCCGCGCCGATACCGACTGTCCACGCTCTGTATTGCATCATCTGGCCTCCCCGTTGACCCGACCCGAGCGGGCCCCACCACAAGGGACACCGCACAGGTCGGAAAGAACGGCTCGGCCGCGGACTTTCCTATTCCGCCTTGCGGATCATCGGGAGCTGGTCGGGCGCCTCGGGATCGTTCTCGAAGTGCACCATCAGCTTGCCGTCCTCGATCTTGGCGGTGGCCTTGTTGTCCGGCTGGCCATCTTCGATCATCGTGATCGTGCCCGCGGACTCGGTCCACGTGCCGTTTGTGGTTTCCGACTGGTCCATCATCTCGGTCGTCACCACAAACGTGCCGTCGTCCTTGACGTGCAGCTCCATCTTCATGCTGTCGACCATCGACGAGACTGTGTCGCGCATCATGGTCTTCATCTCTTCGGGCTGCCCCTCGGTCTCCGCCTCCATGCTGGCGATCATGATCGACTTCATCGCTTCCTTGTCGACCGACCACTCGCCCTCGAAAGACGATCCCCCGCCGCAACCGACGACCGCGACCAGAACGAACGAGAGAAATACACCGAGAATGTTGCGGGTCATGAATATCTCCTTGGAAGGGCCCAGCATAGCCGAGAACCCGTCGCGCCGTGTGTGTCAGTTCTGAACGCGGATCAGTACCGTTTCCGCGGGCCCCTGGCCAGTCTTGTTCTCGACAAGCAACTTGCCGCCTTTGATCCGGGCCTTGACGTCCGGTTGCCCGGGCGTTGAGAGGATGATCGAGCCCCCGTCCGGCTTCCATGTCCCGCTGCGGGTCTGGGCTTGAAGACCCTGGGTCGTCACGAACGAGAACGTACCGCCCTTGTGCAGGCGCAGCGATGTCGATGTCTTCTCGATCGCAGCCTTGGCCTCCTCAATCTGCTGCTTGATGAGGTCCTCGGTGATGCCCTTGAGTTGTTCCTTGAGAGCCGCCTCGACCCGGAGCTTCATCTCTTGCTTGTCGACGGCCCACTGCCCCTCGTACGAGGAGCCCCCGCCGCCGCCGCCACCACCCCCGCAACCAACCATCAGGACCGACACAACCGACAGCACGAAAGCCAGCAGGACCCTGTACATCTCTGGAATCTCCGAATTGGGAACACCCACCCGAGGACTTTGGCGAACTCCTGATCGCTGCCGTGGAAGACAGCTTGCGGGCACTACAATCGGGGCATGTCATACACCGCCCTCGCACGCAGGTACCGCTCGACAGGATTCGACGACATCGTCGGCCAGGAGCCCGTCGCCCGGACCCTCAAGGCCGCCATCGAATCCGGGCGGGTCGCCCACGCCTACCTCTTTACCGGCACCCGGGGCGTCGGCAAGACAACCATGGCCCGGGTTTTTGCCAAAGCCCTCAACTCCAGCGGCTCGGCCGAGGTCGACCAGGCCATCATGACCGGGCAGGACACAGACGTCATCGAGATCGACGGCGCGAGCAACAACTCCGTCGACGACGCCCGCGAGCTCATCGCCAACTCCGTCTACCGCCCCATGCGCGGCCCGTACAAAATCTACATCATCGACGAGGTCCACATGCTCTCGACCGCAGCCTTCAACGCGCTGCTCAAGACCATGGAGGAGCCCCCCGAGCACGTCAAATTCATCCTCTGCACCACCGAAGCGCAGAAGGTCCCCCCCACCATCCAGAGCCGATGCCAAAGGTTCGACTTCCGCGCGATCCCGATGTCCGTCATCGCTGACCGGCTCGCCTTCGTCGTCAAGAACGAAAAGCTCAAAGCCGAGCCCGAACTGCTCTCAATGGTCGCGCGACTGGGCAACGGCTCCATGCGCGACGCGCTCTCCATCATGGATCGCCTCATGGCCTCGGGCGAGAAAAAGCTCACCGTCGAGCTCCTCGAGGGCCTCATGGGCCTGGCGCCACGCGAACTCGTCGGCAAACTCATCGACGCCTTCGCCGACGGCGACCCCAAGCCCGCCCTCGACTCGGCCGCCAGCCTTCTGGCGACCGGCACCGGGCCCGACCAGCTCCTCGAGTCGCTCATCGAACGCCTGCGCGATCTCATGGTTCTGTGCGCCTGCGGCCCGGAGACCTCGCTCGTCGAACTCACGGGCGACGCTCGCAAGGAAGAGGTCGAACGCTCCCAGCGATTCGATGCCGCCGGGCTCGTGCACATGATCGCGCTCTGCGAGAGCGTGCAGCGTTCGACACGCTCGAGCGCCAACCCGCGGGCGCTGCTCGACGCCCTTGTCGTGCGTCTGGCGATGACCGAGAAGCTGGCGGATATCACCACGCTGGTGCGCCAACTCGAGGGGGCCGCCGCGGGAAAAGGCTGACGGCGTCGGGACCCCCACCGGCCCGCACGAAAGCAGAGCCGCCCCCGACGCCGCCACCTCCCAGCCCAAGCCCCGCCCAGAGCCCCGCCCAGGCCGCCCCGCCGGCCCCGGCGAAAGCCGACACCGAGCAAACCGCCGCGAGCGCGCCCTCGGCGACCGCGGCCGAGCTCTGGGAGAAACTCCGCAGCAACGCGCCCATGATGGTGCGGGCGCTGCTGGCTGACATGTCGATCGTGTCGTTTGCAGGCGGAGTCGTTACGATCGCCTGCGACGAGCGCATCAGGGGAACCGCCGAGAACAAGCTGCCCGAACTGGCGCAGCTCATGTCGAGCCTGTCGGGCTCGCCCGTCGAGTGCCGACTGGCCGAGCCCTCGGTCAAACCGGTGCGGAGCAAATCCGCAGAGCCCGTCGTGCAGGCCTCGGGCGAGGTGGAGATCGACGACCCCGTCGTCCGCCACGCGATCGAGAAGTTCAGAGGAAGGATCGTTGAAGTGAAGCCGCTGGCCAGACCATCCGGGGAGGGAACGAGCTGATGTTCGGACTGAAGAACATGGGCGCGATCGCGTCACTGATGGGCCGCAAGGACGAGATCAAGGCCGCCGCCGAGGAACTCGCCAAGCGCGTCGCAGAGCTGCGCATCGAGGGCAGCGCCGGCGGCGGCGCGTGCCGGGTCATCGTCTCGGGCAAGCAGCGCGTCGAGAAGGTCGAGCTCGACCCGGCGGTCTGCGCCGGCATGGCCGCCTCCGAAGACGCACGCGTGCAGGCTCAGCGACTCATCACCGAGGCCACCAACGACGCCCTCGAGAAATGCCAGAACCGCATCCGCGAGATGGTCGAACTGGAAGTCAAACGCCTCGGGCTCGAAGACCTCATCCCCGCCGGCGGGGGCGGGCTCGGACCGATCGGCAAGCTCCTGGGATGAGACCGCTCGGGACGTTCAAACCGCTGAGCAGCGTTCGCATCGACATCGCGCCGCGCGCGTTCATCGACCTCCCCATCGAGGTCGAAGACCGCTGGGACGAACTCTGCGCCGAGAAACCCCGGCTCTTCGACGGGCCCATCCTCTCATTCGTCGGCGAGGACAAAGGCCTCATCCGCGCCAGACGCGATTCCTACAAACGCCTCGTCGTGCAGGCCGACTCGAAGGAACTCATCAAGCCCCCCGTCATGCAGCTCTCCGTCACCGGCGTCCTTATCGCACGGGACACGCAGAACAAGCCCCACGTCTTTCTCGGCAAACGCTCTGAGGACACACGGATCTACGGCTCGCTCTGGGAGCTCGGGCCCTCGGGCGGGATCGACCCGCCGCCGGCGCACATCACCTCCCTCGACGAGTTCGCCGTCATCCGCCAGCTCCAGGTCGAGTGCCGCGACGAGGTCGGCATCACGGGCGTCTTCACCTCGCACGACGTGCTGGGCCTCATCGACGATCCGATCGCCATGAGTACCGACATCGTCGTCCGCCTCGACCTCCAACGCCGCGTGCACGAGCTGATCGCCGGCAACAGCAACTGGGAATACGCCGAGACGCGCTGGGTGGCCGCCGACGAACTCATCGCCTTCGGCGAAGCCGAACGGACCATCCCCCCCACCGCGCAGCTCATCCCCATTGTCGCCGAGATGCTGACTGACTGAATCGACCGTGCGTGCGCGTTACTTCTTGCCTTTGAAGTTCGCGCTGCTCACGATCTCGGCGAACTTCTTCACGTCACGCCGCTCGACCGCCGCGCGCACATCAGAGCCACGCGCGTCCGTCTTGGCGAGCAGGCCCTCGGCCTTCTTCCACAGCGTCTCGGCTTTCTTGCCCTCGGCAAGATACAGATCCGAAACCAGCTCCTGCAGCCGCGTCAGCGTGATCGTGTCGATGTTGTCGTAATACCGGTTGATGACTTTGCGCTGGTAGCTCGAGTATTCCTGACCCTTGGCCATCCTTGGTCTCCGTGGGGTGTGAACAGGCGATCGTAGCCGATCAGCCCGAGCCGACGAGCTGCGTCCGGGCGAGTGTGCGGTACGTCTCGCACCGGTTCAGCAGCTCGCTGTGCGTGCCCTGATCGACGATGCGGCCCGACTCCATCACCACAATCCGATCGGCGCTGACGACCGTGCTCAGACGGTGCGCCACGATCAGCGTCGTCCGGCCCGCAGAGAACTCGTTGAGCGCGTCGGCGATCTTCGCCTCCGAGTCCGCGTCGATCATGCTCGTCGCCTCGTCGAGGATCAGAATCGCCGGGTCACGCAGGATCACCCGCGCGATCGACAGCCGCTGACGCTGCCCGCCCGAGAGTGTCAGCCCCTGCTCGCCCACGGGCGTTTCCAGGCCCTGCTCGAAACGATCGATGAACTCGTCCGCGTGTGCGCGCTCGATCGCCGAGCGGATCGCGTCGTCGCTCGGCTCGCCGTTGCCGTAGGCGATATTCGTGCGGATCGTGCCCGGGAAGATCACGGTCTCCTGCGTCACCGCGCCGATCTGCTGGCGCAGGCTCGTCACGTTGAACTCCGCGATGTCCTGCTCATCCACGAGCACGCGCCCCGCCGTCGGCGCAAAGAGCCTCGGCACGAGCGAGAGGATCGTCGTCTTGCCCGAGCCGTTGGGCCCCACGAACGCGACGCGCTCGCCGTGCGCGATCTCGAGCGACACATCAATCAGCGCTGGACGCTCGGCGCCGTCGTACGTGAACGTCACGTTGTCGAAGGCGATGCTCGAGCGGTGCCTGGGCAACTCGGGCAGGCGCGGGTCGAGCCCGGGCTCTTCCTCGAGTTCCATTATCTCGGCGAGCCGCTCCGAAGCCGCCGCGGCTGCCTGCACCTCGTTGATGATCCCCGTCAGGGGCCTGAGCGAAGCCGCCGCGAACCCGAGACAGACAAGCACCAGCAGGAAGTTCGTCGGGTCGAGCTGGTTCTCGATGATCGCCTTGGCAGCCACCGCCGCCAGCACACCGATGACCCCGAGCGCGACCAACTCCGACACCGGGCTCGACAGCGCGCGGGCCGTGCGTGCTCGGAACATCTGCTGGATCACGCCCTCGTTCGTCTGCGCGAAGAGCGCCCGCTCGAACCCCTCGGCCGTCTGGACCTTCACGACCCGCATCCCGCGCAGCGCGTTGCCCGCACGCGCCAGCAGCTGCGCCTGGCCACGGAACGCACGCTTGCGCGCTTTGCGCACCTTTCGGCTCAGCGTGCGGATCACAAGCCACAGAATCGGCGCGATGATCAGCGACACGATCGTGATGCGCCACTCAAGCCAGATCGCGACCAACAGCGCCGCCAGACCCTTGCCGATCTGCGAGGCCGCCTTCGACACCAGAGCCGTAAACCCCTCGGCCAGCCGCTCCGTCTCATCGACCACGCGGCGTGAGATGTCCGACGAATCGCCCATCACCACCGCACGCAGCGGCAAATGGAGCACGTGCCCGAACGCGCGATCCCGGATCCTTTGCGACGCGCGGTACACCGCAGTCAGCGCCAGGTACTGGTGCCCGAACGTCGCCGCCGACGCGATCACCGTCAGCACGCCCAGGGCGATCATGATGTAGAGCACGCCCTTGAACGGGTCCGTCGGCAGCGCGTCGACCACGCCCTGCGGGATCTGCACACCGACCGCCCAGGACTGGGCCTCCTCGTTGAACTGCACCGCCCGCTCGCGCAGCGTCTGCGGGCTTACGACTACGCCGCCCTCCGTCCGGGGCAGCATCGTCTCCAGAATAGGAGCCACACCAGCCAGCCCGGCTCCGAGCCCGGCGCTGGCGAGCACCGAGAGCGACAGCGCCGCGATCAGCAGCCACCGGTCGACCAGCATCTCTTTGGCGTATCGCCAGAAGGTGTTCATCGGTGCACCCCGGCCCGAATCCGTCCGGGCAACCCGCGGCTCAACCCGCTCAACCGATCGACGCCAGCCCGGCCAGAACCGTGCCCGTTCCCGTCGTCAGGAACCCGTCATCGATGCGCGTGATCGAGGCGAGCGTCAAGCGGGTCGAGGTCACCGTCACGCTGTAGTTGGCAAACTCGCCAGCCGAATCGATTTTGTCGCGGATCGCCGAAAGATCCGACGTCAGATCGTTCGACAGGTCGATATCCGTCCGTCGACCGCCCTCGAGCGAACGCGTGAAGCTGAGGCGCGTCCCGTCGTTGAAGTGAACGACAAACGTGAAGTTCGTCGAGAGATCGTTCGGGTTGTAGATGCTGATCGATTCCTCGTACTCGCTGTCGTCGCTCGACATCGCGTCCGCGAACACGTGCGACCGCCCGCCCGTGGCCAGGATCGCATCGCCCTCGCCCAGCAGACCGGCCGTCGTGTACTGAGCCGCGATATCCGGCCCGCCGTCCTGCACGCTGATCCGCAGCGAGTACACCTGGTTCGCGTTGAGCGTCGCGCCGGGCAATGTCGAGAGATCGAACGTCCGTCGGCTGCCCGCGTCGATGCGGTTGAACACGCTCGAGGTCGTCGTGCCCGAGCTGTCGATGAAGTCGAACCGCACCACGGCCTCGGTCGAGCCCAGATTCACCACCGCCACACGCCCGTCGCTGTCCTCGGGGTTGCGGATGTCGGCGATGCCCGCGATCGGACCGCCCGCGCCGGCCTGTCCCAGCGCCAACGCCGCGCCGGTGGCAGCGCCCTCGGCCTCTTCCAGGCGGAACATCGTCATCGATGCCACGATCGGTACCGTCGACGTCACGCGGGCACTGAACACACCCTCGGGCAGCACACTCGTCCCGATGCCCTTCACGTTCACGCCGCCCCGGCGATACATGTCCAGCTCACGCGGGTTCACCAGTTCCGTCGAGGTGCCGTCCTCGAAGAAGAACTCGATCGTCACCTCGCCCTCGTCGTCCGTCAGATTCATCCACGTGATGTACGTGTCCACGTTTTCCGAACGCTCGCCGTCGGCGAAGACCCACGTGGTCAGCGTGTCGAAGCGGTCCGCCTCGTCGATCGCCTCGGGGTTGAAGAAGTTCTCGCCCGCGAACGTGTCGGTGATCGTGGACTCACCCTCGAAATCGCTCCGGCGGAGCGTCGCCGAAACTGGCACGCTCGTCGCATCGTCGCTGGCCGTCTGCACCTCGATCGCGTAGGGGATAAAGCCCACGACCTCGGCCGTCGCGCCCGTGCCGCTCAGGATGATCTCCCGGCGCTCGCCCGCTTCCAGCGTGCCCGAGGCGATCACGTAGTCCCGGTCCTCCGTCGTCGCGTAACGCAGGATCACCTGGAAATCGGCTTCCTCATCGTTCGTGTTCACGACCGTCAGAATCTCATTGGAACGGAAGTTCCGGTACCCCTCGGGCAGGTACACCGCCTGATCGAAGAACGAGTTCACACCCTCGGCCTTGATCACCTCCGCGTCCAGCACCGTCACGAACATCTCGTCGGTAAACCGCACCGTCGGATCGTTGACGAACTCATCCGTCACCGGCACCGACGGGAAGGCGTTGCCGCCAAAGTCCGGGTCGATCAGGCGCGTCTGCAGATCCTCAACATCGAGCGAGGCGATCGTCATGATCACCTCCCACGACTCATCATCAAGCACACGCCCGAACACCG
>MDTD01056351.1_pt1 | contig 23049 bp, 23 predicted proteins | sample 811221 | NCBI WGS metagenome assembly MDTD01 (sample SAMN05326646, study PRJNA326480) | marine metagenome | isolation source: seawater | place: Pacific Ocean: South West | collected 2011 | reverse complement strand
ATCTGAGAAATATTAGTTAATTCTCTAGCTCTACGTCCCAATATAAATAATCCATCCAACTTTCATGTAAAAAATTAGGGGGAAAATTTTTACCATTTTTATGAAGATCTTCTGTTGTGGGTGCAAAAGGTAATATTGAAAGTTTCATACCTGATTTTTCTAATAGTCTTCCACCTTTTTGAACGTTACAATTTGAACATGCTGTTACAACATTTTCCCAATTTGTTTTTCCACCCTTTGACCTTGGCAGTAAATGATCAAAAGTTAATTCACTCCTACTTCCACAATATTGACATGAAAATTTATCTCTCAAAAAAACATTGAATCTAGTAAAGTTTGGATTTCTTAAAGGTTTAATATAATCTTTAAGAGCAATTACACTCGGTAATTTCATACTAAACGAAGGACTTCTTACTACTCTATCATAATGACTAACTATAGAAACTCTATTTAAAAAAACAGATTTAATTGAATCTTGCCAGCTCCAAAGGGACAAAGGATAGTAACTCAATGGTCTGTAATCAGCATTAAGTACAAGTGCTGGGCACTTTTCTAATGAAATGTTCTTATCTAACATATAATTAATCTAGCTTAATAATTTTTTAAAATCAATATATCAAATTTGTCTTTGAATTTTTCTTAGGTTTCTAAATTTTTTTTTATAAAATTTAATGCTATGCTCGATGCTTCAACTGGTATATGATGACCACAATCCTCTAAAAGGTTTGTTTTAATATCAAATCTATTTCTTTCAAAAAAATCTTTTGCTTCTAGCAAAAAATTAGAGTCAACTATTTCATCTTGATTACCATGAATAAGAAGAATTTTACTTTTATTTTTAATTCTTGTTTGAAGATTTTTTTTGTTAATAATTTTTCCAGAAAATCCTACAATACAATTAAATTCTTCCTCTGAAGTCACTCCTGTATTAATTGACATCATACAACCTTGACTAAAACCTCCAAGAACTATCTTACTATTAGATAATCGGTATTCAGATCTTATCTCTTTAATAAAATTTTTTATTATGTTTTCAGAAGCCAGTGATTTTTTTAAGATGTATTCTTCATCGTCAATAGATAAATCAAACCACTGGTAACCAATAGAGTTTATTTTACATCTTTCATTTCCATTTGGACAAAAAAAGATTGTATTTTTCAAAAATCTTCTCCAATTAAGTGTCAACATACTTATATCCTTACCATCTCCACCGTATCCATGAAGCAAAATAACTGCATTTTTTATTGGTTCACCATTTTCTGGAGGAATTACTAAGGTGTCTAGGCAATATTTCATAATATTTATTATTTATAATTTATACTTTTAATGTATATATCAAATTATGTTATCGGGGACTTTAATCAAGATCATTTCAATTTTTTTACTTCTTTTAGTTGCAGTAGTTTTATTTTTAGGAATAGCAAACCTTTTTAAGGGCGGTTCCAAAAAAGCGTCTAATAAATTGATGCAATTAAGAGTTATTATACAATTTATAGCAATAATTGCCTTAGTTAGTTTTGCTTATTTTTTTAAGAATTAAAACTTAATCAATTGATTAAAATAAGTTAAATCAATTAATATATTTATTTATTATGAAAAAAAAAATTAAAACTATTTGGGGCATAAGAATAAAAAAAAAAACTTCCAGAACTTTTGAAAAAGTTTCAAGCTCGATTCATGTTGATAAAAGACTTTTCAAAGAAGATATTATTGCATCTATTGTTCATGTAGAGATGTTGCATAAGCAGAAGATAATAAATTTTAAAGTTAAAAATAAAATTATTTGGGGTCTTAAAAAAATTCATAATAAAATTATTAAAAAGGATTATGATTTTGATTATAAAGATGAAGATATTCACATGAGTATTGAAAAAAAGCTATTTGAAATAATTGGAGAAGATGCAGGTTTTATTCATACTGCTAGATCTAGGAATGACCAGATACTAGTTGATTTTAAAATTTGGATGAAAAATTCGAACGAAAAACTAATTAAAATTTTAGATCAAACAATAAAAAATATATTGAAAGTTGCAGAAAAAAATATTTATACGATTATGCCAGGCTTTACCCATTTAAAAAATGCACAGCCAATTTCATTTGCTCACTATATTTTGGCATACGTAGAGATGTTTAATAGAGATAAAAAAAGATTAATTAATAACTTTGACAATCTTAATGAGAATCCATTAGGATCTGGTGCTTTATCAGGAACATCATTTAAAATAGATAGGGATTATACAACGAAGAAACTTGGTTTTAAAAAACCGACAAATAACTCAATTGATACAGTTTCAGATAGAGATTTTGTTTTAGATTTTCTTTATTCCTCGTCTATATGTGCAATGCATATTTCAAGACTAGCAGAAGAATTCATAATTTGGAATTCAGATGCATTTAAATTAATAACATTGAATGACAAAATAGTTACGGGTTCGTCTATAATGCCTCAGAAAAAAAATCCAGACCCGTTGGAATATTTAAGAGGAAAAGTAGGATTGTCATATGGTAACTTATTTTCTATGATGACTATAATAAAAGGATTGCCGCTATCTTATTTTAAAGACCTTCAAGATGATAAAAAAATTGTATTTGAATCGTTTGATAATTTATTTGATTCAATTAAAGTATTAAATGAAGTTATTAAAAACTTCTCAGTAAATAAAAATAAAATGTTAGAACTTGCAAATGAAGGTTATATAACCTCAACTGATTTAGCTGACTATCTTGTAAAAAGTCTTAATTATTCTTTTAGAAAGTCTTATCAATTAACAGCAAAAATAGTAAATCATTGTGAAGAAAATAAAAAAGATCTTTCTGACCTGTCAATTGAGGAACTAAAAAAAATTGTCCCAAATATAAAAGATGATGTTATGAGAGTTTTTGACCTTAAATATTCAGTTAATTCAAAAAAATCATATGGTGGAACATCTTTTGAAAACATTAAGAAAATGATAAAAAAATACAAAAATGCTTAAAAAAATTATTATAATCTTATTTATTTTTATTCCAATTTTTTCATGTGGAAAAAAGAGTGATCCAATTTATCAAGAAAAATCGGGGTTGATTAAAACTGAACTCTGTGGAACAAGTGATATAGTTAATATTTAACTATTAAAATACAAAACTCTTAATGCATTATAATAAAAATATATTACATATTGATAAAATAAAAGTTGATAAAATTGTTAAACAATTTGGTACTCCAATATATTGTTATTCATTTAATCAATTAAAAGAAAATATTTTAAATTTTCAGAAAAACTTTAACAGGATCAACCCTTTAATCTGTTTTGCGGTGAAAGCTAACAATAATTCTAAAATTTTAAATGAAATTGGTAAATTTGGACTAGGGGCAGATGTGGTATCAAAAGGTGAACTAATGGCAGCTCTTAAATCTAATATTCATCCAAAAAAAATAGTCTTCTCAGGAATAGGCAAAACTTATAAAGAAATTGAATTTGCTGTAAGCAAAAAAATACTTTTGATTAACGCAGAGTCTATAAGCGAAGTAGAAAAAATTTTTAAAATAGCTAAGAAAAATAAAAGATGTATTGATATTGGTTTAAGATTAAATCCGAATGTGGATGCTAAAACACTCAAAGAAATCACCACTGGAAAAGATTTAAATAAATTTGGTCTTACGCAAAAAGAAATCATAAGATTAATAAATAAATTTAGAAACTCTAAATTTCTAAAAATAAAATGTCTCAGTGCTCATATAGGTAGTCAAATTACTAATCATAAACCATATCTAAAAATGCTCACATCAATTCAAAAACTAATTGATAAATGCAATTTCCACTTTGAATACATTGATTTAGGTGGAGGTATGGGTATTGATTATGAAGGAAGCAATAAGTTACTAAACTACGAAAAATATTCTTATCAAATTGAAAGATTTGTAAGAAAAAATAATGTTAAAATAATATTTGAACCGGGAAGATCTATAATAGGAAACACTGGATATTTACTAACAAAAATTATTTATATAAAACAAACAAATAAAATTAATTTTATTATTGTCGATGCTGGTATGAATGATTTGATGAGACCAGCTCTTTATAAAGCATATCACAAAATTATTCCGGCTAAAAAAAACAGAAATAAGATTTTTAAAAGACATGATTTTGTTGGTCCTATATGTGAAACAACAGATAAATTTTTGACTCTAAAGGAATATCAAAAACTTTTTGAAGGAGATAACATTGTAATATGTGATGTTGGCGCATATGGCAAAGTACTTAGTTCAAATTATAATTTAAGGTTAAGTGCAAGTGAATTTTTAATAAAAAATTCGAAAGTTTTTAGGATTCGAAAGAAAGAAAACCTTAAAAACATAATTTAATTAATGATTAGAGGATTAATTTTTAAATTTTTTTTTTACACGGGTACAATTGTTGTATGTACAATCTTTATTCCAGCATTAATTTTACCACAAAAGATTAGTCTCATTGGTGGAAAAATATTAGGACATTGGATAAAATTTTGTTTATATTTTTTTCTATCTGTAAAAATAAAAATCAAAGGAATTGAAAATATTCCAGAAAATACACCATTTTTTATTGCCTCTCTTCATCAATCGCTTTTTGAAACTTTTTTTTTACAGACAATTTTTAATTCCCCAGTATTCATTTTAAAAAAAGAATTATTAAAAATACCTATTTTTGGATGGCATTTAAAAAAAATTGGCTCTATTTCAATCGATAGAGATAAAATAAATAGGGAAAATTTAGGTTTTTACGATAAAATTATTTCAATTACCAAAAAAACTAAAAGACCAATAATAATTTTTCCACAATCTACGAGAACCCCTATCAATGAGAAAATTCCTTTTAAAAAAGGTGTTTCAAAAATCTATGAAAGACTAAATTTTGTTTGCGTTCCTGTCGCTCTTAACTCTGGGAATGTATGGCCAAAATCAGGTTTAATAAATTCAAATAGAACAATTACTGTCAGCATTCTAAAGTTAATACCAACTGGGCTAGATACAAGCGAATTCCAAAAAGAAATTGAAAAAGTTCTTTATAATGAACTCGAGGAAATTATTTAGCCTTTCATAGGCATAATTACGTATATACTATCAAAGTCAGAAGGGTCTTTGATTAAAGCAGGTGATCCAGACTCCTTTAAATAAATTTCAATTTTATTTCCATCCATATTTGAAGCAACATCGAGTAAGTATCGTGGATTAAAACTAATATCTAACTCCGTATCAAATTTAACTGACAAGCTTTCTTTCCCATCTCCACTATTGCTATTATTTACAGATAAATTTAGGTTATTGTTTTCAATACTCATTCTCAAACCATCTTTTTTGTCGGCTGAAACTGACGCAACCCTATCAACAGAAGTTAAAAAAGGTTTTAAATCAATTTCAAGTTTTTTTTGGTTATCTTTTGGTATTACTTGAAAATAATTTGGAAACTTTCCATCAATTAATTTAGATATCAAAATTGTATTATTGAATTCAAATTTAATTTTAGATTTAAGGTTAGAAATTTTTATATCGCCCTCATAATTTTCGAGTAAAGCGCATAATTGAAAAATTGTTTTCTTAGGGAGAATAATTGGTTCAAATTTTATTTCATCTGATAAAATAGTTTTTGATATTGCCATTCGATGGCTATCTGTTGCAACAGCAGTAAGATATTTTTTATTTTCATTTTCTGTTAAATGAAGAAATATACCACTTAAATAATGTCTTGTTTCATCATTCGAAATAGAAAATTTACACTTATTAAGTAGTTTAAGTAACTTTTTTGAATGAATTTCAAATTCATTATCTTTAAAGTTTTCCTCCGTAATTGGAAACTCTGATGCTTTTAAACAGTTTAAATTAAATGAAGATTTATCTGACTCTAAATTAATCTTATTTTCATTTACTAGATGAAAATTAATTTTTTTTTCAGTATTAAATTTTCTTACTATATCGTACATAATTGAACATGAGGTAGTGGTTTGGCCTTCTTCAGATATATCGATATTTAGAATATTCTGGATAAAAATTAAATCTAAATCTGTTGCTATAATTTTTAGTCTTTCAGCTTGTGCATCGATTAGAACATTTGATAAAATAGGTAATGTACTTCTTTTCTCAATTACTCCTTGACAATAATTCAAGGAACTTTGCAAATCTTTTTGATTTACACTAAATTTCATCTTCCTTATTATATAAAATTTTATTCTTAAGAGTGTCGATTTTTATGTTCAGTTCATTGTCCTCTTTCCTTAGTTTATCAATGGTTTTTACTGAATGAATAACTGTTGTGTGATCTCTATTTGAAAAATATCTGCCAATTTCAGGCAAAGATTTTGAGGTAAGCATTTTGGCTAAATATATTGCTGTTTGCCTAGGTCTAACTAAATATCTAGATCTTCTTGATGAAAGCATTTCGTTCTTGCTAATTTTGAAGTATTTGCACACAATAGTCTGGATATTATCAATAGTGACTTTATTCTCATTAATATTTAAAAGATCTTTTAAAATAATTCTTACCTCTGATAAACTCGGTACCCTGCTGTATATTCGCGAGAAAGATACTATTCTGTTGAGTGCTCCTACTAATTCTCTTACACTTGATTTAATTTCTGAACACACAAAATTTTTAATATCTTCAGATATTTCAATGTTTTTACCATTAAGAACATTTAATTCAGATAATTTATTTTTCAAAATATCTAATCTTAGATTTAAATCTGGATTTTGAATATCTATAACTAGACCACCAGAAAATCTTGATTTAATTCTCTCTTGGATTCTACTTAACTTACTAGGTGGTCGATCAGCAGTAAAAACAATTTTTGAGCCTTTTTCCAATAAAGCGCTAAAAGTATGAAAAAACTCCTCTTGCAAAGCTTCTTTACCATTCATAAACTGAATGTCATCGATAAGGAGCACATCAGTATTTCTAAAGTAATCCTTAAATTTAATCATATCGTTTGATTTAATTGATTTAACAAAGTGGTACATAAATCTTTCAGCTGAAATAAACATGACTTTTTTTTCTTGTTTGAGTTTTAAGCCTATAGCATTTAGCAAGTGTGTTTTGCCCATTCCAACACCAGAGTATAAATATAAAGGATTATAACTTGACGTATTTTCTGTTATTTTTTTTGACGCTTCATATGCGAGACTATTACTTGATCCAACAATAAAATTTTCAAAGTTCATATTAGGATCTATTCTATTATACTGAATGAAGGTATCTTTAATAAAAGTTATGTTATCATTATTAACATTATTTTTTCTATCGTCGTTATTAGTTTTAATCTGATTACTTAATTCATCATTTTTTAAAGTATTTATTCTAAATTCAATCCTGTTAATGCTTTTATTATGGGTTTTTATTATCTGGATAACGTTATCGAGATATCTTGAGGTAATCCAATCTCTGATAAATCTTGTTGGCACCGAAATTAATAAATTATCTGAATTTATTTCCAATAAACTCATTTTTTTTAGCCAACTTTCATAAACGTCTTGTCCAAATTTATTTTTGAAGTCGTCTTGAATTGTTTCCCAATTAAAATTTTCTTGATTTTTTTGTTTAAAATTTTGAATAAAGGAATTTTTCATCGAAACCTTTTAAAGCTTAAATAGTTCTTTTATGCAAATAATTAATTTTTATTTATAAAAAAAAATGTAATCCCTAATTGAATAATTTTTTTTTTGAAAAATAAAATCTAAGATTGAATTTTAAAAAAGAAATTAATAGTTGTAAAAAAATATAATTAAAAATTATATCAAGTTTGTTTACTTTATAATTGTATAGATTTAGTATTGAAATATTTGGTTATGTACAATAACTTGATTCAATTAAAGAGAGTTGATCCTTTTTGTTATTCTAGAAACATTTCTTGATGCATTTTGTTTTTTTATCACACCAGTTTTAGCTATTTTCATCAACTCAGAATTTAATTTTGGTAAGTAGCTTAATGCTCCCTTTTTATCTTTATTTTCAATCAACAGGTTAATTTTTTTTATTGCGTTTTTAAATCTACTTTTTCTAGACTTATTTACAAAAGTTTGCCTAAGAATTCTTCTATTAGTTTTAATTGCTGATTTAGTATTAGCCATTTTCGCGATTGTATAGCTTGGTTATTTTATATGGTCAATTCATTTTTTTAATTATTTTTGGCAAAAATTACACATGTAAGTCGATCTGTTTGATATATTTAACTTAACAATTGTACCTAAGCATGATTTATTTTTACACCTTTTTGACTCCCTATTGTATGCACGAAATTCTTTCTGATATGAACCTTGATTTCCTTTAATTGATTGGAAGTTATTGATCGTAGTTCCACCTCTTTTAATTGATCGTTTTAAGACTTTTTTTGTAAAAAAAATAATTTTTTTAATTTCTTTATCTGTTATTTTACCAGCAAATTTTAACGGATTTATCTTTGAATAATTCAAAATTTCGCTTGAATATATATTTCCTAAGCCAGATATAAATTTTTGATCAATTAAAGTATTTTTTATATTTTTCGTTTTTTTAAAAAGATAATTTTTAGTATATTTAAAATTGAATTTTTTTTCTAAAGGTTCTGGACCAAGTTTACTAAAATAATTATTTAAATTTAATTGTCCTTCAATCAATTTTAGAAATCCAAATCTTCTTGGATCGTTAAATACAATTATAAAATCATCGAAATAAAAAAAAATATGATTATGTTTTTTTGGAAATCTCTTCGTGTGGTAAAAACTTAGGTTGGTATTTTCTAGGTTATTTTCATTTTTTTTTACTAAATGTAATGTACCGGACATTCCTAAATGAATTATCAAAAAAATATTATTTTTAAATTCTATCACAACATATTTGGATACTCTTTTGACCCCTAAAATTTTTAGATCAGATAATTTTTCTGATATATTTGTGGGTACTAGAATTCTTAATTTATTATTTTTAACTATTATTTTTATTAAAGTTTTATTAATTATATATTTTTTTAGAGACTGTTTTACTACTTCAACTTCTGGTAATTCTGGCATATCAGACTATATTATAAACAATTAAATAAATAAAAATGCAACAAAAACTACAAAATAAGAAAAATCTTGTTTCTAACGTATTTGATAAAGTTTATGACAAATATGATTTAATGAATAATTTAATGTCATTAGGAATTCATAAATCATGGAAAAAACAAATAATTTATTCAATGAAACCGAAACAAAATAAAAAATTAATTGATGTTGCTTGTGGTACTGGTGATATTGCAAAACTTTTTTTAGATTCAACAAACAATAGATCAAACGTTCAGTGTGTTGACCCAAACAAAAAAATGCTGTCACTGGGTAGAGAAAAGCTTAAAAATTATAGAAATATATCTTGGAAGATGGCCTCAGCTGAAAAACTACCTTTTAAAGATTCTCAATTTGATTATTACACAATTAGTTTTGGATTGAGAAATACAAAAAATATAGATAAATCACTTTCTGAGGCATTCAGGGTTTTAAAAAAGGGTGGAAGGTTTTTTTGTCTTGAATTTTCTAAAATTAACAATGATTATTTAGATTTTCTTTATCAAAGTTATACAAAATTAATACCTTTGGTTGGTGAATTTATTGTGGGAGATAAAAAACCATATCAGTATTTAATAGAGAGTATTAAAGAATTTGTAGATCAAGATGAGTTATTATACTTAATGAAAAGAAGAAAATTTGAAAGATGCGAATATATAAATTTTAATGGTGGTATAGTTGCACTACATAGCGGTTGGAAAATATAATGATTAAAAAGTTTATTACTCTCTTCAAAATTGGAAGAAGATTAGCTTTATCTGACGCATTAAATATAATATCGAAAATTTATCAAATTCCAATATTGATAAGGATTTTTTTTAGTTTACTTGGCTTATTTGGAAAAAAGGATTTAAATAAAAAATATAGTGAAGAGGAAAGACTCTGTAGATCAATGGAGTCAATGGGTATAACTTTTATAAAATTAGGTCAATTTCTAGCTACCAGACCTGATATAATTGGCGAGAAGTTATCTAATCAGTTACAAACTCTTCAAGACAAAGTTCCTGCATTTACAAAAGATATCGCTTTAAAAGAAATCAAAGCAGGGATAGGAGATGAAAACTTTAACGACTTTATAAATATATCAGAACCAATTGCAGCAGCATCAATTGCGCAGGTCCATAAAGCACAAATCAAAGAGAATGAGATTTTAAAAGAGGTTGCAATCAAAGTTTTAAGACCAAATATTAAAAAAGTTTTTAATGAAGAAATAGAAGCTTTGATGTTACTTGCATATTTTATAGAGTCTTTGGTAAAAAAAACAAAAAGACTTAAACTTGTTGATGTAGTTTTTCTACTTAAAGAAATAACAAATCATGAGATGGATTTAAGATTTGAAGCAGCAGCAGCAAACGAATTTTACGAAAATACCAAAAATGATGTTGGATTTAGAATACCTAAAATTTATTGGAAACTTACAAGCGATAATGTACTTACGCTGGATTGGGTAGAAGCTATTTCAATAAGAGAGGTTGAAAAAATAAAAAATCTTGGAATCAATTTGAAAACACTGGCAAGAGATATTATTCAATATTTTCTAAGACATGCTGTAAGGGATGGATACTTCCATGCGGATATGCATCAAGGAAATTTATTAGTAGATAAAAGTGGTCAACTGATATTTATAGATTTTGGTATAATGGGTAGAATTGATAAAATAAATAGAAGATTTCTTGCAGAAATACTTTACGGATTTATTCAAAGGAATTATAAAAAAGTAGCAGAAGTTCATATCACCGCTGGTCTAGTACCTAATAATGTTAATATCGAGGAATTGGCACAAGCATTGAGATCAATAGGAGAACCAATCTTTGGGCAATCTGTTAAAGATATATCTGGTGGAAAATTACTAAAACAATTGTTTGATATTACTGAAAAATTTAATATGCAAACACAACCGCAACTTTTGCTACTTCAAAAAACTATGGTTGTTGTAGAGGGAGTAGCAAGAAAACTTGATCCAGATGCAAATATTTGGGAAATTTCTAAACCTGTTTTAGAAAAATGGCTCAAAGAAACAAAGGATCCTATTAATGAAATCGGAAATATTTTTAAAGATACTTCTGAGGTTTTAAAAAGACTCCCTGAGTTACCTCAAGTAATGGATAAAGCCAATCAAGCTTTAACGTTTTTAGCTAGCGGTCAAATTCCTCAGAGCTCAAACACTTACTCATCTTTGAATGAAAAAAAACTTGAACTAAAATCATTCAAAAATCAAAGTATTATTGGTTTATTATTTCTTGTAATTTTGACTATCATAGTATTTTAATTTTAAAAATGAAAAATCTAAAAAATAAAAAAATTTTATTAGTCATCTGTGGAGGAATAGCTGCATATAAATCTTTAGAACTTATTAGAATTTTCAAAAGAAATAAATGTCAAGTTAAAACTATCTTAACTGAAGGTGCTTTACAATTTATAACTCCTTTATCAGCAAGCTCTTTATCGGGTGATAAAGTTTACACAGATTTATTTGATTTTAAAAGTGAGTCTGAAATGGACCATATATCATTATCTAGATGGGCAGATATAATTTTATTTGCACCTATAACAGCAAATAAAATTGCTCAACTAAGCAATGGATTAGCACAAGATTTAGCTACAACTGTTGCACTTGCGTCAGATAAAGAAATTTTCATAGCACCAGCAATGAATGTAAGAATGTGGGAAAATTTAATAACAAAATCAAACCTAAATAAACTTATTAATATTAACTATAATATCATAGGACCCGATATCGGTGAAATGGCTTGCGGAGAATATGGTTCTGGAAAATTCTCCGATCCATTTGAAATTGCTAATGTTATAAATAATTATTTTAATAATTTAAATGAAAATAAAAAATATAAAGCCTTAGTAACTGCTGGGCCAACTAGAGAATATATAGATCCAGTTAGATTTATTAGTAATAGATCCTCTGGTAAACAAGGGTACGCTATTGCAGAAGAACTTCAAAAACATGGATTTCATACAACACTTATTTCTGGACCAACAAAACTAAAATCACCAAATGGAGTTAAAATGATTAATATAGATAGTGCAGATGAAATGTTTATTAAAACTCTTGAAAATTTACCAGTAGATGTAGCGATATTTACTGCGGCTGTTGCAGATTTTAAAGCAAAAGAAATAGAGAAAAATAAAATAAAAAAAGAAAAATTTGAAAAGTTTGAAATAGAACGAAATAAGGATATTCTTGGCTATACTTCGAAACATAACAAACTTAGACCCAAACTAGTTATAGGGTTTGCGGCTGAAACAAATAATTTAGAGGAAAACTCAAGAAAAAAATTAGATGAAAAAAACTGTGATTGGATCATTGCGAATGATGTATCAAATAAAAAAATAGGTTTTGATACTGAATACAATGAAGTTAAAATCCTTCAAAAAGATAAAAAGGATATTGAAAACATTTCTTTTAATACCAAAGAAATGATTGCTAAAAGGTTGGTTGAAAAAATTTCTAACAAACTTAAAGCAAATGGTTAAAATCCTTATTAAAAAGATTAACTCTAAAGTTAAAATTCCTAAATATGAAACCGATGGCGCATCAGGGATGGATCTTGTGGCTTTTTTAGACAAACCAGTCTTAATAATGCCAGGTAAATCAGAACTTGTACCTACAGGATTGTCAATTGCAATTCCAGATAATACAGAAGTACAGATAAGACCAAGATCTGGATTAGCTGCTAAAAAGAATATATCAGTTTTAAATACACCTGGGACAATTGATAGTGACTATCGTGGTGAGATAAAAGTCATTCTTTATAATCATGGAAGTGAAAAATTTACAGTTAATGACGGAGATAGAATTGCTCAAATGGTATTGGTTCCTGTAATCAAAGCTGACTTTGAAGAAGTAGAAAGTCTACCAATAACTTTAAGGGGTGATGGTGGTTTTGGGTCAACAGGAAAATGAGGCAACTAAACAAAAATTATCTTGAAAGATATTCAAGACAAATAGTTCTTAAAAATATTGGTATTTCTGGTCAGAAAAGAATTAGCACATCAAAAGTATTTATAGTAGGAGCTGGAGGACTCGGCAGTCCAATTGCAGATTTATTATGCAGAGCTGGTGTTGGAGAAATTGGAATAATTGATCATGATAAAGTTTCTTTATCTAATTTAAATAGGCAGACTTTATATAACTCAACTGATATAAACAAATATAAAGTTCTAGTATTAAAACGTAAATTAAAAAAAATTAATCCTTTAGTTAAAATTAATATTTTTAAGTCTAAGATTGACAAAAAAAATATCGATAAATTAATTTCAAAATATCAAATTATTGTTGATGCCTCGGATAATTTTAAGACGAAATTCTTACTAAATAAAAATTCCGTTAAATATAAGAAAAAATTTATACTAGGAGCAATAAGTAAATTTGATGGTCATATCTTTGTATTTGATTTTAATAAAAATAAAAGTGCTTGCTTACAATGTTTTTACCAAGAAAAACCATCTGATGAAATTTTAAATTGTGATCAAGAGGGAATTCTTGGAACCAGCGCAGGAGTTGTTGGGTCTTTACAAGCTAATGAAATTTTAAAGGTAATTATAGGATCTAAAAATATTTTGGAGAACTCAATATTGATCTTAAATACACTTAATCTTAAAATGAGAATTGTTAAATTTAAAAAATTAAAAAAATGTATATGCGGATAATATTATCTTTTATTATTTATTTTATACTTATTTATCCAATTCAAAATACATTAGCAGAAGAGTTTGTGATGCTTAAAAATAATAAGGTAAATGTAAGATATGGACCTAGTTTTGAATATCCAATTAAATACGTTTATTTAAAAAAAATCTACCTATTAAAGTGATTGATAGAAAAGAAAATTTTAGGAGAATAATCGACCATAAAAGTAATAGTGGATGGATACATACATCTCAGCTAAAAAAGTCCTCCTCTGTAATATTAACTAAAAATCAATTTATATTTTCGAAACCTACTAAATTTTCTCAACCAATAGCTATTGCCGAAAAAGGAAAACTTTTATTGTTGAAAAAGTGTAAAAAAAATTGGTGCAAAATTAATGCAACTAATTTTTCTGGTTGGGTTCAATTTGATAATTTTTGGGGAAGATTACTTAATTAGTTAAAATGATCCTCTAATACACATGCAACTAGGTGAACTCTTGCCTGTTCTCCTCCATTAAAAAAATTGTGAAATTTTTTATTATTTGTAATAGTTACAGTTCCATCAGCTGGCATATGTTTTGCTACATTTTCAATAACCATCATACATCCTTTGTTTGTAACTATTGGTATGTGAAGTCTAGGCTCTGGATCTTTATGCCAACTCAGGGTTGATCTTGGTTCTTTCAATAACAATCTTACTCTTCCCAGCTTAAATCTGCTCTTTAAAGTTTCATAAACTTCTTTGAAATAAGTATCTTCAAACTCAGGGACAAGTTCAGTATATTTTGACTCATCTATATCAATGTCTCTACATACTTCCTTTCCAGTTTCATCAGCAATAGTCCAATATTTACCTCTTACATTATTTCCATTTACTGAATTTTCATCATTAGGAACTCTATTTAGAGATATTGCACCAAAATGTGTCACCCCTGGAGATTTGAATTTTTTTTTCGCTAAAACTTTTTCTAGATCATTTCTTAGTCTAGAAATATCAAATTTTAAATCTGGTACTTTATAAAAATCCTCAAAACTCACTTCCGCCATAAGTTTCTCCTTGTTTATTTTTGTAAATCAAAACGGTCAGCATTCATAACTTTAGACCATGCTGCTGTAAAGTCATTTACGAATTTGTCATACGAATCATCTGTCGCATATACCTCTGCCAAAGACCTCAGTTGTGAATTTGACCCAAATATTAGGTCTACTCTCGTTCCGGTCCATTTAATCTTACCTGATTTTCTATCAAAACCATTGAATAAATCCTCTTTATCTGATTTCTCTTTCCATTTAATATTCATATCTAATAAATTTATAAAGAAATCATTTGTTAATTTACCTTGTCTTTTTGTAAAAACACCATTGCTTGAATTATCAAAGTTTGTTCCAAGAACTCTCAATCCTCCTATTAAAACTGTCATTTCTGGAGCAGTAAGTTTCATTAATTGCGATTTATCAATTAATAATTCCTCAGCTTGTGATGCGTTTAGTTCAGAGCCTGAATAGTTTCTAAATCCATCTGCTTGTGGTTCTAATAAACCAAAAGAATGAATATCGGTTTGATCTTGATTTGCATCACCTCTTCCAGGTAAAAACGGCAAATTAATTTTTTTTCCAGAAGCTTTTGCAGCTATTTCAATACCAACATTTCCTCCTAATACAATCAAATCAGCTAATGAAACATATTTATTTTTATTATTAAATTCTTTTTGGATTTTCTCAAATTTTTTCAAAACTTTAGCTAATTGAGTGGGATTATTGACTCTCCAATCTTTTTGCGGCGCAAGTCTTATTCTTGCACCATTAGCTCCTCCTCTTTTATCCGAACACCTATATGTTGATGCAGAGGCCCACGCTGTAGATACTAATTGAGAAACTGAAAGTCCTGTCTTTATAATTTTAGATTTTAATTTATCTATATCTTTTCTTTTTAGTTTAAATTTATTTTTTGGTATTGGATCCTGCCAAATCAGATCTTCTTTTGGTACTTCTGATCCTAAATAATTTATTTTTGGCCCCATATCTCTATGAGTTAATTTAAACCAAGCGCGAGCAAATGCGTCTGCGAATTCGCTTGGATTATTATGAAAATGCCTAGAAATTCTTCCAAATTCTGGGTCAAATCGCATTGATAAATCTGTTGTCTGCATCATTGGAAGATTTTTTTTTCCCTTGATATGTGCATCAGGTGTCATATTTGGAGCATGTCCATTTTGTACCGGCTTCCATTGATGAGCTCCTGCTGGACTTTTAGTTAATTCCCACTCATAGCCAAAAAGATTCTCAAAATATCCCATGTCCCATTTAATTGGATTTGAAGTCCATGCACCCTCTATTCCACTACTTATTGTATCAGCTGCAATACCACTTTTAAAATTACTATTCCAACCTGTCGATTGGTCTTGAATTTTAGACCCCTCTGGCTCTGGACCTTTGTGAGATTCAGGAGCGGCACCATGTGATTTTCCAAACGTATGTCCACCTGCAACAAGTGCAACAATTTCATAATCATTCATAGCCATTCTACCGAATGTTTCTCTAATATCTCTCGCTGCTAATAGTGGGTCTGGGTTTCCATCTGGTCCTTGTGGATTAACATAAATTAATCCCATTTGAACAGCTCCAAGTGGATTTTCTAATTCTCTTTTTGAATTATATCTGTTGTTAGCTAACCATTCTTTTTCAGAACCCCAGTAAATATCTTCTTCGGGTTCCCAAATATCTTCTCTACCTCCACCAAAACCAAATGTTTTAAAACCCATAGATTCAAGTGCCACGTTACCCACTAGTATAAATAAATCTGCCCAAGATATTTTTTTTCCATATTTTCTTTTGATTGGCCAAAGAAGAAGTCTAGCTTTGTCTAAGTTAACATTGTCTGGCCAACTGTTAAGAGGTGCAAATCTTTGATTCCCAGTTCCAGCTCCACCTCTTCCATCACCAGTTCTATAAGTACCCGCTGCATGCCATGCAAGCCTTATAAATAAGGGTCCGTAATGACCATAATCTGCAGGCCACCATTCTTGGGACTCTGTCATTAATTTATTTAGATCTTTCTTTAAAGCTAAATAATTAAGTTTTTTGAATTCTTTTTTATAATTAAATTTTTCACCCATGGGATTAACCATAGACGAATGTTGGCTTAGAATTTTAAGATTTAAACTATTGGGCCACCAATCCTTGTTCGTTTGTCCTTTACCGGAATTATTTTTTTGAGGAATTCCCTCACCGTGAAACGGACATTTATTGATGTCGTTGTTTATTTCACTACTCATTTTACACTCCGCATCATTAAAGATTATGATTTTATTAAATCAATGTCAAGTACTTTAGAATGATTATAAACTAATTATTTTTTGAAATTTTAAAAGTAATCTCTACACCTTCAATCTTTTTTCCATTTGGAGGTGTTGGTATTTTTTTAATTTCAACTTCTTGAGAATTAATATCAATTAATTCTTTAGTCTGTTGGTCATAAAAATGATGATGGGATTTTGTATTGGTATCAAAATATGACATATCATTTCCGATATTTATCTCTTTTAAATATCCTTTTTTTTGAAAAGCATGCACTGTATTATAAACAGTAGCTAATGAAATTTTTTGATTATATTGGCTTTGAATAATTTTTACTAAGTCGTTTATGGAAAAGTGAAAAGTCTTTTCTCTGTTAAATAACACCTCGCAAATCTTTATTCTTTGCTTAGTTGGGCGTAGGCCAGAATTTCTTAATTTTGCTATATAATTTTCATTAGAAATTGTCATACTTTATAATTATTCTAAACTATAGTAATGTCATAATTCAATGAAATCAAGTATTAAGGTTAAACTTTTATGAAAAAAAACTCCTATAGCTATGATGATCTAATAAACTGCGGGGAGGGCGGTTTATTTGGTCCTGGTAATGCAAAATTACCTCTACCTCCGATGCTGATGTTTGACAGAATAACTGAAATTAGTGAAAATACTGGTGCATATAAAAAAGGATTAATTAAAGCTGAATTGGATATTAAAAATGATCTATGGTTTTTTAATTGTCATTTTAAAGAGGATCCTGTAATGCCTGGATGTCTAGGTTTGGATGCAATGTGGCAACTAGTAGGTTTTTATCTTGGATGGCTTAAAAATCCTGGCAGAGGTAGGGCTCTTGGTGTTGGATCAGTAAAATTTACTGGAGAAGTTCTAAAAAATGCCAGAATGGCAGCTTATGAAATTGATATGAAAAGAATTATTATTAAAGGAGAAACTACTGTTGGACTTGCTAATGGAGTGCTTCTTGCAGATGGCAAAAAAATTTATTCTGCTGAAAACTTAAAAGTAGGACTGTTTAAATAATGCGAAGAGTAGTTATTACAGGTTTGGGTATAGTTTCCTGCTTAGGAAATAATCAAGAAGAAGTTAAACAATCTCTATTAAGCTCAAAATCAGGAATTTCATTTTCTGAAGAATATAAAGAACATAATTTAAAAAGTCATATTCATGGCAAGCCTAAAATCAAACTTGATGATCATATTGATAGAAAAACAATAAGATTTATGGGTTCTGGGTCAGCATATAATTATATTGCAATGAAAGAGGCAATTGAAGATTCTGGATTAGAGGAAAAGCAAGTAAGTAATTTTAAAACCGGAATAGTTATGGGATCCGGTGGCCCTTCAATTGAAAATGTCATCTTAGCAGCAGATAAAACAAGAGCTAAAACTCCAAAATTAATGGGTCCATTTATTGTCCCTAGGACAATGGCTAGTACAGCATCTGCAACACTTGCTGTTCCATTTAAAATTAAAGGAACTAATTATACTATGAGTTCAGCATGCGCAACTAGTGGTCATTGTATAGGTAATTCAATGGAACTTATACAAATGGGAAAACAAGATATTGTATTTGCTGGAGGAAGTGAGGAGATACATTGGGCAATGACAGCAATGTTTGATGCCATGACAGCACTATCATCAAAATATAATGATACTCCTAAAAAAGCATCAAGAGCATATGATAAAACTAGAGACGGATTTGTAATTGCTGGAGGAGCGGGTGTCTTAGTTCTAGAAGAATATGAGCACGCCAAGGCAAGGGGAGCTAAAATTTACGCGGAGTTGACTGGATATGGAGCAACCTCAGATGGATATGATATGGTAGCACCATCTGGAGAGGGAGCAATTAGATGTATGAAAATGGCTCTAAAAACATCAAAAAACAAAATAGATTACTTAAACACACATGGGACATCAACTCCAGTAGGAGATATTACAGAATTAAAAGCAGTAGGAGATACATTTGGATCTGAAATTCCTAAAATAAGCTCTACCAAATCTTTATCTGGACATCCTTTGGGAGCAGCTTCAGTTCATGAAGCTATATATAGCCTAATAATGATGAAGAATAATTTTATAACTGCTTCAGCAAACATAAATGAAATGGATGAGGATGCTAAAAAATTTCCAATCGTTACACAAACAGAAAAAAATGTTGAACTCAATTCTGTTATGTCTAATAGCTTTGGTTTTGGAGGCACTAACGCAACACTAATATTTGAGAAGGTCTAAGAAATGAGCTTAATGAAGGGTAAAAAAGGTCTAATAATGGGTGTTGCTAATGAAAGATCTATAGCATGGGGCATATCTCAAAAACTATCAGAAGCAGGTGCTGAACTTGCATTTACATATTTAGGTGATGCTTTAAAAAAAAGAGTTATTCCTTTAGCAGAAAAACTCAATTCAAAAGTTACATTTAGTTGTGATGTAGAAAAAAAAGAAGATATTATTAAATTGTTTGAGGATATTAAATCTAGTTGGGGAGAAATAGATTTTGTTGTTCATGCAGTCGCATTTTCAGACAAAACTGAACTTTCAGGTGAATACCTGAATACCACTAGAGAAAACTTTTTGAAGAGTATGCTCATTTCTTGTTTTTCATTCACTGAAGTTGCAAGAGAAGCCTCAAAAATTATGAAATCAAATGGAAGTATGATTACACTTACCTACGAGTCAACTAAAGCTATCCCAAATTACAATGTGATGGGTGTTTGTAAATCTGCGCTTGAGGCAAGTGTCAAATATTTAGCAAGAGACCTAGGTACAAAACAAATTAGAGTAAATGCAATAAGCGCGGGACCAATAAAAACTTTAGCTGCTTCCGCCATTGGGGATGCAAAATTTTTATACAAATGGAATGAAGATCATTCTTTCTTAAAAAGAAATGTAGATATCCACGATGTTGGAAATTCTGCTTTATACCTATTAAGTGACCTTGCGGGAGGAGTTACTGGTGAAATTCACTACGTTGACGCAGGTTATAATAAAGTAGGTATGCCAGATCCAAAAAATATCACTTAAGCATGTCTAAAAGATATAGTGGGAAATCATTTAAAGACTCTAGTGTAATGAAAAAAGCTAGGCTTTCTTTAAAGGAAAAAAGGAAATTAAAGAGAGAAAAAAGGAAAAAATAACGCCACTAAGACGCCTACAAATATAAAAGTTAATAATTTTAAAATAATCTATAATGAAATTAATGAATGATTATTTTTATTTTTTTAATTAAGAATTGATTTAAATATGTTAACTAAAAATTTAATAGAATGTATTAAAATTTTTTTAGAAGCAGCCGGCAAACCTGAAAAGGATAGTGTATATTTAGAGACTGGTTTAGGTAAAGGTGATTCAGTTTTTCAAACATTAAATAATTTTGAATTTAAAAAAATTATTTCTATCGAAATTGATAAGATAAAGATAGATGAAGCAAAAATTAGATTCAAAGATGAAAATGATTTTTCTAAAATTAATTTTATACATGGCGATAGTGCAGATAAATTAAAAGAAATTTATGATCAAAGTATTAACATTATTTTTTTAGATGCTCATGGAAGGTATTCTGATACGGACTTCACAAAGTTTTCTCCACAAGAAAAAGAAATAAAATTTCTTATAAGTAAAATAAATAAAAATCAGCTAATTGTTATTGATGACTATATAAAAATAAGAAACAGTCATTTATTTAAAAATAAATTTGATTGGAGAAGCCATGTTAAATATAAAAATATTAGTCAATTATTAAATATAAAAAGTCTTAAAAAATTAGAAATTTTTAATGATGATGGTAGTAATTCGTACTTATTATTAACTAATAATAATAATTTCAAAATTAACAGAAAATTATTTTTAATAAATATACTATTTAAATTTAAAACTGTAAGGTTTTATCTTTTTTATTACAAATTTTTAATAATTAGTTATTTAAAAAAAAATATTTTGTCTTCAATGAAAATTTAATTAAAACTATTTAGGGGGGCGTTCTGTTGCCAGGTGCCCCTAAATTTTAATTATATTGCCACTTGTTTAATCGAGAGTTTAACTTTTCCCCTGTCAAATCCGATAACTTTTACTTTAACTTCATCACCTTCTTTAACAACATCTGTTACTTTGGCTACTCTCTTGTCAGCAAGTTCAGAAATATGTACAAGTCCATCTTGCTTACCCAAGAAATTTACAAAGGCTCCAAACTCCATAATTTTCATAACTTTTCCACTATAAATTTTATTCAGTTCTGGTTTTGCAGTTAAATCTTTGATCATTTGCATTGCTTTATTTCTAGACTCATCATCAGGTGCAGCAACTGTCACTATTCCTTCATCATTGATATCAACTTTAGCTCCAGAAAGTTCAACAATTTCTCTAATTGTTGCTCCACCTTTTCCAATAACAGTTGCAATATCTTTTTTATCAACTGATATTTTTTCCATTTTTGGAGTATGTTTACCAACACTATCTCTTGATTTTGCAATAGCTTTATTCATTTCACTTAAAATATGTATTCTTCCATCCTTAGCTTGTTTTAAAGCTTGCTCCATAATTTCAAATGTAATTCCTGTGATTTTGATATCCATTTGAAGAGATGTTATTCCATCTTTGGTTCCAGCAACCTTAAAGTCCATATCTCCTAAATGATCCTCATCTCCTAGAATGTCTGATAAAACACTAAAATCATCACCCTCTTTTATCAACCCCATAGCTATACCTGCAACTGGCTCTTTAATAGGCACTCCCGCATCCATTAATGCTAAGGATGTACCGCAAACCGTTGCCATTGAGGATGAACCATTAGACTCCGTAATTTCTGAAACTATCCTAAATGTATAAGGGAAAGTTTCCTTTGGTGGTAAAGATGAGTTTATGGCTCTCCATGCAAGTTTTCCATGTCCTATCTCTCTTCTACCAGTTCCGATTCTCCCAGTTTCTCCAACTGAGAATGGTGGAAAATTATAGTGAAGCATAAACCTCTCTTTTTGTAATCCATCCAAACTTTCAATTTTTTGTTCGTCATCAGATGTACCAAGAGTTGTTGTTACAATTGCTTGTGTTTCACCTCTTGTAAATAATGCTGAACCATGTACTCTTGGTAATATTCCAACCTCACACATTATTGGTCTCACATCTGACAAACCCCTACCATCAATACGATTTTTATTTTTGAGAATATCAGTTCTTACAATTGTCTTTTCTAAATTTTTTAATTCAGAATTAACATCTAAATCGGTTATTTCATCATTTTCTTCGTAAAGTTTTTTTGCCTTCTCAGTAATTTCTGAGATCATATTTGATCTTTCTTGCTTATCTTTAATAGAGAAAGCTTTCTTTAAATCTTCTGTAAATTCAGATTCTAATTTTTTTTTAACATCGGAAAGATCTTTTTTTTCAATTACCCATTCAGGTTTTCTACAATCTTTTGCCAATTCTTCTATCATTTCGATTACTGGCACAAACCCTTCATGTCCAAATTTTACAGCATTTAACATTTCTTCTTCTGTTAAACCGCTAGTTTCTGACTCGACCATTAATACTGCATCTTTAGTTCCAGCAACAACTAGGTCCAATTTAGAATTTTTAAGCTCTAATTTTGATGGGTTCAAAACATATTTTCCATCAATAAATCCAACTCTGGATGCGCCAACAGGACCCAAAAAAGGCATACCTGAAATTGCTAATGACGCCGAGGAAGCAATTATTGATAATATATCTGCCTCATTTTCTTTATCATAAGAAATTACTGTTGGAAGTAATTGTACTTCATTTTTAAATTCATTAGGAAACAAAGGTCTTATAGGTCTATCAATTAATCTTGAAATCAATGTTTCACTTTCTGTTGGCCGCGCTTCTCTTTTAAAATAACCACCTGGAATTTTTCCAGCTGCATAATACTTTTCTTGATAATTTACCGACAAAGGAAAATAATCTACATCTGGATTTACTTTTTTTGCACCAACGACTGTGGCTAAAACAACTGTTTCACCGCACTTTGCAATTATTGCTCCATCAGCTTGTCTTGCTATTTTTCCTGTCTCTAAACTTATTTTTTTTCCTGCTACTTCTATTTCTTTT
>MDTD01057694.1_pt1 | contig 23067 bp, 22 predicted proteins | sample 811221 | NCBI WGS metagenome assembly MDTD01 (sample SAMN05326646, study PRJNA326480) | marine metagenome | isolation source: seawater | place: Pacific Ocean: South West | collected 2011 | reverse complement strand
GCACGCAAAGCCGCCTGACGATGCCAGCGGCGTACGTCCGCAATATCCCGGCGCGTCATGGCACAGGCCTGAACCGGATCAAAACTGTTCACAGCGCAATCCGAGACGCCGAGCACAGGCAGGCGCGAATAGCGGTTCGATACGTTATGTCCGCTGTGCACCAGTTCGACCGCCGCCAGGGCACCGTGCTCGTGAACCCGTTCGGTCATGAGCGCAAGCCGGTCCTGATCGCCCTGATCCCACAGCCGGGCCTCGCGGTAAGGCAGGACATCACTCGAAGCGTGGATGTCACACTCCTCCGTTGCCACCACAGCCCAGCCGCCTTCGGCTTTCATCGCGCGCATACCGGCCACACTGTTGGGCATGGCATGGCCCATACCGTTGCAGTGCGGCACCTGATAGAAACGGTTGCGCGCGGTCACCGGACCAATCTGCACGGGCTCGAACAGCACGTCATAACGCGGATCGCGAGTCATTAATGTCCCCTATTACTGCTTCGTTCTTTGGTGTGGCTTATTGTTTTTATTTTTGCTTGCCGCTCGGCCAAGCCGTCAGCGGACACGATATTCACTTTTCTTCAGCACGCCGCGCCAGCAGCGGGGGTGGGTGGTCAGTGCCTTTTCCACCCGTCTTGCCGCGCGCACAAAAACCCGGGCAAGCAGGTAAGCACGAAACTTGAGCCCATTGTAGGAAAAAATGGAAAAGTAGATCGGCTGATAACGCCACAATGCGTAACGGTCTTTTCCCGCAAGACCCGGTCCGTGAAACGAACGCAACGCGCTCAGAGTCGAAAAATCTACTTCGGCATCGCGCGTGGCAGATTCAAAGTGCAGAAGTCTGATGCCCGGCGCAGTAATGCAGCGCATGCCGCGGGCGCGGGCTCGAAGACAAAAATCTACATCCTGGAAACTGTTGGGAAAGGCCTCCGAAAATCCGTTCAGATCCTCGAAAAGCGATCGACGGCAACACAGGAATGCGCCGCTGACTGACGTGGTCTCGTGATCAGCAAGATAACGGTGCATAGCATCACCCACATTATCGGCACTGGGATGAGGTGCGTAGTGCACTGCGGAATCACGTCCGACGTTGTCGCCGCAGGACTGCACGGTCCGATCCGCGTTCTGCAGCATCCCGCCCACACAGGCAACATCCTCTTCTTCCAGCAGCGATGCCACGTCATGAAGCCAGCCTGACGTCTGCATCTCGGTATCGTCATTGAGAAACACCAAGATATCGCCACTTGATTTCTGCGCGCCCAAATTGCATTTGCGCGCAAAATCAAAGCCCGGTTCGTCACAAATGGCGATTCCACCCAGATGATGTCGACGAATCGATTCCTCGGCTTCGGCGAGATCATCTTCCGAATTCAAAACGAGAACGATCTGTACTTCATAGCCTCCCGCGGCGTGATCGTCTGTCGCCGACAAGGATCGACTAACCGCCTGCAGGCAGTGCTCCAGCAGAATCCGCTCCTTCCCATCGACCACCTTGCGGGTACCAAGGCGACAGGGAATCACGACCGACGCCGACAACGCGTGATTGGGCTCTAAACGGGATTTATAAACCCCGATCGGTTCCGGCTCGCTATCGGGATGACGGCGCAGCAGGACGGGCTCTACAGATGCTGGTTGACCCATACGCGAAAAATGTTCGCGTAGCGCCTGCTGGCTGTGGTCTATCGTCTTTAGGTCCATCTGCTCTCCGGAGCGCGACTGGGTCTCCTCAAGAATCCGCCAGTGATAGGCAATGGTCTCGGCGTGAACCGGCTCCACGACCTCGCTCATGCGAAGCGCCAGATCATGATCCTGACTGCCTTCAAAGCCCTCGCGGTACCCGCCCACTTTGCGAAAAAGTTCTTGCGAGAAAAGTTGGAGATGATTGATATACATGAGCGACCGCAGCAGCTGCGGACTGTAATCCGGTTTGTACATCCGCCGGATGAGAAAGCCGTTGGCATCAACCTGAATCTCATCAGAATAAACCCATGATGCACGGTGATACTGAAGGCAGCGCAGCATCTGCGAAAAACCCTGACTGACCACCACATCATCGTGGTCCACCGGCGCCAAAAAATCTCCCGAGGCTTCTGCCGCGGCCAGATTAAGCGCGTGGGATACCCCCGCATTGTCGGCCGTACGGATCATTTTCAGATTGGCCAGCCCTGCACGGTCACACCGTTCCAAAAAGGCAAGGGTTTCGGGATTGCTGGAGGCATCGTCCGCCACCACCACCTGGTGATGATCAGCGGCGGCTTTCAGAACGCTGTTCACACACAGCGTGAGTACCGCCGGATCGGTGTTGTAAACGGGAATAAGGAACGAAACCTGCATGGGTTTAAAGTTTTTCTCTATGAGACCTGACGGGCAGAAGGGGTCAGCATTACACCGACCGGGCTATTTTGCGGGGATTAGGCTATGGCAGCAAATCCTGTGGCAGCCGGCCGGTTTTGCCCGACAGTCCGTCACGGATTCCCCGAAACATCATGGCCATGTTGCTAAGGCGCTGCCCGGTGAAAAACGCAAAGACAAAGAACATTTTGGCAAGGCGCAGCATATCGGTGTGCTTCCAGCGCGGGCTCGGATAGTCACGCCGCCACAACAGAAGACTGTTGCGATACACGTAATAGTAGCGAAACGGCTTATGCACCGGCAGATAGCGCCACCGCCCAAGCCAGACGCGCACCGTTCGATCCCCAAGTCCATGATCCATCAGCGCATCACAAACCCCGAATGAATGCCAGCCCCGGGCTCCCGCGCGCAGAAACCATTCTGTGTCCAGATGATCGATAAATAGCCCCTCATCCATCAACCCCACGGCCTCAAGCGCCTCACGCGCGAAAAGCGTCCCGGAAGAGATCAGCATATCGGCACGAATAAGCCTGCCTGCGCTGGTGCCGGAACAAAAACATCTACGAAAATGCAGGCGGCCAAACTGCACGAAATAGGACGGATGCCCCTGATCTGTGCCAAGGAATCGAGCCCCGACGGCAGCGGTTTGCACGCCCTGCTGCCGTTGGTGTGTCAAAGCATCATACAGTGTATCCACCATGCCCGCGCTGGGAAGACTGTCCTGGTCTAGCAGCAGCACAGCCTCAGCGCCCTCATCGAGTGCCCACCTCAAACCTTTATTGTGAGCCCAACCCAGGCCGCGGTTCTCTGTCGCGCCGATAAACCGGGCTGAGGGATATCTCGCCACCAATTCCGCTACTTGCTGCGAGTGGGCTGAACCATTGTCGATCACCAACAGTGCATCCACCTGGCCATCCAGCCGCGCGAACTGTGCTTCAAGTGTCTGCAGATCCGGTTGATAGGTCGTCACCACCGCAGCAACTGCGCCACGAGGCGGTTGGGAGTTATCCATAGAAGCAGAAAAATTCCTCGTGCCCATCGCCGGTCCCGCTATCAATCCGGTGGCGGGCGGCATAAGCTGATTTGTCCGGACTGACTATGATACCTGTCGATACAGTTTGGTTTGGGTCAGAATAGCTCAACATTTATCACGGGCGGTAGCGCGCGCTTGAGCTCTGAATCTAATAGAAACCAAGGGATTGCCCTCATGATCGGGGCGATGATTATCGTGCCCTTCATGGATGCGCTGGCGAAAATGCTCAGCAGTGATTATCCCGTGCTGCAACTCGTCTGGGCCCGTTTTTTCTTTCATTTCCTGTTAGTGCTGCCAATCGCCCTCTGGCGGCACGGCGGCTCAGTACTGACGGCCCCTACGCCGATGATGCAGGTCGGACGTGGACTGTGCTTGATGGGCGCAACAATATTTTTCTTTGCCGCGATTCGCACCATCCCGCTCGCTGATGCCATCGCGTTGATCTTCTTTGACGCCGTCATCATCGTCCTTCTCTCGGCGGTACTTCTTAAAGAAAGGGTCCCGCCCGGAAGACTCATCGCTGCCGTGATTGGCCTGGGCGGGGTATTGCTGATTGTCCAGCCGGGATTCGGCAACTTTCAATGGGAGAGCCTGTTCGCACTCGCTGCCGCATTCTTTTTTGCCCTGTACTTTCTTTCAACCCGACATCTCAGCGGCAACACTCCGCCGCTCGTCATGCTGGCATGGCAGGGTGTCGGCGGTTTTGTCGTAATGAGCGTTCTGGTTCCTTTTATCTGGGTGACGCCCACACCCGTCGACTTTGCGATGATGGTGGCGCTCGGCTTCATCGGTGCCAGCGGTCACCTGCTCCTGATTCGTGCCTTCCACTATGCCGAGGCTTCTTTGCTGGCGCCCTTTCTGTATACCGAAATCGTCATGCAGGTGCTGCTCGGCTATTGGCTGTTCGGCGATATTCCAAACCGGTTGGCTGTCGCCGGTATCACGCTCATTATCGGCGTCGGCATCTACCTGTCACTCAGACCCGGTAAGAGACAAACCGCCTGACAAGGATCCGGCGGGCCCTCTCAGGGCGCCGTCAACGGCACGCAAAGATAGAGACCAAATTCGGAAGCCAGGTCACAACTGACCCGCGCGTGGACTCTGCCCTGGCGGTCAAGGAAGCGCTGTTGATCCGACACAGGGAAGATACCGTCGTGCCAGATACCTGGATGGATATAAAGACCCCGGCTGCCATCACACCAAAAGGCAATCACCTGCTCCACGGCAAGATCATCTCCCGGTAGTGCCACCGGCACCACGAACGGGCTCTTGTCTTTGGGAAAAAACAACTGGCCGCCGTCAGGGTGGTAGTTCAGGTGCCACAACACTGCCTTTTCGCGGCCGACCGTCTGCCGATCGGTGCGAGAAGCCGCGGGGTCGATGGTCGACCAGCCCAGTACATAGTGACCTGATACCGCGTCGTTGCGCCCAAAAAGGACATCCCCCTGCCATTCACCGTGGAATGTGCCCTCCACCCAGCCCGCCTCATCGCCGCTGTCTTCATCCACCTGCCGCCACCCGGTGGCTGGCCAGCGGACAATCTCGATCTCAATATCATCGGGATGCTCTACCAGCGCGCCATAACCCTGCACGCTCTCATCCGTGGCAACGATCAGCGGCACATCATGCAGCGGCAACGCCGGCTTGTCGGACGGGTCAAAAAGATATTCTGGAGCGGGTGCCGCCATCGCCTCAGCGCCTGCGGCCGCGTCGGTGCCAACGTCCACCGGTTCGGGCGGGCGCCAACAGACGCACATGCGGATATTTAAAAAGCGGTATCAACGCTACCCCTGCGACGAAGCCTCCGATATGGGCAAACCAGGCGACCCCCGGACCATCACCGGCCGCCAACGAACTGAAGATCTGGATACCGAACCATATCATCAACACGATACCGGCTTTGAGTGACATCGTGTGGATATAAAAGCCTATCGGAATCGCCACCAGGACTCTGGCATGGGGAAACAGGAGCAGGTAGGCACCCAACACCCCGGAGATCGCCCCGCTCGCGCCAATCATCGGAATCGTCGACTCTGGATTGGGCAACGCTTGCGCAAACACGGCCGCGACTCCGCAAATCAGATAAAAGACAATAAACCGGCCGTGTCCCATGGCATCTTCGATGTTGTTGCCAAAAATCCACAGGTACAGCATGTTGCCGCCCAGGTGCATGAATCCGCCGTGCAGGAACATCGAGGTAAACGGCGTCAGCATCGGGTCTACCCATTCGAGGTGCGATACCAGCCGCGCGTGGTCCAGGATGACTGCGGGGATGACCCCCAGCGCATAGATGGCCGCTTCCTGACGCGGCCCCAGTGACAACTGCCAGAGAAAAGCCATGACACAAAGGCCAATCAGGGCAATCGTCACGACCGGCGTGATGCGGGTGGGATTGTCGTCGTGCAGGGGAATCATCAGAAAACGTTACACCGCTAACCCGGTGGTTGGCGACAGGCACTTCAATATGCGAGATGCGATAGGCAAAGTGGGAACCCCCATAAATCTAAATCCAACCCACCCAGTCCGCCAGCAGGTAGCCAAGGCTTAGCACGGCCAACCCACTGCCCCAGAATATCATCCATCGCTGGCGCAGCCGCTTTGCGAGAAAGGTCAGCAGAATACCAACCACGAACCCATACAGCGCCGTCAGCAGCATCATGTCGTCAGTGACAGTCGGCGTGCCCGCCTCCTCGCCAATACGATATCTTGTCAGGGACATATCCTTTTGCTCCTTTGTAACCGCTTGGCAAGACCGGTGGGCCGCCGGGCGCTTCGCTCAATCGCAGCGCTCAGCACTTCGGGACTGCCCCAGACCTGAAGCGAGTCTTGAGCACGGGTAGCGCCCGTGTAAACCAGCTCGCGAGAAAGAATCGGCGACACCTTCTCAGGCAGGATCAGCGTCACGGCAGCCGACTGTGAACCCTGGGCTTTATGCACGGTAAAAGCAAACGCCGCCTCGTACTCGGGCAATCGACCAAGGCTGATTGTCCGAATATCGCCCTTAGCATCCTGAAAAACCGCCTGCATACCGCCGGGATTATCGCGATCCGGCACCACGATTCCGATGTCTCCGTTATAGAGCCCCAGCACTGAGTCGTTGCGCATCACAATCAATGGCATACCCACAAATGCGGCACCGTCTGATGAGGATCTTGGCACATGGCGCAGGCCGGCCTGAATACGGGCATTGATATCACCCACCCCCCGGGGTCCGTAGCGGTGGGCGCAAAGCACCATTACCTCGTCACGCTTCGCGAGAAGCGTTTCAGCGGGCGCGCAATCAAGGGCCAAGCGCTCAAGGTCTGCAAAATGAGGCAGTACCCGATCTGAGAGCAACGTATCGATGCCGGCAGCCTCCGGCACGCCAATGAGCTCCAACTCTGCAGGGTCCGCACTCCCGAACCATGCCATCGCTTGAGAGATATCGCCCTCTCTCACGGCACTCGCGAAACCGCCCAGAGCGCTTGCCGATGAAAAACGCCAGTTGTGCCTGAGGGTGATGAGAGCTTCGGACAGCGTACCTTGATCCGCCGCGCGGCAGATGTCACCAAGTACTGCGCCCGCCTCAACCGACGACAACTGATCCCGATCACCCAAAAGAATCAGACGAGCCTCTTGCGGTACGGCATCGAACAGACTCGTCATCAACGACAGATCAACCATGGATGCCTCATCAAGAATCAAAAGATCGCAGGGCAGTGGACGCGTGGCATCATATCGGGGGCCTTGGCCGGGCCTTACGCCCAGCAACCGATGGACGGTCACTGGTTGGGGCACGCGCTGCAGGGGTTCTGGCAGCATCTCTGTCGCATCCGCAAGCACCTCGCGCAGTCGGGCAGCGGCCTTGCCGGTCGGAGCACAGAGCAGAATCCGTTCGGGACGTACCGAAGTCAGCTGCTGCACCAGGGCCAGAATACGTACGACTGTTGCCGTTTTGCCAGTGCCGGGCCCGCCGCTGATTACAAGCAGATGCTGATCGACCGCCTTGGCGGCGGCGGCACGCTGGTCGGCCGAACCCGGGTCATCAGAAAAAAACGTGTCCAGCCCTTCGGCGAGCGCGAGCGCATCAACCGGGCGGCTCACCTGCCGGGCATGCCCGCCAATCGCCTCCGCCAACCGGCACTCAAGCGCATAGTAACGATAAAGATAGAGCTTCCCATCGTCCGTCAGCACCAGAGGGGACAGGTGCCCGCCATTACCGACGAGGGAGCAACTGCGAAGTGCCTGCTGCCAGGTTGAAAGATCCGGTGGCACCAGATCGCCATCTGAGTCGCCTTCCCATGCGATGCCATCCGCAATACTGGCAAGCTCAATACACACATCTCCCGCAAGAGCGCGTTCAGCCGCGAGCGCACCCGCCAGCAGCACGGACGGATCCGCTGTGGGATCCTGTCTTTCCAGTAACCCGGCGAAATGTACAGCGGTCTCTGAAAGCGCGCCCGCGCGGGTTGCCTTTTGCAGCGCGGTGATGACCTCACTCATGCACGGCCTCCCACCAACGCATCAAGATCTTCGATCAGCAAATGTGGTGGTCTGTCAAAAAAGACGCCGCTGCCCGGATGGGCGGGATGCATTCCGCGTAGAAAGAAGTAAAACACGCCGCCAAAGTGTTGCTCGTACCGGTAGTCCGATAACTGTGTCCTAAGCCACCTGTGCAAAGCGATGCTATAGATCAGGTACTGCAGGGTATAGGCCGACTGGCGCATGGCGGTTTCAAGCGCCTTGTTGGTGTAGTCGGAAAAATCCGGGCCGAGATAGTTGGACTTGTAGTCAGCGAGGAAAAACTTTCCGTCATGGACAAATACCAAGTCAATGAAGCCGCGCATAAACCCCGTTAAGGAATCAAAACTGTTTCTATCAAGTGTGGCGTCGATTGCCGGATGCAATTCTTTGGCATGCCGCGACAGAACATCGCACCATCGAAGACCATCGAGATGATTGACGGGGTAACAAAAGGCCATCTCATCAATCCGGTCACGCCGGGTGAGGGTCTCAAGTCGCAGACCCCGGTCATTGAGCGCAACGCCCAATACCTGCTGCAGCATACGGGTGATCACAGGTCGCCAGTGATCCTCAAACCCATACTCGCCCAATACCTGGCGAACGGTCTCATCGTGTCCCGTTGCTGACTCCTCGCGAAAATCGATCAGCTCAAAGATCCGGTGCAGGCAGGTACCTGCCCGTGCACCACGGGGAAACGAGAAGAAATCCCGCCCGCCCTCCATGGGACCCGGTTGGACCTGACGATCATGGTCGGGCAACGTGCTGTCGTGCCCCGTAGACAGTGAACTGAAACTGCCCATCTGCCAGCTCCGGCTGAGCTGACGCGATGGCTGTCGCGCTTTGAGCCTTCGCGGTTTTGTCTGGCCCGCCTTCCGGACAGTCTCCATGGGCTCGGGCAGGGGCTGTATGCCGATGACGCCATCCGATGCCTTCGCGAGCGCCTGGAGCGTGTCACCCAGATCTTCATCGGACAGCGTTTTGAAGTGATTCGCCAGACGACCGGCCAGACCCGTGGCATCTGCCTTTTGTTCTTGCGCAGGACGGTGTAGCAGCCACGACAGTGCAGAGGTGGCGGCTCCGTTCACCGCGCCGTAAGCCAGATAGCAGCGGCTTTGTGCCCGGGTCAGTGCGACATACAACAGTCTCAGATTCTCGGCGAGTTCCTCTTCTTCAGCACGCGCCTGGTGGATCTCGAAATTCTCCGAACCAAAATCCACCCAAAGGCTGTCGTGGTCCGAGGCATCATGGAAAAACACGCTCGACGCCTGCTGGGATCTCAGCGTGCCTTCCCAGGCAAAGGGGACGAATACCACCGGATATTGCAGGCCCTTGCTGGCATGCATCGTGACAATCCGCACGCGGTGGTCGTCACTTTCCAGACGCAACAGAGTCGATTCTTCTGCCTCCACGGGATCCTGGCGCATCGTAGAAAACCAGTTCAACGCGGCCGGAATATCCGTCTGACGGGAAGCGCCGGCAGCGACACATTCGGCCAGGTGCAAGAGGTTGGTCAGGCGGCGCTCGCCGTCAGCGAAGCGCGCCAGGCGCGGCAGCACTTCGCACTCGCTCACCAGTTCACGAAACATCCGCATGAATCCGTTTTGCCGCCAACGCTCATGCCAACGATGAAAGCGTGCGAGCCAGGCATCCCACTCCCCCGCATTCGTTTCAAGCCCGAGCAACTGCGAGACATCCAAGCCCATCAGATCCGTCACCAGGGCGCTGCGCAGCACGGGCTCGCGCCGCGGTTGGGCAACCGCCTGAAGAAGGCGCTCAAGCTCCATCGCCTCAAAAGTGTCGAAGACGCTTTCGTGGCCCTGGCGCACGCTCGGAATCCCGGAAGCACTCAGCGCATTCTGCACGGTGATGCCCTCAACGTGATTGCGCACGAGTACCGCTATATCCTGGGGACGAAGTCGCTCATCGCCCAGCATCGCCCCCGCATCATACAAACGCCTGATTTCACCAGCGACTGCCGCGCTGCCCTGCGCCCGGGCGACCCCTTTGGTGATGGTGCCATCCGGATCTTGCCGATCCAGTGTCCAGACCACCATCGATGCATCGCAATGCGGGTCGTTCAGCGCTGGCGCGCTGCCGGCCGACACAGCGTCAGCAAACGGGATAGTGTCATAGACAAAACTGTTCTCCCGTCCGCACCAGGAAAAGAGAGTATTGACCGCACCCACAAGACCCTTGGTGGCACGATGATTGGTGTCCAGGGTGTAACGCGCCGTCGCGTTCTGACGCGCCTTGAGGTAAGCAAAGATATCTGCGCCCCGGAATGAGTAAATCGCCTGTTTGGGATCTCCCACCATGAACAACGGCTGATGCCCATCGCCATAGAGGGTGCGGAAGATCTCATACTGCACGGGATCGGTATCCTGAAATTCATCAAGGAGCGCGGCCGGATAGTCGGCACGGACTCGATTGACCAGTGCGCCGTCGACATCAGACGAAAGTGCCGCGTTCAAATTGAGCAGCAGATCATCGTAGGCCTGAACGCTCCGCTGGGTCTTGAGTGCCCGCTGTCCGGCGTCTGCACTCAGCCGCATGTCATGAATCCATTTAATGAAGTGAGACCGCGCAGCTTCGTCATAGGCATCCAAACGGGACACCAGGGTATCCAGGCAATCGAAGAACGCATGCTGGGGCACTGATGCATCTTTTTTAACCGAGCCCGGTTCAGACAAGATCGTACGGGTGAGTTTTCTCACACCGGGAGCATCCTCCAACCTGCCGATGTCGACGAAAGGTTGGGAAAAAATCGCGTCGAACCCGCTGATCCAGACCGGCATGCTCTTCAGCCGGTACCGGTTCCGATGAAGTCCCGATGCGGGATCGGTCAGCAACGCACTGACCTCATCCCGATGCGCATCCCAACACGCCGCTGCCTCACAAAAAGCGGCCGTCAGGGCATCTTCCCGTGCGGCGAGGTCTTCAGCGTCTGCAGGAATCGATATGCTGATAAAAGGCTTCCCGACAAGCGGGCTCAAGCGTTCGTGAAGATCGTCTGCACTGCGCAACTTCTCTTGGCTTGACAGCCAGTTCACCCAACAGGCGCTTGCCGGGTAAGTGGCCTTGCGCCACAGATCGTCGATGACCTCGGCCAACAGCGGCCCGTCATCAGGGACGAGTTCTGTCTCAAGGGCCATGCCGCTCTGAAAGGCGCTGTCGCCGAGGACCCGCTCACAGAAAGCGTGGATGGTGAATACCGCAGCCTGATCAAAGTCGGCAACCGCGCAACGCAGTTTGCGGACCGCTGCCTCTCTGTCATAGCCTGCGTCAAGAAGCGGTGCAATCATCGGGTCCGCGCAGGCCTCTGGATCGCCAAACGCCTCCAGGGCAGCTACCAGTGCATCGCGCAATCTTTGCCGCAACTCACCCGTCGCCGCCCGGGTATAGGTCACCACCAGGATTCTCGCGACTGGCAGATCCTGTTCCAGCAGCAGGCGCAGATAAAGCGCTGTGATGGTCCAGGTCTTCCCCGTGCCGGCGGCCGCTTCTACCAGATTGACACCCTGGAGCGGAACGCCAAACGGATCGAGTGGTCGGGCCATCATCCACGCGCCTCTTTCACGAGCCGTGCCGGGGTCCCGAATACCTGCGCCGCAAGCCCTTCGAATTCACCGTCCAGTGCCGTGTCCAGTCGATCACGAAATGCCAAAGCAAAAAACGGATCCGCAGACTCTCCCACCGCTGCCGCATACTCAGATCCCATCCATATTCTTTGCGCCTTGCCGAGTGGATTCTTCGCTGCCGACACATAAGCCCAGGCACTTCTTGGAAAAAACGGCACCGGCCGGCATAACCCCTCACGATAGACCTCAATGAGGCTGCGCAGCTTTGCAACGGCATCTTCCTGTGCAGGGAAACGAATCACCCCCGCTGCATCAACAAGATGCGTCTCGTGCGACGGGGCACCCGAATCCGTATTCAGCAAAAGATGCACGCACCACGCGCGCAGCATGACCCAGGGACTCAAGGCATCGACCGACCACAGGATCTGTCCGTTGGATCCGACATTTTCAAGCAACCCATGCAGCCGCCATCCTTCGAGCACTGTCTCGATCGCTACGGTTTGGCCGGGTTCGGGATCCAGCAACGGTGCAAGATGCGTCATTACCAGAGTGGCCCGGGTCCACGCCTGCTGGGCCGCGAGCACACCCGGCATGCCCGACGGCAGCGCCCCCCCAAGACGGGATTGCTCAATAAAGCGCGTGCGCTCCTCTCCCGACAATTGCGCAACGAGCGCATCACGCTCCAGCGCTCGCCGTGCGCGAGGATCAAGCACCATGGGCTCACGGACAGGTAGGAAAGTGGCCCCTGGTTCAAGAGAGATATTGAGGCGACCCTTAAGGAGCACCCTGGCGGGGTTCGCCAGAAAATCTTCCAGCTGATACAGCGAAAGATCCCCCGGTTCCGGCGCCTCCAACTTCGATTCAAAAAGCGGCGGTGTGTCCTGTATCGAGACCGTTGTAGGCGTCACCATCTCCTCGGCATAACTGAAAAGCTCTGCCGAGCCGTCAAAGTACCGTTCGCTAAACGGCTGTAGCGGATGACGCACGGTCAATTGCTCTGACCGAGTGGGATCTCGGGTCAGCGCATCAATCTCCTCCAGCAGCTCACTGACGACAACGGACGGCGGCTGCAGGGTGTCGTCGCGAGCGCTTGCCCCGGTATAACTGATATAGAGCGCAGAGCGGGCGCTGTTCAATGCTTCCAAAAAAGCCAGTCGATCCTCGTCGCGCCGGAGCCGATCCCCGACACGGGGTGCAAGACTCATCTGATCGAGGCCCCGCACCCTTTCCCGACCCGGGAAGTGATCGCCATTCATCCCCAGCAGGCAGATCAGCCGAGCCGGAACGCAGCGGCCGTGGGCCAACGTTGCAAAAGTGACTCCGCCGCTCATGAAACGCCCGCCAACGGCATCGCCGATGCGCCGCTCAACGGCATCACGCAGGACCGGCAAAGACAACAGACCCGCACACTCCGCAATCACGCCATCACTTGCGAGCCTGGCAAGACGCTGTCGAAGCCGCACCACGTTGTCCATCTCGGTCTCATCTGGCGCAAAAAAGCGATCCAAGATCTGATGGCAGATCGATATCCAGCGTGACAGGGAATACGATCCGGACAAGGTCTGGCGAAGTGTAATCACCTGTTCGAGAAATCCCCGCCATCGTCCAAGCAGCTCGGCCAGCGACGAATCCCCAGGCAGCACGGGAAGATATCCCCCGTAGACCGAATCCGTGTCGCCCAAGGCAAAACCCATCAGCAGGCGATCGGTGCCACCGCGCCAGGTGTGCTCAGGATTGACTGAGACCGCCAGGGACTCAAGCTCTTGCTCGTCCACACCCCAGTGGATGCCGAGCGTCTCTATCCAGTTCAGGATCTGCTCCACATCGGTTTGGGTCAGGGCAAATCGTCGTTGCAGCATGGGCAGGTCCAACAGCGCACTGACCTCGCGGGCATCGAGCCGGCCCTGGGGTAAGCGGAGCAAGGCAAGAAATCCCTGCACCAGGGCCCCCTGATCAGCAAGAGCGTGTTCGGCGAGCGCAAAGGGGATGTATCGGGCTCCGGTCGCCGAGTCGAAGACAGACTCGATCAACGGCGCATAGTCCTCCAGTCTCGGAATGAACACCCGGACATCGGCCGGCGTCAGATCAGGATCACGCGCAAACGCATCCAGCAGACGGTCGTGCAGCACCTCGACCTCACGCATCGGGCCATGACAGACATGCACCTCGATCGACCGGTCATCAGCGGCGAGCTCCGGGGGCGGCATCGTGCGGCTGTCAAGCAGCTCCACCATATCCGACTGGATTACACCCAGCAGCGTGTGGCGGCCAGGTACCTGATAGGTCTCGGACTCAATCGCCTCCAGACCGATTAACTGGGCCAGCGTTTCACGGCCAAGCCGACCCATCGTGGCCAGCAGGCGGTTACCCTGATCCAGATAGGCATCCGCTGCTTCGCCCTGTACGGCGAGCAGCCGGGCACGCTCCCGGTCACTCACGATCTCGGACCAATACCCCTCGCTGAAATTGAGGTGGTACAGGTGGACCTCGGTATGCCGGGCGACAGTGGCAACGAATTCGAGAAATGCCGGTGATAGTCCCGTAAGGGCAAAGAGCGATAACCGCTCGGGCAATACCCCTTCATCGATTGATCCGCCGGCGAGGCGCTCAAACAACGCATCGCGCCATTTCAGCCAATGACGCGTATCTCCTTCGCTGATGAGGCATTGCCACAAGGCCCCCTGCCAGTGTGCGGCCTGACCCCGCTCCCAATCGAGAATCCAGTCAGGTCGAAACACCAGATACTGTTCATAAAGAAGACCCATCTGCCGGGCGAGCTGCCAACGCTGCAGTTCGCTGCTGTCCTGAAGGTAGCGTGACAACGCCGGATGGCGCGATACGAAACCCTCCCCTTCAAGTACCGGCAGCACACGCCAGGCGAGGACATCGGCCGAGAAGGCGTTGGCGTCGGGAACCTCAGCCAGGGTGTCGCGAAAGATCTGCCAAAGGAGTCTCGCCGGCAGCAGCCATTGCATATTGGCGCTGATACCGGTGGTTGCGGCGAGGCGAATCGTCAGCCACTCGCTGATCGCCGTGCCGGGAACCGCGATGATCTCCGGTTGAAGTGCTTCGCTGAGAGGGATTTCGAGATTGCGCCGAAGTACTTCGACGAGATCCTCCAGACGATTGGCGTGGTGCAGATGCAGCATCAGCTGCCGCTCAGTAGCGCAACATAGCGGGGGAAACCATTGCGATAATTATCGCCTGTGGGCGTCTCATCAGGTGAGCCCGTCAGCGGTAGTATCTGCCCCGCGGGGCAAAGCAAATGAAATCAGGCGCTCCCGCCCGGGATCGCCCGGTCGAGGATCACCGAGTGATCACAGTTCCGCGGCAGGGTGCCAAAGGCTCCGCGATAGTGCGATCCCAGGCGCGACCGGCAGAACGCCTGCGCTACCGCCGGCGGGGCATGGCGCACGAGCAAAGACCCCTGCAGGGTCAGCGCCATCATCTCGGTAATCGTACGCAGTCCGGTTTCGATGTTCTCGGGATTTTCAAGTTCGCGCGCCAGATCATCAATCGCCCGATCAAGATGATCATCACTGCCCTGCCCCTTCTCAAGTTCAGTCATGAGTGCGCGAAGCACCTCGGGCTCGCGTCCAATGGCGCGCAGCACATCAAGCCCTATCACGTTGCCCGACCCTTCCCAAATTGAATTGACCGGAGCCTCCCGATAAAGCCGGGGCATGATGCTGTCCTCAATGTAACCGGGACCGCCATGGCACTCCATGGCCTCAAACACCAGATAGGGGCATCGACGGGTATTCCAGTATTTGGCCACCGCGGTGCCCAGACGGGCCACCGCGGCTTCGTGTGGATCGCCCGGTTGATCCATGGCACTTGCGACCCGCAGGCCCAGCGCCAGCGCTGCTTCGCTTTCAAGCGCCATATCGGCAAGGACATTGCGCATCAGCGGCTGGTCAATAAGCCGCTCACCAAAGACGCGGCGGTGCCGGCAATGGTGCAGCGCCTGTACCACTGCCTGACGCATCATGCCCGCCGAAGACATGGCGCAATAGAGCCGGTTGCCTGACACCATATCAATGATGGTCCTGACACCGCGACCCTCTTCTCCCACCATTAATCCGTAGGTCTCCTCAAATTCGATCTCGGTCGATGCGTTGGAACGGTTGCCGAGTTTGTCCTTGAGCCGCTGGATTGCAACATGGTTCCGCTCGCCGTCAGGGCGCCAGCGCGGCACCAGAAAACACGACACCCCGTGATCGGTGGTCTTCGCCAACACCAAAAAAGCATCGCACATGGGTGCGGAACAGAAAAACTTGTGCCCTGTTAGGAGATATTCTGCGCCCGGGCCGCGGCCTTCTCCAGCCGGCACGGCCTGAGTGGAATTGCTGCGGACATCAGAACCCCCCTGCTTTTCCGTCATGAACATCCCGATCAGGGCGCCCGCTTTTTCGGTCACCGGAATATCCCGTCGATCGTAGGTATTGGAGAGCACCCGCGGCAGCCAGTCGGCTTCGATCAGCGGAGTACTGCGAAGGCTTGGGACGGCGGAATAGGTCATCGCCATGGGACACATTACCCCGCCCTCAGGCTGGCTGAACAGGTAGGTCAACGCCGCCTGGCCCAGATGGCCGGCGTTGCCTTCGTGGTGCCAGGCAAAGTTATGCAGCTGGTGGGAGACTGCAAGATCCATCAGGTCGTGGTACGCCGGATGAAATTCGATGGCATTAATGCGCATACCGTAGCGGTCAAAAGCCTGCAGCTGCGGTACATTCCGGTTGGCCTGACGGGCTTTTTCGAACGTGTCCTCCAGGCCCGTGGCTCGTCCTACCCTGGCAATGTGGGCTTCGTGCTGCCCACCGCCGCACAAGGCGAACCATTCGCGCAATGCCTGGTCGTCAGCCCAAAGATCCTGGTTACCCATATGCGGCGGCACATTGGTCACCTCATGGGTGGCGAGACTCGACAGCGGTCGGTATGGCTTCATGGCACGCGTGCAGGCAATCGGGCTTCCAGTCTACCGCGTCTTGCTGTCGAGGCGAATCGAACGCACTTCCTGTTGGGCCATCCAGGTGGCCGAACCAACGATCACGGCTCCCCCGATCCAGATCCAGACATCCGGAGTTTCATCAAACAGAATGAGTCCCAAAATGGTTGCCCAGACAAGTTGCAGGAAAGTAAAGGGCTGCACGGCGGAGACCTCTGCCGCCTCAAGCGCTCGCGTCATGCAGTAATGCCCCGAGGTGGCCAGCAGTGCCGTCAGCCCCAGCAGCAGCGACTCCTCAAGGGTGGGCGTCCGCCAAACGAGGAGCGCCGGCAGAGCGAGTGTCAGGGTACAGAACACCGACAACAGGACCACAATCATGGAACTGGCCTCGCGGCGGGTAGCGGACTTCGCCATCAGGTACGAACAGGCGAAAAGCGGTGCGGCGCCCAGCTGGGCTAACGCCCCCATATCGATCACCCGCAGTCCCGGCCGCAAGATAAGCAATGCGCCGATAAATCCGATCAGGACCGCGGCTACCCGATAAGGCTTCAGGCGTTCACTCAGGAATACGGCAGCCCCGAGGGTGACGAAGATCGGTGTCGTGAAACCCAGCGCCGTCACTTCCGAAATGGGAATTCGGCTCATCGCCAGAAACCACAGTATCACGCCGCCGCCGTGCACCAATCCGCGCAGGGCATGGAATCCCAAACGGTCGCGGTCCAGTGACATCACCCCTGCCCGGGAAACCAGGGGCAGGATCAGCACAATACCGAAGCAGTAGCGAATGAATGCTGCCTGAACCGGGTTCATGCTGGTGCCGAGATAGCGCACCGCAACCGTCACGCCGACAAACAGCATGCCGGTCAGCAGCATCCACGCGATACCCCGGAGATTGCCGGACAGTCCCGCCGCCGAAGATCCGCCCGGCTGCAAGCCTTCAGTCGCCGTATTGCGAGGCGGCGTCACCCAGCCTGCGATGCACGGCCCGACGCAGGCTGTCGGGCGCCAGGACCTCAACGTCGGCACCGTGGCGCATAATGTCCATCACCAGCTCTGTGTCATCCGCATAAGGAATGGTCAGCGTGTAACTGTCGTCTTCTCCGAATACCCCGTGCTGGCGCGAGTGCCATTTCTCACGAGCCACCCAGCGGGCCGCCTCTGGTGAGAACTTCAGCACAGCTTCTTTAGTATCCTCTCCGGCGAAAATGCCGTAACCGGTACCCAGCACCTTTTCCAGTTCAGCCTCGGTGACATGCTTGGCCTTGGGATGCTCAACAAGCACTGCCGACTGGATCGCATCAACTGCAAAGCTTCTGAGCCCTTTGCGCAGGTGGCACCAGCTATCGAGATACCAGTTATCCCGATAATGCGCGAGGCGCTGGGGTGAAACGGTACGCCGCGTGACCTCGCCGGAGCGGCGGTTGAGGTGCTCCAGTTCCAGCCGGTGACGGCGCAGCAGGGCATGCGAGATGACGCCGAAGACCTCGCTGTCTGCCTGACGGGCCGCCATATGGAGCACGCGGATACGACGGGTCACTTCTTCAGGCGGGTGATCGCCGGTGTCGAGCAACCTGCGAATACGGCTTCTCAGCGGCTCAATATGCGGCCCCAACAGACCTGGCTGCAGACTCGAGAGCAAATGCTCCATCGTCAGCAACGCGTGCACCTCAGAGGCGTTGAACCATAACCCCGGCAGCGCATAGCGGTCTTCCTCCTCTCCCTGCGCATCGTTGTCATACCGGTAGCAGCGCGAGTCGTTATCCCAGAGTATCGGCGCCGCCAGGCGGTCACGCATGTACTCAAGATCACGGCGCACCGTCGCCCGGGACACCTCCATGGCTTCCATCATGGCCCGCAGTGTGGTTCCCTGACGCGAGCGCAGCAGCCGGTCAATGGTGTAGAAACGTTCCGTCCGATCCACAGCAGTCGTCCGTTTTACGCTTTTGCCTGATAAAGCGCATCGCTGCGGGCAGCGAGGATCAGGTCATTGAGGTGGATGTCTCGGATCTTGTGCGTCCACCAGTCAACCGTCACTTTCCCCCACTCGGTCAGCAGCGCCGGATGATGGCCTTCAGCTTCGGCCATCTCGCCGATCGCGTTGGTAAAAGCAAGCGCCGACGCGAAATTGCCGAAGCGGTAGACCCGCCGCAGCCTCGGCTCATCGTCAATCACCAACCGCTGCCAGTTCGGGCTTTGCTGAAGAAATTTCTCGAGTTCACTATCGCTCGCCGGCGGCGCGCCCGCGCGGCAGGCTTCGCACGCCATCTCGGTGTAGTCCATTCCTATTCTCCTTGGCATTGAAACGCCACAGTGCCACAGCATACCCAAGGACCGTGCTGCCAAGGTAACGCTGTGACCGCTTTGGTTGTCTTTTATTTTGCGCTAAATCGGGCAGAATATCCTGCCCATGAACCTTGAGGAACATCTGGTGGAGTGCCCCTACTGCGGTGAGGCCTTTACCGCGCTGGTGGATCCCAGCGAGCATGAACCGCAGTACGTTGAGGATTGTGAAGTCTGCTGTCAGCCTATTGTGTTTACCGTCGTCGACAATGGCGCACATGCGCCCTGCTCGGTTTACACCCGTCGCGAAAACGATTGAACCCTAGATTGGCTGTCCCGCAACGCGCATTAGCTGACAACCGTTGATCCGCCAGTTCTGCGCCTGGTCACGCACCATCCGATAGGCCGCGATCCACGAACTGCCGTCCCGGGCATAAACCTGCACACCAAATACAGGCCCATTCGACGTTGCCTTTGGGCCCAGAAATTCGACTCGCTGGGGCTGAATCAATACGCCGTATCCCTGGCGGACCATCGCCATGAAGATTTCTTCGTTCTCAAACTTCGCCTGAATCACGGGCGAGGCCTGGGCATACGCGGTGGTCGCGTCGCCTCGGGCAAACGCGTCCAGTTGACGGCTGATGACACCCTGCATCAACTCAGCATCTGCGCTGGCCGGGTTCTCCGTCGATACCGCAGTCACCGGCGACAGCAGCAAAACCATTCCAAGTGCACGAATCAGTTTCTTCAACATGGCGTTCTCCAGATGAGGTTTGTCCTTACTGTGATCCTCAGTCCGTGAAAGGGCTGTCGTCAAGACACGGGCAAAAGGTCAGTTCGGCCGGCGGCTCATCAGATGGGCGTACTTGAGATCCTCAAAGCTGCTGCGGTAATCATCGAGGTTGCTGATCAGCATCTGACGGTACTGCCCCACAAAGTACTCGATGGCGCGGTCCCGATCCTCATCGTAGGCAAGCACATCATCGGCGTGGGATGCCACAACGAAGGCATTGAAGCGCGCAGTGCCATACATCATGCCCTGGCTGACATTCTCCTTATAAAACCGCTAAGCCTGCTGATTGGCAAGATCAATAAACTTGTCTGCCACATCACGAAGCTGGACATCCAGTTCCTCGTCACTTAATTCTTCTGTCGACACGTCATCGCTCATGTCTTCACTCCCGTAATCGTCGCAATGGCTGTCGGCCATTTTACGGGCACGGGCAGAGGTTCGCCATTATGCGCAGGGGTGCCCGGGTCAGGTAGCCTCAATACCCCATCCGCCTTAGAGTAGGCCGCCACCATGGTGACTCCGACTCGACACAATGCCCGGGCGGCGGGGGCCGTAGTACTCGCCATGGCCGCAATTACTGCTAGCGATGCGCTGGTTAAGGGACTGCTCGAAGAGATCAAAGCGTCACAGTTCATCTTCGTACGGGCGTTGGTGATTCTGCTGATTCTGGGCGTCGTCCTGGTACTCAACAATCAGCCCATTCCCCTGCCGAGTCTGAGAAAACCCTGGTCGCTCGTACGGGGCGGCTGCGAATTACTGGCGACCAGCCTGTGGCTTTTGGGACTGCAGTTCATCGCACTGCCCACCGCTGCCGCACTCGCCTGGACCTCACCCATTATGGTGACGCTGCTCGGAATCGTTATTCTGCGCGAAGCCAATTCGCTGTGGCGTTGGGTAGCAGTACTCATCGGGTTTATCGGCGTACTGTGCGTTACCCGTCCGTGGGGAACGGAGTGGAGTCTGTTACTGCTGCTCCCGGTCGCAACCGCGGCGGCGAGTGCGTTGCGGGAGATCTCAACCCGCTTTATTGAGCCTTCGGCTCACCCATTGCAGGTTGCGTTCATTACCGTGCTGGTCGTTGCCGTTGGTTCCGGCATCGTCAGCATTTTTGAGTGGCAGTCTTTTGACTGGAAGATGGCGGGAGGCATCCTGGTCTCTGCCCTGCTGGTGAGTCCGCTTTTCCTCTGATGATCATGGCGGTGCGCCTTGGGGAAATTACCTTTATCGCACCCTTTTTCTTCACGGCGATCCCGTTTGCCGTCATTCTCGGTTACGTCTTCTGGGGCGACACACTGGACGGTCTTGCCACCCTCGGCGTCATCGCAATCATCGCAGGCGGATGGCTCACCGCACAAAAGACGCGCGGACGCCCTTCTCCCGAATAACCACTTGCGCTACTCTTGACCGATGCGCTTTGATGAAAAGAAAGTCCTAGTCACGGGTGCATCCCGAGGAATCGGCCGCGCTATCGCTCTTCAGTTTGCGGGCGCTGGCGCACGGGTGGCGGTGCATTACCAATCTAACCTCGAGGCGGCGCAAGCCACCCTTGCCGAACTGCCCGGGACAGGCCATACCCTCTGTGCGGGTGATGTCGCGGATCCCGACGCAACGCAACGACTCGTCGCTGAAACGATTTCTGAACTGGGGGGTATCGATATTCTGGTGAACAACGCCGGTATCTTCGAGGCACATCCGGTAGACGAAGTGTCCTACGAGGAGTGGCAACGCTATTGGCAGCGTACGCTCGCGGTCAATCTCGCGGGGCCGGCGAATCTCTGTTGGCACGCGGTCCGGTATATGCGTGAATCCGGCGGCGGCAGGATCGTGAACGTCAGCTCGCGTGGTGCTTTTCGCGGGGAACCGCGCTGTCCTGCCTATGGCGCCAGTAAGGCTGGCCTTAACGCGCTGACCCAATCACTCGCCCAGCAACTCGCCCCGCTGGGCATTTTTGTCGGGGCGGTAGCGCCAGGATTTGTTGAGACCGACATGGCGAGCACAGTCCTCGATGGGCCCGGGGGCGATGCCGTACGCAACCAGAGCCCCTTGGGGCGGGTGGCAAAACCTGAAGAAGTGGCCTACGCGGTTCTGTTTCTCGCCTCTGCCGGTGCGGAGTTCTCGACCGGTACGATCATCGACGTCAACGGCGCTTCCTATCTCCGAACCTGATTACGGTTTGCGCTCATTTGCCACGATCAAACTGAACAAAGTTACAGGCTTTTTCAAATAGCGCTTCGGACAGGCTGCCGGTCTCTTTCAGAAACTGCTCACAGCCCCTGATCGTGCAGTCTTCATAATCTGACACCATCACCGTCCAGTTTTCCCCGCTCAGGTCATATCCTTTGCGCATCAGGCAGGCGTTGCGGAAGGTATGGATCATGCAGTAGTTCGCCTCGTCGTCCGAATTCAAACCCTGAGGCACCTTGCATTCGGGCAACCCCGACGCGAGACCCGCATACAGCATGAGGACCAAACCTAGCGCACAGAATTGTCTGAATGCCAGCATAATATCTTTCGTTGATGTCGAATTACGTCGTCAGCTTGAGCAAAGCATCGAGGCACACTTTGTACGAGACGGGCTTTTCTATAGCCTTTAGGGATAAAGGAGGCACCATGCCACCAACAATCGAATTCTCAAAGCGATGTGCGGCCCGGGGCCATCACAAAGACATCAAAACCTGTAATGTGAACAAAACTTCATTTTTAGGCCGGACCCCAGCGGTTACACTGCTAATTGAAATCACAGTGGGTTTATTAATGGGAGCAATCTTAAGCCACTGCAATGCTACAACTTGATGGTGCCTTACTGAACGCCTCTCTATGACCTCAACATCGTCTCTTTTTCGTCTGGCAGGCCTCGTCACTTTTGTCGCGTGCGTGAGCCTGCTGGGATATGGTTACTGGCTACAGTACCGGGAATTTCTCGATCCCTGCCCGCTGTGTATTTTTCAGCGAATCGCCTTTACGTTCCTTGGCCTCATCGCGCTCATCGGGACAATACATAACCCGATCGGTTATGGTCGCAGGATCTATGCTGCGCTTTCAGCGCTCGCTGGAATTCTAGGAGCGGCCGTTGCCGGCCGGCATATCTATCTGCAAAACCTGCCCGCAGATCAGATACCTGAATGCGGACCCGGCCTGGAGTTCATGTTGTCAAACATGCCTTTAGCCGATGCGCTTCAAAAAGCGCTTGCGGGATCTGGAGAGTGTGCCAATATCTCGTGGACCTTTCTCGGTCTTTCGATGCCATGGTGGACCCTGTTCTGGTATCTGGTACTCAGCGCGCTAATGGTGACCGCCGCGCAGCGCCGATCCTGACTTTCTGCCAACGAGCACAATCCATGGATTGTTCCCACGCCAGGTAAAACTGGGCGATCTAGTGAAGCAGTCCGTTCTTCCGGGCGCTATCGCGCATCCGGGTGCATTGCTCTGAAGTCAGTAGGAGATTGCCTGGGGCGGTATCGGCCCGCATGAGGTTGTCTGGCAGTGCTGAATGAGCACCATCGTCCAGAAGGACATGCACCAGTCAGTGAGCAATCCTGATCCGCCAGCACCACTAGAAGGGGATTTGAATCCGAATCACGAAT
>MDTD01059207.1_pt1 | contig 23076 bp, 18 predicted proteins | sample 811221 | NCBI WGS metagenome assembly MDTD01 (sample SAMN05326646, study PRJNA326480) | marine metagenome | isolation source: seawater | place: Pacific Ocean: South West | collected 2011 | reverse complement strand
GATGTTGTTTTAAATGAAACTTATTACTGGAAAGTTATTGCCATCGATGCCAATGGAAATACAGCCTCCTCCGGAGTATACGCCTTTAGAACACAGTAAGAACAAATCAAAAGTTCCCTTTTTAAATTTGTGAATTTAAAAGTTAAGAAGTGCTATATTTGCATTTGAAATAAACCGGACGCGTAGCTCAGCTGGATAGAGCATCTGCCTTCTAAGCAGACGGTCACAGGTTCGAATCCTGTCGCGTTCACATATAATTTTAAACTTAATAAATGATTATAGGAGTTCCAAAAGAGATTAAATCGCATGAATCTAGAGTTGGTCTAACTCCTGGTGGAGCTGAACAACTTATAGCTTCTGGACACAAAATTAATATTCAAAATGATGCTGGGAAATTAAGTGGTTTTGAAAATGAAAATTATTCAAAAGTTGGATGTAAAGTTATTGATAGTCTCGAAACTGTCTATTCTGAATCGGAAATGATAATAAAAGTAAAGGAACCTATTGATCAGGAATATAACTTGATTAAACCTAATCAGGTGATATTTACTTTTTTTCATTTTGCTTCGAGTGAAAAACTAACTAAAGCAATGATTGACAGCAAGGCAATTTGTATCGCCTATGAGACTGTTGAAGAGAATGGTAATCTGCCTCTTTTAATTCCGATGTCAGAAGTTGCTGGAAGAATGGCTACCCAGCAGGGTGCAAAATTCCTTGAAAAGCCTCAAAATGGGTATGGTATTTTACTTGGAGGTGTTCCTGGTGTTAGACCTGCTAATGTGCTTATAATTGGAGGAGGTGTAGTTGGAACTGAAGCTGCCAAAATGGCTTCTGGGATGGGAGCTAATGTAACAATATTAGATAGAGATTTGAGTAGGCTAAGACATTTAGATGAAATAATGCCTTCGAACGTAACAACACTTTATTCAAACGGATACAATATATTAGAGCAGATTAAAATATCACACTTAATTATCGGCTCTGTTCTTTTACCTGGAACAAAGGCTCCAAAATTAATCTCATCAAAAATGTTAAAATATATGATGCCTGGAACTGTATTGGTTGATGTTGCTATTGACCAAGGGGGTTGTTTTGAATCAAGTGAACCAACTACACATGATGATCCAATAAAAATTAAAGACGGAATTATTCATTATGCAGTAACAAATATGCCGGGTGCTGTGCCAAATACATCTACGAATGCTTTAACCAACGCAACTTTAAATTATGCTCTGGATCTAGCTAATAAAGGGTGGGAAAAAGCTTGCAAAGAAGATAAGTCTCTACTAAAAGGTTTAAATATAGTCAATGGTAAAATTGTTTATGAAGAAGTTGCTAAGGCTTTTGGTATGCCTTACGAAGAAATTAAATTGACCTAATGAAATATTCCCCTTTTAGTTATAATTTTTTCACTTTAATTAAATTGCCTGCAGCATGGATATCCGGTGTGAGAGTTTCAAAGGTTACAGATAAGTTTTGTGAAGTAAAAGTAAGACACCGATGGATAAACCAAAATCCATTTAAGTCAATGTACTGGGCAGTTCAAGGAATGGCGGCAGAATTGGCAACAGGAATTTTTTTAATTGAAAGAATTAGATCAAATAAAACTCCAATTTCAATGTTAGTTTTAAATAATAAAGCTAATTTTAAAAAAAAAGCTAGAGGAGTTATCACCTTTAGATGTGATGATGGATTAAAAGCAAACAAGGCAATTGACAAAGCAATTCAAACCAGGGAATCTTCTTTAATATCCATGAGATCAGTTGGAAGAGATTATTCTGGCGATATAGTTTCAGAATTTATTTTTGAATGGACAATTAAAGCTAAATAAATGAATAATAATTTTATTAATGAATTATCATTACCAGTAGTTGCAGCACCACTTTTTTTAATATCGTGCCCGGAACTAGTTATTGAATGTTGTAAAAATGGAATCGTTGGTACATTTCCTGCACTAAATCAAAGAACATCAGAAGGTTTTGAGCAGTGGGTTATTGACATTAAAGAAGCTTTGCAAAAATTTGAAAATGAAACAGGAAAGAAAGCCGCTCCTTTCGGAGTAAATTTAATTGTTCACCCGACAAATATTAGAGTTAAAGCAGACCTAGATATATGTGTTAAACATAAAGTTCCAATTGTTATTACATCTCTTGGAGCAATAGCTGATTTGGTTAATGTTGTACATAGCTATGGAGGAATTGTTTATCACGACATTATTAAAAGAAGGCATGCTGAAAAAGCAGCAGAAGCAGGGGTTGATGGACTAATCCTTGTTGCTGCAGGAGCAGGAGGTCATGCAGGGACATTACATCCAATTCCACTTATCAATGAAGTTAAAAAAATTTTCAAAAAAAGAATTTTATTATCTGGCTGTATTAGTAATGGAAACGATGTTGCGAGTGCGCTTCAAATGGGAGCTGATCTCGCATATATGGGTACTAGATTTATAAACACAAAAGAAAGTGCTGCTAGTGAAGATTATAAGAAAATGATCATGGAAAGTTCTGCTGAAGATATTGTTTATACCGCTGCAGTTTCGGGAGTTCATGCGAACTTTATAAGAGCTAGTCTTGAATCTGTTGGAATCACAGAAGATCGTTGGAAGGATACTAAAAAAATAGACTTTGGTAAGGAGCTCAATCCAGCTGAAGCTGAAGCAAAGGCTTGGAAAACAATATGGTCTGCAGGACAAGGTGTTAATATTATTGATAATATTCCAAGTGTTTCTGAAATTGTTAAACAATTAAAAGCTGAGTTTCTAAAATCTATTAAAAGACAAAAGCAGTTATTAGAAAAATATCAATAGATTTTCTAAATATCCTTTGTTAAAGTCTTAACAATCTTGTTTTCTGATAAAAATTCTTTTAGTATCACTTTAAGAGAAGTGTAAAAAGGAATTGCTGCAATCATCCCAATAGGGCCAAACAATGTACCGCTAATTATTATAACTAGAAAGATTTCTAGGGGATGAGATTTAACACTTTTTGAAAAAATATAAGGCTGGCTAAAAAAATTATCAATTAATTGTCCGATTATAAAGCCTATCATTACATAAATGGTATTTGGAAGAATTACTGAACTAAAATCAGCATCTAAATTGCTAGTCATTGATAAAATCATCATTAGTAAAGCTGCAATAATGGGGCCAATGTATGGAATCAGATTTAATAACGAACATAAAAATGCAATTATGAAAGCATTTTTAATACCAAAGGTAAAAAGTACTATACTGTAGATAATGAGCAAAATATTGATTTGTAAGAGTAGTCCTAAAAAATAACGTGACAAAAGATTTTTAATGGATTCAAATGAGTTTCTCAATTTTTTTTCATTGGTTCTATTTATAAAAATAAAAATAGAATTTTCAAGAATATGACTATCCTTTAAAAGAAAAAATGAAATAAAAATCACTGAAAAAAAACCAATCGTTAATCCTCCAAGTAAATTAAAAATATTATTTAAAAATGTTGGAATAGCACTCAAACTTATACTTTCAAAATTTCCCAAATTGGGAAGAAAAGATTTCCAAAACGATTTATCTAAATCGAAATAAAAACTGACTTCAAATATTAATTTCTCTATATTTCCTTGGAGTGCATCAATATCAAGAAGAGACAAATTTTCTCCCTGTTGAATAAGAAGAGGGATAAAAAGAGAGATAATTCCAAACAGAATTGATACAAGGATAAAAATTGTGACTGAAGCAGATAATAAATTTCCAAGTTTAAGTCTAGATTTTAAAAACATGACTATTGGTCGCCCAATGAGTGAAATTACTGCTGCTATTGCAATATAAATCAGCAAGGATTCTAGCTTAAATAATAGATATAATAGCAAAGCGATAATCGATACTTTAAAAAAACCAAATAAAACATCGTTTGAAAGATCTTTATTCTTCATTTAATAAATATAAAACATAAAAATAAACTTAATAATCTCCATATAAAATATACTTCTGAATAATAAAATTATTTATGGCTAATATCCCAGCGGTTTCAGTTCTTAATCTATTTGGACCCAATGAAATAGGGATAGCACCATTATTAATTGATAAATTAATTTCATCAACAGAAAAATCGCCTTCAGGGCCAATCATAACTTTCACATTACGATTAATTGACTCAAGTTGTGTTATTAACTTTTTTTCATATTCATGACAATGCGAAATGTATATATCATTACCTTGAGAGCTTAAAAAATCTTTTACTGTAGTAATTGGATTAAGTTTTGGCAAGAAAAGGCGTTTGGATTGCTTCATTGCACTTATCATTATTTTTTGAGAGCGGTTGAAATTGAAATTTTTACTTTCGGTATTAAAACAGATAATTGGTGTAATTTCGTTAACTCCTATTTCAGTTGCTTTTTCAATGAACCATTCCATTCGGGATCTATTTTTGATTAAGGAAATAGCAACGTGAATATTATTTTTAGGGACAGGACTGATCGTAGCCTTTATTTTTTTTACTTTTACTTGTTTTGTTCCGATTGATGAAATTAAACCATTCCACTTAAGTCCTTGACCATTTGTAACAAAAATTTCATCACCTAATTTTTTTCTTAAAACTTTAATTATATGTTTAGCTTCATCTTCTAAAAAAATGACTTCCTTATATGATTTAAGTAACTGTTTCTTGAAAAAAATACTCATTAAATTTTAAATCTAGGAGATGGTGTAATATTAAGTTGATCAAATTTATTATGAATGTATTTGAAATAACCTACAATCCCTATCATGGCAGCATTATCGGTTGTATATTCAATAGGTGGGATATAAATGTTCCAGTTTTTCTCCGAAGATACTTCCTTTAATAATTTCCTCATTTCAGAATTTGCACTTACACCACCACCTATCACAATTTCTGAAATTGAGAACTTTTTAGCAGCCAATTCAATTTTCTTAATTACGCTTTCTACTAAGGACTTTTGAAGTGAAGCACAAAGATCACTGATATTATTCTTAATAAAATTTGAATCCTTTAATTTTGACTGGATCACCAGATTTTGGAATGCAGTTTTAACTCCACTATAACTAAAGTCAAAGTCTTTTACTTTTGCTATGGGAAGCTCGAACTTGTTTCGATCACCCTTTGATGATAATCTGTCAATCATTGGTCCTGCAGGATAATCGAGTCCTAAAATTTTCCCACATTTATCGAATGCTTCACCAATTGCATCATCCAAAGTATTTCCGATTAATTTCATTTTAAAAAAATCTTTTACTATGATTAACTGTGTATGACCTCCTGAAATATTGACTCCTAAAAATGGAAACCTAGGCTTTCTAAAATTAGGTCTACTTATAAAACTTGCAAAAAGGTGAGCATGCATATGGTTTACAGAAATTAACGGAATATTTAATCCTAAAGAAATAGACTTTGAGAAAGAACTACCTACAAGTAACGATCCTAAAAGACCTGGACCGTTTGTAAAAGCAATTGCTGACAATCTATTTTTGTTGATATTTGCATCGGATAATGATTTTTCAACAACAGGGATTATGTTTGACTGATGTGCTCTTGAAGCAAGTTCCGGAACCACACCGCCATAATCTTTATGAATTTCTTGATTTGCTATGCAATTTGATAAAACTTTATCATTTAATAATACAGCAGCAGAAGTCTCATCACATGAAGATTCTATTCCCAATATGTAAATATCTCTTTTTTTCACTAATTTTCATTTGCAATAAAACAAAAATAAAACAATACTATCAGAAAATCATCTAAAATACAGGTCTTATCATTTGTAATTATATTAGGATTTTTAGGTATTCTATTCAATTTTATTTCATCATCTTCATTTCAAACGAAATTACTTAGTAGAGTTACTGAAAACATAAATAGCACCATTGACGGTAAGATTGACATAGAGAATTTTTCACTCTATCCAAACGGTTTTATGAAGGTAGAGAATCTAATTTTATCTGATCATCGGGGTGACACACTTTTCTATGCAAAAAATGTCAGTTCAAATATTAATGCTGCCAATAGCTTATTAGGGAAAAGATTTTCATTTTCAAATTTGATAATTGAAGACTTTTATCTAATGATTAGTAAAGAGGAAGATCCAAAAGAAAATTCACTTTTCATTTTTCTAAATGACCTCAAGGAAAAATTAAATATCCAAAACACTAAGGGACTGGACATTTCCATCAATAATCTTAGGGCAAGTAATGGTAATTTTAAATTATCTGACATGAACTCAGGAGATACAAATTTGATTCAAAATATTGAATTTATATTTAATGAAATTAAATTTAAAAACAACAATTTATTAGTAGATCTTGAACAATTAAAATTTTTAAATGATTTATTAAATGTAGAGACAATTAAATCGAAAATTGAATACTTTGATAAAGTAATTCAATTCAAGCAACTTAATCTTTTGACGAGTGAAAGTCATATACTTGGTAATGGAGCGATAGACTTAACAGAATTTGATAGTATTGGATTAAATGGTTTAAACTTAAATTTTAATTTAAATGAAGTTAAAGTTTCGGACAATGAAATATCTAGAATATTAAATGAATCAATTAAATTTTCTCCTTTAATTGGAAACTTAAAATTCAATGGCAACATTAATGATATTAAAATATCCAATTTTGAACTTGAGAGTAAAGACTTATTATTAAATGCTAAAGGTCATTTAAAAAATATCCTTGACAATAACTTCGAAATTAAATCAAATATTGAATCACTTTACTTTTCTTCTAATGGATATGAAAAACTTTTAAAACCACTAGTGAATCCTATTGTATTAAAAGAAATTAAAAATTTAGGTAATGTAAACTTGAATGGATCAGTAACTTTAAATAACAAAAACATAAATGGTGATCTTTTTCTTTCTTCAGAAAAAGGAAATATAATTTCATCAGTAAATGCAGATTTAAATATTCATCAGAAAGAGTTATTTTTCAGTAAAATATATTCAGATTTAAACTTTCAAAAATTTGATTTGAGTTCTTTTATTGAAGGTTTAGAAGAAATTAATGGAAAAGTTAATTTAACAGCCAATGGGACACTTTCGAATGTCAGTTTAATTAATCTTAATACAGATTTTGCTAGCATTAAGTACCTATCGAAGATATTTAAAAACATTAAGTCATTTACAGAAAAGACAATTGATGGCTATGAAAATAAAATAGCAATCAATGACAAAGATTTGAAAATTGATTTATCTATATCATCAGAATATGAAACTGATAAATTATCTCATACAGGATTGATCAAGATCGATAAAGTTTATTTAAATAATTTGACTAATAATCAAACAGATAAGGAGTTAAATTTATCTGGAAATATATTGATTAATTATTCTGGGACTCAAGTTGATAATCTATCAGGAGTTTTAAATTTTCAGGATTTTAAATTTCAGGGAGAATATTCTGATTTCACCTTCACAGATTTTTCTATAGAAAACTTTTTAAAATCCAAGTATAGAGAGATTGAAATTAAGAATTCAAATGCTTTTTCAGGGAAAATACATGGTGATTATTATATTACTGATCTTAAGAAGATATTTTCAAACTTTTTAGGTGAAATATATCAACCTTTATCAGAAAACAAATATGTACATGATCAAGATTTATCATTTCAACTAAGAGTTGACAATAACTTTATAAAAAATATTTATCCAAGATTCAAAGGTGATGAGGAAATTACTTTTGATGGGAAAATTTCGACATTAAAAAACAACTCAAGCCTTAATCTTTATTTACCCTTTTTCAAATACAATGAATTTAATATTATAGGTTTAAATCTCAAAATAGATACTGGAAACGTTAATTATAAAGCATCGATTCTGGCAGATGAAATTAAAACGAAAAATTATAGTTTTAAAAATTTAAAGAGTTTCATTAACAAATCAAATAGACCGTTAAATTTAATTCTAAGCTTCGATCATGGTGAAAAATTTAAAAATCGGATAGCAATTAACTCCAATTATATCTACAGAAATGGAATCTCTTTTTTAGAAATTGAAAATTCTGAAATTTTATTTAAAAATAATCTATGGAAAATCAATCCTGATAAATCTGGTACAATTAGTTATGATCATAATAATAAAAAGTTTTTAGTAGATTCATTTAAAGCTAATATTAGTGACGAGGAAATTTCATTTTCTGGAGGATATTATTCTGAGAAAGATTTTGACCTGAAATTAAAAATTAACAATGTTTCAATAGATAAAATATCACCTGATTTTGATAGGTTTAAATTGCAAGGAATATTGAATAGCTCCGTTGAGCTTAAAAGATCAATAACTGACAATACATTAAAAATTGCTCTTGATGCTGATAATTTTCATATTAATAATGACAAAATTGGAGACATTTCAATTGTATCAACTGGCAATACTCAAATTAATTCATATGGCATCAAAATGTTTATTAAAAAAAATGACAATAAAACCTTGGTTGGAAATGGAAGCATAATTGGAATCGATATGAATCCTAGATTAGATATTGATTTAGACTTTAATCAATTTGACCTAAAATTTTTATCTCCAATAGGAAAAGATAATATCAAAAACATAAGAGGAGAAGTCACTGGTAATGTAAATTTATGGGGGCCAATTACTTCTCCATATCATACGGGTAAATTAATTCTAAATAATTCAGGCCTTAAAGTAAACTATATTAATGCTAATTATGATTTTATAGATGGTGCTGAAGTCTCTCTAATTAATCAAAGTTTTAATTTCAAGAACACAAAATTCATTGACAGTAAATTTAAAACTCAAGCATTCATGAGTGGAGAAATTGATCATATGAATTTCAAAGATTGGAATTTTAATTTGAAAATTAATTCAGATAGAATTATGATGATTGATATTCCGAAAAATGAGGATGCTATTTTTTATGGAAATGGATTTTTTAAAGGTGATATAGTTTTATCAGGTCCCTCAAAAAATCTAAATATTGATGTCAAAGGTGAAACTCAAAAAGGCACGATAATTAATATTCCTTGGGCTGAAGATTATGGAATAATTGATCCTACTTTTATTGATTTTAAAGATAAATCAAAAGTTTATGTTAATCTACCTAATGAAAATAATTTTAAAGGCATCCTGGGTTTAGAAATGGATTTCGAGCTAGATATTGATTCTGATGCAGAGATTGCTATTGTAATTGACAATGAATCTGGGAGTTTTTTAAAAGGAAAGGGTGGAGGAAACATTTTAATGGAGATCAATACTAAAGGGAAGTTTAATATTTGGGGTGACTATATTATCTCTGAAGGAATCTATAATTTTAAAAATTTAAGCTTAATTGACAAAAAATTTGAATTAATGCCTGGTGGAACTATAACCTGGGAGGGAGATCCATATTCAGCAATAATGAATATTGATGCGATATATAAAGTTCCAGGTGGTGCTAACCCAGCATTACTTTTAGACAATCCAAATTTTAATAAAAAAATACCAACTGATGTTATAATTAAACTTCAAGGAAATCTTTTAAAACCAGATGATCCAATATTTCAAATAAATTTCCCAAATGCAAGTGGAGTAGTTAAGTCAGAAATAAATTATAGGTTGTCAGACCCTCAAATCAGTCAACTTCAAGCAATATCACTATTGTCGCAGGGCATTTTTATAAGTGAAGTAAGTGTTAGTGTTCAAGGAATCACAAATAACTTATACGAAAAGGCATCAGATATATTAAGTAGTCTTATTGGTAGCAATGAGGGTAAGCTTATTTTTGGAGTCAATTATCTTCAAGGAGATAAAAGTAAATATCTTGATTTAGACTCAGAGGATAGACTTGGATTAACATTATCAACTCAGATAACAGATAAAATACTAATAAATGGAGAAATAGGTGTTCCTTTTGGTGGAGTAGAGGAAACATTAATTGTTGGAGATGTTCAAATCGATTTTATCTTAAATCAAGATGGATCACTAAAGGCAAAAGTTTTTAACAAAGAGAATGAGTTCAGATATATTGGAGATGAATTGGGATATACCCAGGGAGTAGGTCTTTCATATGACGTGGATTTTGAAACATTTAGTGAACTACTTTCCATTATAATAAAAAGAAAAAAATGATAAAGTATTTTTTAATTTATTTCTATTAATACTTAAATTTAGACTCTTTTTTTTTAATAGTGATAAAAAAAATTGGCGTATTAACTTCTGGAGGTGACGCTCCTGGCATGAATGCTGCTGTTAGATCAGTAGTAAGATCCTGTGTTTACAATAAAATAGAGATAGTGGGAGTTCTCTTTGGCTATCAAGGTCTTATTGATGGCAAAATCCGAGTAATGAACGCCAGGAGTGTAAATAATATTATAAACAAAGGAGGGACAATATTGAAAACAGCTAGATGTGAAGAATTTAGAACTGAGAAGGGACGTAAAAAAGCTTATGATAACATCAAAAAAAATAACTTAGACGCTCTTATTGTTATTGGGGGTGATGGTACTTTTACAGCCGCTATGATTTTTCAAAAAGAATTTTCTATACCAATATTGGGTATACCTGGTACAATTGATAATGATATATATGGTACCCAATATACTATTGGCTACGATACAGCACTAAATACTGTAATTGATGCAATTGACAAGATTAGAGATACTGCAATTTCCCATAATAGATTATTTTTTGTTGAAGTGATGGGAAGAGATGCCGGACATATAGCACTTAATGCAGGAATTGGGGCAGGAGCGGAAGAAATTTTAGTTCCAGAGGCTAACATGGGTTTAGAACGTTTATTGGACTCCCTCAAAAGAAGCGAGAAATCAGGAAAGTCATCCAGTATAGTTGTAGTTGCTGAGGGAGATAAAACTGGTAAAAATGTTTTTGAAATTGCATCCTACATCGAAAAAAATCTTCCAGAATATGAGGTAAGAGTTTCTGTCATGGGACATATGCAAAGAGGAGGTTCTCCAAGCTGTTTCGATAGAGTATTAGCCTCTCGCATGGGAGTATATGCTGTAGAAAAACTATTATCAGGAGAATCTAATTCAATGATTGGTATAATCAATAACGAAATGACTTTATGTCCCTTGGATAAAGCTATTAAAGGAAAGTCGGAAATTAATAAAAATCTTATTAGAGTATCTGATATACTCTCTATTTAATAATTAAACTTAAATAATTTAATATGAATATTGGAATTAATGGTTTTGGGAGAATCGGAAGGTTGGTATTTAGAGCCGCGATTAAAAACCCTGATGTGAATATAGTTGCTATAAATGATCTTTTAGATTCAAATCATTTAGCATATTTGTTGAAATATGATTCAGTGCATGGACCCTACAATGGAGATATAAAAGTTGAAGAGAATAAATTAATTGTTGATGGAAAAAAAATACAATTATTTTCTGAAATGAATCCTGAAAAAATTCAATGGAACTCTATTGAAACCGATGTAATTGCTGAGTGTACAGGAATTTTTACAAATTTAGAAAAAGCAGGGTTACATATTAAAGGAGGGGCTAAGAAAGTTGTTATTTCTGCTCCCTCTCCTGATGCTCCCATGTTTGTAATGGGTGTAAATCATAATCAAGTAAATCCCTCAGATACTATTGTTTCAAATGCTTCTTGTACTACTAACTGTTTAGCGCCAATCGCTAAGGTTTTAAACGATAATTTTGAAATAATCGAAGGCCTCATGACAACAGTTCATGCAACAACTGCAACTCAATTTACTGTTGATGGCCCATCGAAAAAAGATTTTCGAGGTGGAAGAAGTTCATTATTAAACATTATACCAGCTTCAACTGGAGCTGCAAAAGCTGTAGGAAAGGTCATTCCATCTTTGGATGGAAAACTAACAGGTATGGCATTTAGAGTACCAACCGCTAATGTTTCAGTTGTAGACTTAACTGTCAGATTAAAGCAGAATACATCATATAATGAAATAAAAAATCGTATGAAAATTTCTTCTGAAAATGATCTAAAGGGTATCTTAGGTTATTGTGATGAGCCTGTAGTATCTCAAGATTTCATCGGAGATGTAAGAACCTCTATTTTTGATGCAAACGCAGGGATGGAACTAAATTCAAATTTTTATAAGATAATATCATGGTATGATAATGAGTATGGGTATTCTAACAAACTAATTGATTTAGCTAGTTATATTCATAAAATCTAATATCAAATGATTTTAATTGTTGACAGTGGTGCTACAAAAGCAGATTGGATTTGCATAGACAAAAACTCCAAAGTCACATTCTCAACACAAACTTTAGGATTAAATCCACATTATTTATCTTCTCTTATAATTAACGAAAGGATAGTTAATAATTTTGAGATCTATCAAAACAGAAATAAAATTTCACATCTATATTTTTATGGGGCAGGATGTGGCGTTGATTCGTCAGTGGTTAGAATGAAAAAGGCATTTGAAAAAATCTTTACTAAAGCTAAATTTTCTATTAAAGAGGATACCTATGCAGCTGTATACTCTGTTGTTGATGATGACATTCCCTCTGTTGTCTGTATTCTGGGAACTGGTTCAAACTGTACATACTTCGACGGAAAGGATATTGAACAAAGAATTACTTCTTTAGGATACCTTCTAATGGATCAGGCAAGTGGAAATTATTTTGGAAAAGAATTACTTAGAGCATATTATTTTAAACAAATGCCCAAAGAATTAGCTGATAAATTTTCAAGAGATTATGATTTAAATCCAAACGTTGTTAAAGAGAATATTTATAGAAAGGATAATCCTCCTGGATATTTAGCTAGTTTCGCAAAATTTTTAGTCGAAAATAGATCTGAGCCTATTGTACAAGAGATTTTAAATAAGGGATTTCAGATATTTATTGATAACCAAATATTTCAATTTGCTAATGCAAAAGAAATTCCAATTCATTTTGTTGGATCCATAGCATTTTATCTGAAAGATGAATTAAAAAAGATATTAGAAAAAAATAAGTTAAAACTTGGTAAAGTCATTAAACAGCCAATTGACGGGCTAGTTTCTTATCATCAAAAAATTAATAAGTAAGAATAAAATACTTAAATTAAATTATTTCATTGGTTAACTGCTATCATAGAAATTTCAATTCTCACATTTTTAGGTAACGACTTTACAGCAATTGTTTCTCTTGCAGGCTCATCACCCTTATCAAAATATGATCCATAAACCTCATTAACTGTTGAAAAATTTTCCATATCATCTAAATAAATAGTTGACTTTACAACATCTCTAAACTGCATTTTTGCTTTTTCAAGAATAAATCCAAGGTTTTTCATTACTTGATGTGTTTCTTCTTCAATACTTCCAGAAACCAATTTCATTGTGTCTGCCATTAATGGTATTTGACCTGAAATGAAAAGCATATCATTAATTTTGATAGACTGATTATATGGGCCAATTGCTGATGGGGCATTTGATGTATTAATTACTTTTTTTTTCATTTTTTTAATTATAAAATACCTGGATTGCTATATCTTCTATCTGGCTCACGCTGTTTTTCATACTTGATATCACTTAGAAGACCTGACTTGATTCCAATAAAAAAATTCCAAGACGATCTGTCACTAAATGGAACCCAACTAAAATTCAGAGCCCAGCTGTCTAAATCCCTGTCAAATCTAAATTGAGTATATGTAAAACCTTTATTTTTGAAATCATAACCAGAGGATAATCCGACTTTCCATTTGGGGGTTAGGTCTACATCACCTGAAAACATCAAAGAATTTGTTGAAAAGTCATTTTGTTTTCTGTCATTTCTATATGTTAGCGAGTAAGCTAAATTAAATTCCCAAGGAATCTTGGTTCTATAAGAAGGATAGGTAGAAACTGGTTCAGAACTCCTTTCAATTGGTCCTTGAGTCTCAATATTCTCTCCAAATAGATTATCAGCTCTCCCTCCTCCTGAGGTTGATTCTGAATATACTATATCTTGTTCATCGTCTTCATTACTAAAATCTCTACTGGAAAATTTATAACTTGTATTTAAATTACCACTTGTTAACCTTAAAAGGCCACCTCCATTTTCAATATTAAATTTATTTATCCTTTGATTATCTTCATTTAACGCATAGGGATCAAATGTTGCGCCCAAATTTATTGTAACACCTTCATAGACGTCAAAACCCGTAGTCATTCTAATCGGATTCCATTTAAATTGATTAGCTAAAAAATTATATCCCGTGCTTAGATTTAAATTATTTAATATTTTAATCTTTCTGGGTTCCGTCCCAATTGAGTCTAGCACTTTAGCCTCAAGATTATTACCCACACTAATTCCAATTGATTGAGCTTTAAAATTTGCGGGTGATCCATACAAAGTTTCTTCAAATCTCGTATACTCTGCTGTATTTCCATTTGCATCAATTATGTAAGTATCAAAATATTGATCAAAACTTGGAATTGAGGAATAGCTTATGCTTGGTCTGACTGTATGCCTAATTGATTGAATTTTACTAGTTTCTTTAAAATTAAGTATCCCGTATATTGTAGTTCCTACACTTGCGGAATAACTATACGTCCTGAAGGCATCAAATTTATTAATTGTTTCCTTTAAAGCTACTCCAGAAGATTCATTGTAATTATTATACCTAATAACACTTGGAGTCCAAACCTCTTTGTAATTTCCACCTAAAGAAACACTAAAATACTTAAATACTTTAAAATTTGTTGTTAAAGGAATATTATGTACCATCCCGTATTTAGCGTTTTTAAACATTGATTTTGAAAATAATTCATCTTCAGTTGTAATAACTGTATTTATAGCTTGAGTAGAATATTGAAAATTTATATTTCTGATTAACCCCTTTCCACCGCCACCTTTTTTTTCAAAAGGATAAATTCTTTCCATATTTGCTTGAAAACTTGGAAGAGTCAGGTTTACACTCTTTGTTCGAGAATTTTGAGATAAATTAGCATTTATTGAAGCAGAAATTCTTGGACTATTACTTAAATTTCTGGAATATGAGATTGATGAACTTAAATTATTATTAAGAAAATTTGCAGTATTTAACTGATTAACCGATTGCCTAAAGTAGTCACTACTTCCAAAATTAACAGATGCAGAGAAATTAGAGTTTGGCGAAGATTTACTGTCTTTAGAATGACTCCATCTTACGTTAAAAACTGTCGATTTAGAATAATTAGGAAGACCTCTTTCTCCATCGATAAGATTTTCATAGCGAAAACTAAAATTCCCTGCAAATTTATAGCGTTTTATATATTTAGAATCTGTTCTGAAGCCATAACTTCCATTAGTGTAATAGTCTCCTAGTACAGCAAGATCTATAAAATCAGAAATGGGTAAATAATAACCTCCGTTTTGCAAATAATATCCTCGATTGTTACTCTCGCCAATAGTGGGAAATAAAAATCCTGATTGTTGCTTTTGAGATGACGGAAAATAGGCAAATGGTAATGCGATTGGTGTAGGTACATCAGCGATATACATATTTGTAAACCCGGTGACAATTTTACCACCTGGAACCAGTTTACCCTTTCTGATCCTAAAGTAATAATCAGTAGTATCAAAATCACCTCCTGTTGTAACTTTAGCATCTTTTAAATAATAGACAGAATCATTTTCCTTTTTTGTATAAGAGGCAAAAACATTCATTCCACTTTGTTCTGATTTTGAATTCCAAATTAGTGCTTTTTGAGTATCAAAATTATATCTAAGAGAATCTGGGTTTACCTCATTTTGTCCTTGTTTGAAATTAGGATATTGACTCAGCTTTCCCAAACTATCAGGAATTCTTCCAGCCATGACTTCGTTAATGGAGTAATCAAGTATAATAATACCTGCCTTTAACTCAATATCTTGATAATACAGTTCAGCATTATCATGCAAATAGAGTTTTTTTTCATTTTGATCGATTCTTACATAATTCTTCGCATTATATCTTACCAGATCAATTAGAAGTGGCTTTTCTTCAACTTGAGTATCATTTATAGAATCATTAGAGACAGAAGAGTTTTCAGTTTCATATTCTCTTAAAACTTTAAGTGAGTCAATTTCATTTTGGGGAAATGAATAAGATAATTCACAAAGTGTTAATAAAATTACAGTAATATATAGCTTTATTTGCAAGTAGATAATCCTAAATTTGTAGTGTTCAATGAATCATCAAAATTAATGATATTTTTAATTTTCAATAAACGTTAACATTTATTAAACAAATGAATTAATAAATTATTATATGATCATCAGGTTAATTTTTGGGATTCTAATTATAAATGCATTATCAACTAGTAGTCTTAGTGGAAAAATAAATCCCAATGAAAAATTTGTAGTTGTACTTGATGCTGGTCACGGAGGGAGAGACAGTGGTAATAGAGGCAATGGCTATTATGAAAAAAATATCGCATTGAATATAGCTCTTAAAGTTGGAGCAATATTAGAAAAAGCCAATGATATAAAGGTTATATATACGCGTAAAAAAGATGTGTTTGTAGACTTAATTCAAAGAGCAAATATTGCCAACAAGGCTGATGCTGATCTTTTTATTTCGATTCACTGTGACGCATTTACTTCTTCTAAAGCCTTTGGAGCTGGTACTTTTGTTCTAGGACTTCATGAAAATGAAAGAAATTTCAAAGTTGCTCAAAAAGAAAATTCAGTAATTTTTTTAGAGGAAGATTATGAGAAGAAATACGATGGTTTCAACCCTAATGATCCCGAGTCTGTAATTAGTCTTATTCTAATGCAAGAAACTTATTTAGATCAAAGTATAAATGCTGCAAATACTATTCAAAAGAGTTTCGTTAATAACTTAAAACGAAAAGATAGGAGTGTTAAGCAAGCTGGTTTTGTTGTTTTGAAATATACATATATGCCAAGTGTTCTTGTTGAGACAGGCTTTTTGACAAATAAAAAAGAAGGTGCTTACTTAAATTCCAAAAAGGGACAAGATCAAATGTCAAGTGCAATTGCTAAAGCAATAGTTAATTATAAAAAGACATTGGAAACCACTTATTCAGATGATCAGATTTTTTCTAAACAAGATAATTTAGATATGACTGAAAAACTAGTTAAAATAGATGTCAACAATATAGTTTTTAGAGTCCAAATATCTGCTAGTAAAAAATCCGTAGCTTTAAAAAAATATAATTTTAAAGGTCTAAACCCTCTTTATAAAGAAAAAGATGGCTTAATTTACAGGTACTTTTATGGAGAGACATCTAACTATCAGGAAGCAAAAAAAAATAAAAGAAAAGCTAGAAAAAGTGGATATAAATCTGCGTTTATTGTAGCTTTCAAGAATAATAAGAAAGTACCCTTAAATTCAGTTATTAAATGAGTTATAGAATATTAGGTGTAAATATGTTAATTTTAAATACGTAAAAAATTATTTATGACAGTTTTTTTTAACAGAAAACCCGAAATCAAAGCAGCACTTCTAGTTCTTCTTGGAATTGCTCTTTTTATTTTTGGTTTTAGTTTTTTAAAAAGATCCTCAATATTTGAAAACGATAAAGTTATTCATACAGTTTATGATGAAGTTGAAGGGCTAGTCGTTGGAGCAAAAGTTACAATTAACGGATTAATTATTGGAAATGTATCCGAGATTGATTTTCTTCCTGGTTCTACTAAGATTGTTGTCTCTATGAGAATTGATGAAAACTTGAACTTTTCTTCTGATAGTAAGGCTGTTTTTTATGAAGCAGGACTCATAGGCGGTAAAGCTATATCAATTGAACCAGTTTTTAATTCAAATAATACAATAAGAAGTAACGATACGATACCATCAGAGGTAAAACCGGGTTTAACGGAGTTAATCAATAGACAAATTGCCCCACTTCAAGAAAAAATTGAAAGTATGTTGACTAGTGTTGATTCACTTTTTTCAGGAGTTAGCAATGTTTTAAATTACGAGACTCAAAACAACCTTAAAAACACACTGGAAAACCTTTCGCAGTCTGTAAATAATATTAATAGATCTTCAGAAAAATTGATTGATGTAATCGATGAAAATAGATCAGCTTTAAATCTATCATTCAAAAATGCAGCGGCTGCAACTAAAAACATAAATAAGCTCTCTGACTCATTAGCTAAGATTGATTTTACTAATACTTTCAGTAAATTGTCAGAATCATTAAATAACATCAATAACATTTTAACAAAAGTTGAAAATGGTGAAGGCACATTAGGAAAATTTATCAATAATGAAGACCTATACAATAATCTGAGTCAATCTTCAAAGGAACTTGAAGAGTTGTTGTCTGATTTGAAATCAAATCCAAGTAGATATGTTCAGTTTTCCTTGTTTGGTAAAAAACAAAAACCCTATCAGCCAAATAAATAAATTAAAATTTGATAATTACATACATACCAAATATAATTTTTACAAGTCTCTTAATTTTTTCTATTTGGTTTTTTAGAAGAAATGTATTACTTCTAAAAAGAAATATTTTACTTGGCAGAGATATTGACAGAAGTGATCAAAAGAAAAAGAGATGGCTTAAGATGCTTCGCGTTTCTGTAGGGCAATCAAAAATGATTAACAGACCAATTGCTGGAATTTTTCATATTGTGATATATGCTGGATTCATAATAATGAATATTGAATTACTTGAAATTATTACTGATGGCATTCTTGGAACCCATAGAGTGTTTGCGGCCTCTTTAGGAAGCTTCTACAGCTTTATAATCAGTGTATTTGAAATTTTTGCCGCCCTAATTATTTTAGCAGTAGTTGTTTTTTGGGCTAGAAGAAATATATTGAAATTAAAACGATTCTTAAAGCCTGAGATGGGAGGATGGCCAAAAAAAGATGCTAATTTAATTTTATATTTTGAGCTAATATTGATGACTCTTTTTTTGTTAATGAATGTAACTGATTCATTACTCCAAAATGCAGATTACCCTGGATATATCAAAGCAGGTGCTTTTCCTGTCTCATCATTTTTAATCCCTCTTTTTGACTCATTCAATCTAGAATCTCTGTTTATATTAGAGAGAATATTTTGGTGGTCCCATATCATAGGTATTTTTATCTTTCTTAATTATTTATATTATTCTAAACATTTACACATAATCCTAGCTTTTCCTAATACTTACTTTTCTAATTTGAAACCAAATGGATATATGAAAAATAACGAATTAGTGACTAGAGAAGTTAAACTAATGCTTGATCCTAATGCAAATCAATATGAATCAAATTCATCAAGCGAAATGACAGATAAATTTGGTGCATCTGATGCAAATGATTTAACATGGGTTCAATTATTAAATGCGTACACATGTACTGAGTGTGGAAGATGCACTGCTGAATGTCCTGCAAGCCAAACTGGGAAAAAACTTTCGCCCAGAAAAATAATGATGGACACCAGAGATAGAATTGAGGAAATTGGAAGAAATATTAATGGAGAAGGAAAAATTAGCAATGATGGTAAACAGCTAATTGGTGATTATATTTCACATGAAGAAATATGGGCGTGTACATCCTGTAATGCATGTGTGGAAGCTTGCCCTATTGATATAGATCCATTATCTATCATTATGGACCTTAGACAATATTTAGTAATGGAAAATTCTGCAGCACCAAATGACTTAAATAATATGATAGGAAATATTGAAAATAATGGTGCCCCATGGCCTTTTAGTAATCAAGATAGAGTGCTTTGGGCAAAAGAAAATTAATTTAAATTTGTAAAAAATGCGAAAAGAAGAAGTAGAAAAGTATTTGAATAAAAAAGTTGAAGAAGGAGAGGTTGTGAGTCCTGTGCTCCCTGAAGGAACAACAAATTATTTGATTGATATTGATGGAACAATATGTGATGATATACCAAATGAAGAACCTGAAAGAATGGCTACTGCAAAAGTTTATCCTGATGCACTTGAAACACTTAATAAATGGTATGATGAGGGTCATATCATATGTTTTTTTACTGCTAGACTAGAATCACATCGTAAAATAACAGAGAAATGGTTAAATGACAGTGGATTTAAGTATCACAGCTTACTAATGGGAAAACCAAGAGGGGGAAACTATCATTGGATTGATAATCATTTAGTTAAAGCTACTAGATATAATGGAAAATTTACAGACCTTATTGAAAAGGAAGTTAAAATCCAGGTCTTCGACGATGGAGAAAAATAAATATTAATTGATGGAAATACCAATCCTATCTGAACTTAAGTCAAAAGGTGAAGAGCCAGAAGTTATTTTTTGGGTCGGTTGTGCAGGAAGTTTTGACGAAAGAGCAAAAAAAGTAACAAAGTCATTTATTAAAATTCTTAATAATGCAAATGTATCATATGCAATTCTAGGAAATGAAGAGAGCTGTACCGGTGATCCCGCTAAAAGATCTGGTAATGAGTTCATTTTTCAGATGCAGGCAATAACTAATATTGAAATTTTAAACGCTTATAAAGCAAAAAAAATTGTCACAACCTGCCCTCATTGCTTTAATATACTTAAAAATGAATATCCAGATCTTGGAGGATCATATCAGGTGATTCACCACACAGAATTCATCAACATGCTTATAAGGGAAAATAGAATAAAAATAAGTGGCGGAAACTTTAAAGGTAAGAAAATAACTTATCATGACTCTTGCTATTTGGGAAGAGCAAATAAAATTTATGAAGCGCCCAGGAACTTAATAAAAGAGCTTGATCTTGATTTAGTAGAAATGAAAAACTCAAGATCAAAAGGATTATGTTGTGGTGCTGGAGGTGCTCAAATGTTTAAAGAGCCTGAAAAGGGACATAAAGATGTTAATATATTACGAACCGAAGAGGCTCTAGATACGGGATCTGATGTTATTGCAGTTGCATGTCCTTTTTGCAATATTATGATGTCCGATGGAGTTAAGGCATTGGATGAAAATAAAAAAATCATTGTTTTAGATATTGCTGAATTAGTTTCACAAGCAGAAGAATTTTAAAATGAAAGTTTCCTTCTCAGATTTACCTGAAAACTCAAAAGTATGGATATACACCGCTGATCGTGAGCTATCTAATCATGAAGTTAATTTAGTTGAAGAAATTTCAAATAAATTTTTAGGTGATTGGAAATCTCATGGCCAAAATATTCAAGGGTCAATTCTTATTCCTTACAATCACTTCATAGTAATATGTGCAAATCAAGAGAATCAAAATTTAAGTGGTTGCTCAATTGACGACTCTGTTCGATTCATCAAAACAATTGAAAAAGATTTAGACATCTCTCTTTTAAATCGCCAAATTGTATCATTTAAAGATGGAGATGATATTAAAAAAATTAATTTTAATAATATTAAATCAGAGGTAACTGCTGGTAATTTGAAATCTAATACAATTGTCTTTAATACCCTAATAAATAGCAAAAAAGACTATGTTGACAAGTGGGAAACTACTGCATCAAAAAGTTGGCTAAATAAATTCATGACTAAATGAGAGGTTTTATAAAGGTCTTATTAATGAGCTTCTTCTCGCTCTGTTTTTCTCAGGAGCAAAATCCTTTGCTTACTGAAGATTATCACAAGCAAATCGAATGGGCTGATAGTATTTACAAAGGTTTAAGCCTTGATGAAAAAATTGGTCAATTATTTATGCCAATTGTTTTTCCAAAGTATGGTCAGTCACATAAAGCTGAAATTTTGAATTTAATTAGTAAATATCATATAGGCGGTTTGATTTTTTCACTTGGAACCCCCAATGAGCATTCAAAATGGTTAAATGAATTTCAAAAAAAATCAAAAACTCCATTACTCATCGGGATGGATGCTGAGTGGGGAGTCTCAATGAGATTAGATTCAGTGATTAAGTTTCCATGGAGCATGACACTGGGAGCAGTCAGTGATAATGAAATAATAAAAAAAATTGGAAAAAGAATGGGTGAACAAGAAAAACTCTTAGGAATAAATATCAGTTTTTCTCCCGTGTTAGATCTAAATACTAATCCAAATAATCCAATTATTGGCAATAGATCATTTGGTCAAGATAAATATAACGTTGTATCAAAAGCAACTGCATTGATGCAGGGTCTACATGAGGCTGGAATTTTGACTTCTGGAAAACATTTTCCTGGACATGGAGACACCCATAAAGATTCGCATAAAGAACTCCCCCTTGTAAATTTCACTAGTGATAGATTAAATGAAGTTGAAATTTATCCATATAAAAGTTTAATTAACAACGGGCTCTCATCAGTTATGATTGCTCATCTTAATGTGCCAGAATTAACTGGAAGCAATAAAGTTCCTACCTCATTGTCATATGAGGTAGTAACTAAACTTCTTAAAAAAGAAATCGGTTTTAAGGGCTTAATTTTTTCAGATGCCATGAACATGAAAGGAGTTTTAGATAATAAAAAATTTAAAAATGTTGATTTGGCTGCTTTTCAAGCTGGAAATGATATAATTCTTGTCTCAGATAACGTCCCTCTTGGAATTAAAAAAATCAAAACTGCCTATAAGAATAAAAAAATTTCAGAATCAAGGCTGGAAGAATCAGTCAAAAAGATTTTAATAGCTAAATATAAAGCTGGACTCAAAAATAAAAAGACAATAGATAATAAGAATCTCTTTCAAAAGTTAAATACAAAATTAGATACTTTATTAGTGACTGAAGCTTTCAAAAAAAGCATTACTCTTTTAAAAAATGATCATAATATTCTTCCGCTAGAAGAAAATAGAAAATATGCTCATATTCAATTAGGAGATGACAATGGGATTGACTTTTTAAATGGACTTAAAAAATATGGCAAAATTAAAAGCATTGATTCTAATATTTCATCATTGCAAATTGAAGGTGAACTAAAAGATATCGATGAGGTGATAATTAGTCTTCATCGTAAAGATGATAATCCTTATCGATCTGAAAAATTTTTTAAGTCAGATATAGAATTAATAAAATCTATTGCAAAATATAAAAAAGTTATACTAAATATTTTTGTAAAACCCTATGCGCTAAAAGATATTGAGAAAATAACAGGCATTGATGCAATCATTGTTAGTTATCAAAATAATCCTATTAGCCAAAGAGTTAGTACTGATAAAATATTTGGATATGATTCGTATGATGGTAAATTACCTGTTTCAGCCTCTTCGGAATTTAAGGTTAGCGATGGAATTTTATTAGAATCTATCAATAAATTAAGTGTTTCATCACCATCATTATTAGGTTTCGATTCAAATAAATTAAAAGAAATTGATCGGCT